>MDTG01237074.1_pt1 | contig 18311 bp, 14 predicted proteins | sample 811421 | NCBI WGS metagenome assembly MDTG01 (sample SAMN05326645, study PRJNA326480) | marine metagenome | isolation source: seawater | place: Pacific Ocean: South East | collected 2011 | reverse complement strand
GCGTGGCCCATATCACAAGACCGATGCCGATCTCGCCGAGGTTGCGGGCCAGGGCGCGTCGTTCGGTCTGGGCGATCAGCTCGTTGGCGCCGGCGGCGGCATTACTGGCGTGTGCTTCCCACACGGCTATCGGTGAGTCGTTGCTGGTCGACTGCGAGGACAGATCTGAAAACGAATCGGCCAGAGCGCCGAGCAGGCCGCCGCTGGTGGTGACCGAGGTCTTGTTCTGGTCGGCTTCGGCCTCGGTGGTTTGCTTGAGCTGTTTGAGCTGCGTCAGGAGCGCGCGCCGCTCGTCCTTGTCTTCCAGCGTCTGGATCACCTCATCCAGCGATGCCGAGAGCTGTTCGCTATCGGCCCGCTCGTTTTCCGAGCCTTGCCCGGCCAGCGACTCGACGCTGGCAATACCCTGTGCCGATACGCCGGTGCTGAACGTGGTGATCGCGGCGAACACGACAAGGAACAGGCCGGCAACTAATGGGCGAGGCGCCAATCGAAGCATCATCGAACCGAGGTTGGAAGGAAAAAGCAGGCACGCGCGGCATCTGCCGATAGACGAAGTATCGAGCCCCGATCGTGTGCGAACAAGTCGACGGCGCGCTGGATTGTGTTTTCACCATGCACAGATTTGATGAATTGTGCGCAATCGGCCGCGGCGTTTTGTCGCAGTTCCCACAGCGATATCGGCGGTCGCTCAGGCCTCGGCACGAGCACAATGCCGATGATTGCTTGGTCCAGGCGTGTCCGGGCGTTAGTCAGCGCTCTCATGGCCTCGCATCAAGATTGACCGCGACTTAACCGCCCATGTATTTTGCTCAACGTGAAACACGATTCGCGCAAGTGGTTCGTGCATTTCTACCGGGTCGGCGGCGGGTGCCGACCCCGCCGTTTTCACGAGCTTCGATAGCGCAGCCATCGCGATTCGCTGGTGGCCTCGATCGGCTCCAAGGCTTGAGACGCAATGCTTAGAAACAGTCTTCGCTTGTTCGCGGGCGCGATGATGATCGGCCTTACGTTGCTGGTCAGCGGTTGCGACTTCAGCTACATGTCCACGATGAACCCGGTTGGGCCGATCGGTGAGACCGAGCGTGACATCACGCTGCTCACGATTCTGCTCATGGCGTTCGTGTTCATCCCGATTCTCGGCATGACCATTGCCATCGCCTGGCGCTACCGCTCGACCAGCACAAACTCCAAGTACACGCCGGACTGGGATCACTCCTGGCTGGTGGAATTGTTTGCCTGGGGCGGGCCGATCATCATTCTCATCATCCTGGCGGTGATGACGTGGATATCGACCCACGATCTGGATCCCTACAAGGCGATCGATTCGGACGCCAAGCCGATTCGTATCAACGCCGTGGCAACCGACTGGAAATGGCTGTTCGTCTATCCGGAGGAAAACGTGGCCTCCGTCAACGAATTCGCTTTCCCGAAGAACGTGCCGCTGGAGATCCATCTGACCTCGAACTCGGTCATGAATGCCTTCATGATCCAGCGCATGGGCACGCAGATCTTTGCCATGTCCGGCATGCGGACCAAGCTGCATCTAATGTCGCGCGAAACGGGTAATTTCGATGGCGGCAACTATCAGTACACCGGCGACGGGTTCTCCAAGATGCGCTTTGTGGCACGCGGCATGACGAAGGCGGGCTACCAGCAGTGGCTCGACAAGGTGCGTGCTCAGGGACAGCCGCTCGATATGGCGAAGTTCAAGAAGTTCGCCGAGCCGAGCGTGGTCGAAGACGCTGTCTACTTCTCGCCGGTGCAGGACGAGCTGTTCTGGAAGGTCATCGACCAGTTCCATACGCCCGGCAAGTCGGATGTGGTGCATGCCACGAGCAGTCACGACATCCTGCCCGACAGCGGGACCGGCGCCGAACACGGCACGGCCCATTGATGAGATTGAGTTCGCCGCAAGCGACTTTCCGGTTCCCAGTGAGATGAAATCATCATGAACCTACTCGGCAAGCTTTCACTCGACGCGATCCCAGACGAGCCGATCATCCTCGCCGCCGACATCATGATGGTGCTGGTGGCCGTGGGGCTCGTTGCAGCGATCACGTACTACGGCAAGTGGAAATATCTATATGACGAGTGGTTGACCACGGTCGACCACAAGAAGATCGGCGTGATGTACATCATCGTCGCCATGGTCTTCCTGATGCGCGGCTTCATCGATGCCTTGATGATGCGTGCTCAGCAGGCGATCGCCAGCGGTGGCTCGGAAGGCTACCTGCCGCCGCACCACTTTGCCGAGCTGTTCACCGGCCACGGCACCATGATGATCTTCTTCATGGGCATGCCGTTCTTGATCGGCCTGATGAATATCGCGGTGCCGACCCAGATCGGCGCACGCGATGTGGCCTATCCGTATCTGAATGCGGTCAGCCTGTGGTTGACGGTGTCGGCCGGCATGCTGGTCATGGCGTCGCTCGCGGTCGGCCATTTCTCCGATGCCGGCTGGACAGGCTATGCGCCGTATTCGGGCATCAAGTCCAACCCGGGTGTGGGCGTGGACTACTGGATCTGGGCGCTGCAGATTTCGGGCATCGGCACCACCATCACCGGTATCAACTTCTTCGTGACGATCATGAAGGAGCGTGCACCGGGCATGAATCTCATGCGCATGCCGATGTTCACGTGGACATCGCTGTGTACGAACATCCTGATGGTTCTGGCCTTCCCGGCGCTGACCGTGGTGCTGGCTCTGCTGTCGCTTGATCGCTACGTCGGCACGCACTTCTTCACGTCGGACGGCGGCGGCAATCAGATGATGTTCGTGAACATGTTCTGGGTCTGGGGCCACCCCGAGGTTTATATTCTGATCCTCCCGGCCTTCGGTGTGTTTTCGGAAGTGACCGCCACGTTCTCCAACAAGCGCCTGTTCGGCTATGCCTCGCTGGTCTACGCGACCATGGTGATTGCGCTTCTGTCGTTCACGGTCTGGGTTCATCACTTCTTCACGATGGGTCAGGACGCCACCCGTAACTCGATCTTCGCGATCGCCACGATGATCATCGGTGTGCCCACGGGCGTGAAGATCTATGACTGGCTGTTCACGATGTTCCGCGGGCGGATCCGCTTCAATCTCCCGATCCTGTGGACGCTGAGCTTCATCATCACGTTCACTATCGGGGGCATGACCGGCGTGATGCTTGCCATCCCGGGCATCGACTTCAAGATGCACAACGGGCTGTTCCTGGTTGCGCATTTCCACAACGTGCTGATCCCCGGCATGCTGTTCGGCCTGTTCGCCGGCTACCACTACTGGTTCCCGAAAGCCTTTGGCTTCTGCCTGGACGAAGTCTGGGGACGCCGGGCGTTCTGGGGCTGGACCATCGGCTTCTACTTCGCCTTCATGCCGCTGTATATCCTCGGCTTGATGGGCATGCCGCGACGCATGGTGACCTACGATGATCCGGCGTGGCAGCCGTTCCTGATCGTGGCCGCTATCGGCGCGCTGTTTGTGGCCTTCGGCGTACTGTCGTTGATCATTCAGCTGATCGTGTCGATTCGGGACCGCGAGCAACTCAAGGATGTCTCGGGCGATCCGTGGAACGGCCGGACACTGGACTGGGCCACGGCATCCCCGCCGGCCGAGTACAACTTCGCGGTCATTCCCGAGGTTCAGGATCGAGATGCCTGGACCGACATGAAGGCGCGTGGCGTGGCGTATGCCCGCCCTGACAAGTACGACGATATCCATATGCCGAAGAACACGGCAGCTGGCTTCATCCTCGGTGCCTTGTCCTTCGTGTTCGGCTTTGCCCTGATCTGGCACATCTGGTGGCTGGTGGCCGTCAGTGGTGCGGCCATGATCGCGACGGTGATCATCCGTGGCTGTGACGACGACACCTGGTTCGTCATTCCGGCCGATGAAGTCAAGCGACGCGAAGACAAGCGTTTCGAAGCACTCGAAAAAGCCGGCGTGGTCTAAGGACCCGTCGGCCCGAGCTGCACTTTTCGTCCTGCCTAGTCAACTGGAAAGCTAATATGAGTCACGGCGCCAACACCGTTCATGGCGCATCGAGGCCCGATACCATCGTCAACTTCGGGTTCTGGGTGTACCTGATGAGCGATGTGATCCTCTTCTCGATGTTGTTCACGATGTTCGTAGTGGTATCGGACAACACCTTCGGCGGTCCCGACGGGGCCGAGCTGTTCAAGCTCCGTGATGTCTTTTTCGAGACGATGGCGCTGTTGTTCTCCAGTATCACCTTCGGCTTTGCGATGCTTTCGATGCACGCCAAGCACAAGGGCGGGGTGCTGCTCTGGCTGCTGGTGACCTTCATCTTCGGCGTGCTGTTCGTCACGCTCGAACTGCACGAGTTCTACGAGCTCATTCACGAAGGCGCGACTCCGCAGACCAGCGCGTTCCTGTCGGCGTTCTTCACGCTGGTGGGCACGCACGGCACCCACGTAACCTTCGGCCTGATCTGGATTCTGGTGATGGTCGGTCAGGTGGCGTTCAAGGGCGTGACGCCGCCGGTGGCCTCGCGGCTGTTCCGCCTGGCCCTGTTCTGGCACTTCCTGGACATCGTGTGGATTGCGGTGTTCTCTACGGTCTATCTTTCGGGAGTCATGGGATGAGTCATTCTCCGGCCCACGAAGAACATCACGAAGACACTCGTCTTGGCGGTCTGAACGTCAAGACCTATATCACGGGCTTCGTTCTGTCGTTGATTCTTACCATCATCCCGTTCGGGGCCGTCGGCTTCGAGTGGTTTGACACGGGGACCACGCTGATCGTGGTGGCCGTGGCCGCGGTGGTGCAGATTCTGGTGCAGATGTTCTTCTTCCTGCATCTGGACTTTTCGGCCGAAAACGCCTGGAACACCGGATCGGCGCTGTTCAGTGTGCTCATTCTGGCCGTGCTCGTCGGGGGTACGCTCTGGCTCATGTACAGCCTGGAAATGCGTACCATGGTCGGTATGTAGCCAAGGTCTTGTGGCACGAAAAAAAGCCGGGTCGTCGTCAGACAACCCGGCTTTTTTGTGTCTGGCGTTTCGGCCCTTCGGCGTCGATCGGGGCGTGAGTATGCATCGCGCCGGATCCGAAAGCCGAAAAGACGAACGCGCCGTTACAAGCAAACGGGGTCCATGGCGTGCCTTATGCACGCCTCGATGTGAAACGCGGCAGGCGGATGGCGGCTCGACCTGATTGGCCGTGCGATCGTTCGCCCGCCATCGGCGCCGATTGCGCGGGCACGGCATGCCGCAAGGCTTACAGCGCCGCTCGCAGTGCCGGGTAAAGCCGCGTGAACGTGTCGTAGCGCGGGCGATAAGTGGCCACGAGATCGGCGTCGGGTTGCTGGAACTCGGTAGGCAGCTCGACCATCGCGGCGACCGCGCTGTGTACATTGTCGTAGACGCCGGCGCCCACCGCGGCCAGTAGCGTGGCGCCGTATGCCGGGCCTTCCTGATCGTCCTGCACGGCCACCGGCTTGTTCAACACGGCGGCGATAATCGCGCGCCAGACCGGGCTGTGGGCGCCGCCGCCGCCGAGAATCAGGCGCTGCGGCACCACGCCCTGAGCTTCGATACGTGTCAGTGAGTCGCGCAGCGAAAATGCGACGCCTTCGAGAATCGCCCGGATCATATGGCGCTTGTCGTGCGACAGCGTCAGGCCGATCCAGGCGCCGCGGGCCGTGGCGTCCATGTGGGGGGTGCGTTCGCCGGCCAGATAGGGCAGAAAGAACAGATCGTCGGCCCCGGGGGCAACGGTCGCTGCTTCGTCGGCCAATAGGCCATGAAGATTCACGCCCAGCCGTTCGGCCACGCCGGCTTCGGCCTGAGCGAATTTCTGGGCAAACCAGGCGAGGCTGCCACCGGAAGCCAGTGAGACGCCCATCAGGTGGTAGGCGCCGGGTACGGCATGACAGAAGCAGTGCAATTCGCCGCTGGCATCCGGAGTGGCCGTATCGCTGTGGGCAAAGACCACCCCGGAGGTGCCGACCGAAACCAGCGCGGTGTGATCGTCGATGATGCCGCCGCCCACGGCCGCCGCGGCATTGTCGCCGGCGCCGGCAACGATGGGTATGGCCTCACCCAGGCCAGTGGCGGCTGCGCCATCGGCCGACACGCGGGCACAGATCGCCGGGCCTTCGTGAACATCCGGCAGCCAGGCTCGCGGAATATCGAGAGCGGCGAGTATCTCGTCCGACCAGTCGCGCTTTGCAAGGTCGAGGAGCAGGGTGCCCGCCGCATCCGAGGCGTCGGTGGCCAGCATGTTGGACAGGCGGTAACGGATATAGTCCTTGGGCAGAAGCACGTGGGCCAGCCGTGCGTAGTTTTGTGGTTCGTTGTCGCGCAGCCAGATGATCTTGGGCGCCTGGAAACCGGTGAGCGCCGGGTTGCCGGCGATCTCGCGCAGACGAGTCCGGCCGACGGCGGCCTCGATCTGATCACAGGCGGCACTCGTGCGTTGATCGTTCCAGAGGATGGCCGGGCGAATGACCTCGCCCGCGGCATCCAGAAACACAGCGCCATGCATCTGCCCGGTCAGGCCGATGGCGCTGATTGCGGCCTCAGTCTCGTCGGCCAGCTCGGCCAGAACCGTGCAGGCGGCGGCCCACCAGTCTTCCGGGCGCTGTTCGGTCCAGCCCGGTTGTGGCGTGAGCAACGGATAATCGGCCGAGGCGCGGGCGAGGACGTGGCCGCGCTCATCCACGGCGACCGCCTTGGCCGAGCTGGTACCGATATCCAGACCGATAAAGCACTTGCGTGTGGAGCTGCCCATTTGTGAATCTCCTCGTGCCAGAATGATGACAAGCCGTCACGATTCATGGCCTATGTTTTTTGGGTCAATCGTGGGACCGAAACCATACATCAGCCATAACCGGCCCGCGGCGGCCGATTCGCTGTCAGCTCAAAGGAAAGCACATGAAGTTCTTTGTCGATACCGCCAATGTGGATGAGATCCGCGAACTTGCCGATGCAGGCCTGCTCGACGGCGTGACCACGAACCCGAGCCTGATCAACAAGGCCGGGCGCGATTTCATCGAGACCATTACCGAAATCTGCCAGGTCGTGGACGGCCCGGTCAGCGCCGAAGTGGCCGCGACCGATTACGACACGATGATGAAAGAGGGCGAGAAGCTGGCCACGATCGCCGACAACGTATGCGTCAAGGTGCCGTTGACGCCGGCCGGCCTGAAAGTGGGCAAGCATCTGGTCGATAACGGCCAGGCCATCAACGTGACGCTGTGCTTCTCCGCGGCCCAGGCGATGCTGGCCGCCAAGATCGGCGCGACCTATATCTCGCCCTTCATCGGCCGCCTGGACGATATCGGCCAGGAAGGCATGACCCTGATCCGCGAGATCGGCGATATCTATGCCGCCTATCCCGAGATCGATACTCAGGTGCTGGCGGCCTCGATCCGCGGGCCGCAGCACGTGGTGCAGGCCGCACTGTCCGGTGCCGATGTCGTGACCGTGCCGCCCAAGGTGCTGCACCAGATGTTCAATCATCCGTTGACCGACAAGGGGCTGGAGCAGTTCGTGGCCGATTGGCAGGCCACCGGTCAGTCGATTCTGTAACGAGCGCTCTCATGACCGATATCGTGACGTTTGGCGAAGTCCTGGCCGAGTTCATGGCGCTGGAGACCAACCAGTCGCTTGGGGTGCCCGGCCACTTCGCCGGTCCGTTTCCCGGCGGCGCGCCGGCGATCTTCATCGATCAGGCCGCCAAGCTGGGCAGTAGCGCGGCGATGGTCAGCTGTGTGGGCGATGATGCCTTCGGGCGCATGCTCGTCGAGCGTCTGGCCGCCGATGGCGTGAATGTCTCGGCGATTGCCACGCGCGCCGAGGCCACCACGGCCAGCGCGTTCGTGACCTACTACGATGACGGCCAGCGGGATTTCATCTTCAATATCGCCAATGGCGCCTGTGCCGAGATCGCACCGCGCCAGTTCGATGGGGTGCTGGCCGGCTGCAAGCTGTTTCATATCGCCGGAACGTCCTTGTTCTCCGGGCACATGATCGATCTGGCCCGGCAGGCGGCTGATCGTGTGAAAGCCGCCGGTGGCCGCGTATCGTTCGATCCGAACGTGCGCAAGGAGACACTGGCCCGTTCCGGGGCCCGTGAAGCGCTGACCGATCTGCTCTCGCGCACCGATATCCTCTTGCCCAGCGACAGCGAACTGAACGTGCTGGTCGGTATCGATGACGACGAGCGGGCCGTCGAGCGGGCGCTTGCCCTGGGCGTCACCGAAATCGCGTGGAAGAACGGCCGGCATGGCTGTCGTTATTACGACGGCCGGACCGTGACCCACCATGAAAGCTTTGCCGTGACCGAGGTTGATCCAACCGGTGCCGGGGATTCCTTCGGGGCCACGTTCTGTACGCTGCGGACCCAGGGCATGGCCGCGGCGGATGCCCTGGCTTATGCCAATGCGGCCGGGGCCACGGCGGTATCGCGACGCGGGGCCATGGAGGGAACCTCCACGCGGGGCGAACTCGATGCGTTCATTGCCAGCCACGGCTGAGCGGCACCGATCCGCTAATCGACGCGTTGCTCGCTGAACCGTCGCCCCTTGGCAATCGCCTGCCGGGGCGGCGGTTTTTTTATGCCCGGTCGCCGGCGGATCCGCGTCTACGATGAAAGGCGAATAGCCTTCGAGTGAAACTTTTTCCATCATGAGAAAAATATTGCACGTCGCCAGTACGAACCGGCGCGCGTCGTTTCATGGGGAAGGAGTAAGGCATGACGTTCAAGTATCTGACGGCACAGGCGCTGATCGGCGGGCTGATCTTCAGCGCGTGCGGGCTTGCAACAGCCCAGGCCGCCACCCAGATCACCATCGCCACGGTCAACAACCCCGACATGGTGACGATGCAGAAGATGACCCCGGCGTTCGAGAAGACACACCCGGGCATCAAACTCAACTGGGTCACGCTGCCGGAAAACGCGCTGCGCCAGAAAGTGACCACCGATATCGCCAGCAACGCCGGGCAATACGACGCGGTCATGCTGTCGAACTACGAAACGCCCATCTGGGCCAAGAACGGCTGGCTCGTACCCTTCGACAACCTGCCGGATTCCTATCACGCCGATGATCTGCTTGAATCGGTCAAGCAGGGCCTGACGGTCAACGACAAGCTCTACGCATTGCCGTTCTACGCCGAATCCTCGATCACGTATTACCGCAAGGACCTGTTCAAGAAAGCCGGCCTGTCGATGCCCGAGCAGCCGTCCTATGATCAGATCGAGAAATTCGCGGCCAAGCTCAACGACCCAAAGAACCATACCTACGGCATCTGTCTGCGCGGCCTGCCGGGGTGGGGCGAGAACATGGCGTTCTTTTCCACCATGGTGAACACCTATGGCGGGCGCTGGTTCGACATGAGCTGGAAGCCGCAGCTGACCAGCGATGCCTGGAAGCAGGCCGCCACGCAGTACAAGAAGCTGCTGACGCAATACGGCCCGCCCGGCGTGACTTCCAACGGCTTCACCGAATCCGAGACGCTGTTTGCCAACGGCCAGTGCGGTATGTGGATCGACTCCACCGTGGCGGCCGGCTATCTCTCGGATCCCGCCAACTCCGAGGTCGCCAAGTCCACGGGCTTTGCCCAGGCCCCGGTGGCCAAAACCGAGAACGGCTCGAGCTGGCTCTACAGCTGGGCACTGGCGGTGCCCAAATCCTCCAACAAGCAGGAGGCTGCCAAGACGTTCGTCGAGTGGGCCACCTCGCAGGAGTATATCCAGCTGATTGCCGACAAGCATGGCTGGGTCGCCGTGCCGCCGGGCACGCGCCACTCGACCTATGACAGTGCCGAGTATCAGAAAGCCGCACCCTTTGCCAGGCTGGTCGAAAAGGCGATCGCAAGCGCTGATCCCAAGCACCCGACTGCCGAGCCGGTGCCCTATACCGGCATCCAGTTCGTGGATATCCCGCCGTTCCAGGCCATCGGCACCCGAACGGGCCAGATCATGGCCGGCATCTTGTCTGGCCAGACCAGCGTGGCGCAGGGACTGAGCCGGGCTCAGGCCTTCACCGAGCGCATGATGATGCAGTCGGGTTATCCGACAGAATGATCGCGTACGGATGACGGTTTTTCGACGCGGACCGGATCGGCTCCAGTCTGCGTCGTTTTCTGACGCGTCAGCGTTTGTTGAAACACGTGCCTAACGACAGGGACCTGCTCTTGGCCTCTACCATCACACACGACACCGAAACGGCCCGGGCCGCGGCTCGGCGCGAAAAGGCGCGTCGCGCCCCGGCCAAGTGGTTGCTGGCCCCGGCCGTGATCTTTCTGCTGGTCTGGATGATCGTGCCGTTGGCGATGACGGGGTATTACTCGTTTCGCAACTACAACCTGATGATGCCGTCCATCACCGGCTGGGCCGGCTGGACGAATTACAAGATCCTCTGGGGCGACCCCACGTTCTGGTCTGCTCTCGGGGTGACTCTGCTGATCGTGGTGGTCTGTCTGGCCGTCACCGTGGGGCTGGGCCTGGCTCTGGCACTGTTGTTTCATCGCAACTTCGTCGGACGCGGCGTGGCCCGTACCCTGGCCGTGGCGCCGTTTTTCGTGATGCCGGTCGTCACCGGTCTGATCTGGAAGAACATGCTCTTCCATCCGGCCTATGGTCTGCTGGCCTGGCTGTTTCGTACCCTCGGCTTCGAGCCCATCGATTGGCTGGCCCAGTTCCCGCTGGCCTCGATCATCACGATGATCAGCTGGGAATGGACGCCGTTTGCCATGCTGGTGCTGCTCACCGGCTTGCAGTCATTGCCCGAGGATCAGCTGGAAGCAGTGCGCCTGGACGGGGCGAACAAGTGGCATGAGTTCCGCCATATCGTGATCCCCCATCTGGGCCAGGTGCTCTATGTGGTGGTCATGCTGGAATCCATCTTCTTTCTGACCTCGTTCGCCGAGATCTACACCACCACCAGCGGCGGGCCGGGAACGGCCTCGACCAACCTGCCGTACTATATTTTTCAGGGTACGTTCGTGCAGTACGACATCGGCGTCTCGTCGGCAGCCGCTATCGGGGCCGTGATTCTGGCCAATATCTTCGCGATCTTCCTGATTCGTTTCGTGGCCGGCAACCTCAACGCAGGAGAAGCTCGATGAGTGCGCAGGCCAAACGTTTTTCCGGCGCCAATATCGCTTTCGGTGTGCTCGGCTGGGCCGTGGCTCTTCTGATGTTCCTGCCGCTGATCTGGCTCTTGGTTACCGCGTTCAAGACCGAGGCCGAGGCGTTCACGGTCACCCCGCAGCTGTTCTTCGAGCCCACGCTGGACAGCTTCAAGGCGGCACTCGCTCAGGGCGCTGGCTACTGGCACTACGCCTGGAACTCGGTTTTCACCGCGCTCGCCTCGACCGTGATCGGACTGATGCTCACGGTGCCGGCGGCCTATGCCATGGCCTTCTATCCGTCCAAACGCACCGATTTCACGCTGGTCTGGATGGTCTCGACCAAGTTCATCCCGGCTGTGGGCGTGCTGGTACCGATCTTTCTGGTCTACAAGACCATCGGCCTGCTGGATAACGTCTGGGGGCTGATCGCGCTCTACACGGCCATGAATCTGCCGATCATGATCTGGATGGTGTATTCGTATTTTCGCGACATCCCCAAGGATCTCGTCGAGGCCGCCAATATCGACGGGGCCTCGATGGGCCAGACCATGCTCAAGGTGATTCTGCCGTTGGCCACGCCGGGCCTGGCCTCGACCGGGCTGCTGGCATTGATTCTGGCGTGGAACGAGTCGTTCTGGTCGATCACCATGACCAACTACCAGGCCTCGACGCTTCCGGTCTACATCGCCTCGTTCAAATCGGCCGAAGGCATGTTCTGGGCCAAGATGTCGGCGGCTTCGGTATTGTCCATCGCCCCGATCATCGTGCTGGGCTGGTTCGCCCAGCGCCAGATGGTGCGCGGGCTGACCTTCGGCGCGGTCAAGTAGGGAAATACCGGGCCGCACGCAGACGTGTGCGCCCGTCCGCGGATACAAACCCGTGCTTATCCGCGTTCATCGGCGTACGAACAGAAACTTCTGAGAGATCACCATGGCAGTCGTAGCACTCAAGAACGTCGGCAAGCAGTACCCCGGTGCGGCCAGTCTGGCGGTCGAGGATTTCAATCTGACCACCCACGACGGCGAGTTCATCGTGCTGGTGGGCCCCTCGGGCTGTGGCAAGACGACCACGATGCGCATGATCGCCGGCCTGGAAGAGCATACCCAGGGCACGATCGAGATCGGCGGGCGCGACGTGACCGGCGTCGTACCCAAGGATCGTGATATCGCCATGGTCTTTCAGAGCTATGCGCTGTATCCGCACATGAGCGTGCGCGACAACATGGCGTTTTCATTGAAGCTCAAGAAATACGCCAAGGCCGATATCAACAAGCGCGTCGAAGACGCCGCCGAGGTGCTGGGCATCACGCCCCTGCTGGACCGTAAGCCGCGTGCGCTGTCCGGCGGGCAGCGCCAGCGTGTGGCCCTGGGGCGTGCCATCGTGCGCCAGCCCCAGGTGTTTCTGATGGACGAGCCGCTGTCCAACCTGGATGCCAAGCTGCGCGTGGATATGCGTGCCGAAATCACCAAACTGCATCGCAAGCTGGGCGTGACGACCTTCTACGTCACCCACGACCAGACCGAGGCCATGACCATGGGCCAACGGATCGCGGTGATGAAGGACGGCGTCGTCCAGCAGATCGACAGCCCCAACAACCTCTACCAGCAGCCGGCCAACGTGTTCGTCGGCGGCTTCATCGGCACCCCGGCGATGAATTTTCTTGATGCGGCTGTCGCCAACGGTACGGCAACCGGCCCCGATTTTTCGCTGGCGCTGGACGCAGCCCGGCGGGAGGTCGCCGGTACGCGCGAGCGGCTGCATGTCGGGATTCGGCCCGAGCATCTGCATCTGGCCGGCAACGAGGCCGATGCCCAGTCACTCAAGGGCGAGGTCGAGGTGGTCGAGCCCCTGGGCGCGCTGACCATGATCCAGGTACGCGTGGGCGATACCAAGGTCACCGCCCAGATCGAGCCGCACCAGCAGGTCGAAATGGGCGATACCGTGGCGCTGACCTGTGCCGCGGACAAGCTCTATCTGTTCGATACCGAAAGCCAAGACACGCTCATCGGCATCGATTCCGGCGTGGCCGACCAGCCCGCGGCCTGATTCCCATTGCCTGATGCAGCGGCCGGTCGGCCCGGTCGCTGCTTTTCTCGGAGCCTTGTATATGCCCGCACTCAACAACGCGGCACTCGGCCAGCTCGATACGAGCGTGGCCACGCCGGCCTATGACCGCAGCCGGGTCACCATCGGCATCGTGCATTTCGGTGTCGGGGGGTTTCATCGTGCCCATCAGGCCATGTATCTCGACGACTTGATGAACGCCGGCCAGGCGCTGGATTTCGGCATCTGCGGCGTGGGCGTCATGCCTTCGGACAAGCGCATGGCCGATGTCATGGCCGCTCAGGACGGGCTGTACACGCTGGTCGAGAAACACGCCGACGGTACCTACGCGCCGCGCGTGATCGGCTCGATCATCGACTACAAGTTCGCCCCGGACGACGTCGAGGACGTGCTGGCCACCCTGACCGCCGAGACGACGAAGATCGTCTCGCTCACCGTCACCGAAGGGGGGTACAACTTTCATCACGTCACCGGCGAGTTCGACTTCGATAACGCCGATGTGGCGCACGATCTGGGCGAGGGCGCCGTCCCCGGGACGACCTTCGGCCTGGTTACCGAGGCCCTGCGTCGTCGCCGGGCGGCCGGCACGCCACCGTTCACGGTGATGTCCTGTGACAATATCCAGTGCAATGGCGATGTGGCACGTGAAATGTTCACCGCCTTCGCCCGGGCCAAGGACGCCGAACTTGGCGCCTGGATGGTGGACAATGTGGCGTTTCCCAACTCCATGGTCGATCGCATCACGCCGGTGACCACCGATGCCGACCGCGCCGAGATCGCCGAACGGTTCGGCATCACCGACGCCTGGCCGGTGGTCTGCGAGCCGTTCACCCAGTGGGTGCTCGAGGATCATTTCACCCTGGGCCGGCCGGCCTATGACGACGTGGGCGTACAGATCGTCGACGACGTCATGCCCTATGAGCTGATGAAGCTGCGCCTGCTCAATGCCAGCCATCAGGCACTGACGTATTTCGGCTATCTGGCCGGCTATCGGTATGCCCACGAGGTATGTCAGGACAGACTGTTCGCCGATTTCCTGATGGCTTACATGACCCACGAGGGCCAGCCCACACTGCGCCCGGTGCCGGGCGTGGATCTTGAGCGCTACAAGGCCACCCTCATCGAGCGTTTCTCCAACCCAGAGATCCGCGACACGCTGGCCCGCCTGTGCGCGGAGTCCTCCGACCGGATCCCCAAGTGGCTCATGCCGGTGGTACGCGAGCAGCTGGCCGGCGGTGGCGATATTCATCGCAGTGCGGCCGTCGTGGCCAGCTGGGCGCGCTATGCCGAGGGCACGGACGAGGCCGGCGCGCCGATCGAGATCGTCGATCGCCTGGCCGAGTCGCTGATGGCCAGCGCCCAGCACAACCGCGACAATCCCACCGCATTCATCGAGAATCGTGAGCTGTTCGGCGATGTCATCGACGACGAACGCTTCGTCGCGGCCTATACGGATGCCTTGAATCGTCTTCACCGCGACGGCGCTCGTGCAACGCTGGAGGCGCTGGCCGACAAATAGCGGGGCTTTACAGCCAGTCTTGCAAATGAGAATTATTCTTAATAGAGTCTGCAGCAGCTGTTCGTCTACAGTCAGCGCTGCAGCGCGCTTTATCGATAGGAAATCTCATGTCAGAACAGATGCCGATTCGGCGTCGGCATTACCGATTCGCCGTCGCAGGCGTAAGCACGGCGCTTGCGACAACGGCTTTTCCCGCAGCCTATGCCCAGACGGAGCCGGCCCCTGTGCCCGCGGCGCCGGTTGCGCCGGTGCCCGCCGCGCCCGCGGGTTCGGCGACGACCACACTGGCGCCCGTGGTCGTCACCGAAACCGCGCTGAAGATCGCAATCCCGCTGAGCGAGACGCCGCGCTCGGTATCGGTGGTCGACCAGCAAGAGCTCATCGATCGTAACGTCCAGTCCCTGGACGATGCGCTGCGTTATCGCGCGGGTATCCTGACCGGCCAGTTCGGCGCCGATAACAATACGGACTGGTTCAAGGTGCGTGGCTTCGATGCGATCACCTACCAGGACGGGCTGCGGATCTATCAGGAGGGCTTCTATCAGTGGATGGTGCCGCCTTACGGCATCGAGCGGATCGAAGTGTTCAAGGGCCCGTCATCGATTCTTTACGGTCAGGCGCCGCCCGGTGGCCTGATCAACACCATCAGCAAGCGCCCCACGGATGAAGCACGTGGGCGTGTGGACGCCGGCTTTGGCAACCGCAACTATCGCCGGCTGGGGTTCGATGTCTCGGGGCCGGTCAAGAATCACGACAACGTTCAGTATCGGCTGGTCGGCCAGTACAAGGCGCGCGAAGGCCAGATCGACTACAGCGAGAACACTCGCTATTACATCGCCCCCAGCCTGAACATCGATTTCACCGACGATACCCAGCTTACGATCCTCACCAGTTTCCAGCGCGATAACGGCCGCCCGGCCAATCCGTTCAAGCTGGCTTACGGCACCCTCAACGATACCCCCTTCGGCAAGGTGAAACACGGGACCAGCTACAGCGAGCCGGCTTACGACCGCAACCAGGCCGAGCAGAACCAGGTCGGTTATCAGTTCAGGCATGACCTCGACGATACGTGGACGTTCAAGCAGAACGCCCGCTACAGCCACCGTGAGCTCGAGCTGCGCAGCAGCTACGTGCTGGCGCGCGTGGGCGAGCGCCGGGGGTCTCGCGGGCTGGTCTATCGCGACGGGCAGCTGGATGCGTGGACCATCGACAACCAGCTCATCGGCGAGTGGCAATGGGACAACGTCGAAAACACACTGTTGCTGGGGCTGGATTATCAGCACATCGATCAGGAAGGGCAGGAGGGCAATCTGTCGTCCTTCGGCCAGCCCATTGATCTGTTTGATCCGCAGTACGGTAATTTTCAGCCGATTGCCGATGGCGATCTCGTCGAGCGTCAGATCAAGAGCAAGCAGACCGGGCTCTACGTCCAGAACCAGATCAAGCTCTATGACCGGCTGGTGCTGCTGGGCGGTGTGCGCTATGACATGGCCGATCAGACCAACACCAACCGCACGGCCGGCACGGCCCAGGGCTATGACGTCGACAATTACTCCTACACCGGCGGTGTTCTGGTCAACGCCGGCTACGGTTTGTCACCCTATTTCAGCTATACCGAGTCGTTTGATCCGTTGGGCCGGACCACAACGGCCGAGGATCAGTACGAGCCGCGACAGGGGCGCCAGTACGAAACCGGTATCAAGTTCGCCCCGGAGGGTTGGGACGGCTACGCCACGCTGGCCGCCTTCGATCTGACGGAAACCAACACCCTGATCACGTCGCCGGCCGGCTTTCAGGTCCAGAGCGGCGAGCGACAGTCCAGAGGCATCGAGTTTGAAACTGTCGGCTATATCGGCCGCGGCATGCAGCTCATCGGCAGTTATTCATATACCGATGCCGAGGTGGATCAGTCAGAAGCCGTGCGCGGCGCGCGCGCTGCCCTGATTCCGCGCCATCAAGCCTCGCTGCGTGCGGAATATCAGTTCGCACCGAATACCGTGTTGTCCAGGCTGAAAGTCGGCCTGGGGGCGCGCTATGTCGGCGAGAGCGTCGACGGCAATCTGACCGTGCCCGACTACACGGTCTTCGATGCGTTGGCCATCTACGACGTGAACGAGCACTGGCAGGTTCAGGTCAACGGCACCAACATCTTCGACAAGGAGTATGTCGCAAGCTGTGATTACTGGTGCTACTACGGCGCCCCGGCCAGCGTGATCGGCAATATCAGCTATCGTTGGTAAAGCAGCGGTCGTGACGGGTCGCTGCGGGGGGCTGCGTTCATCTCTCGTGATGAGGCGCAGTGCCCGCCTGCCTCAGCCGAGCGGCCGGGCGTCATGCCCGGCACTGACACGCCCGGGTCAATCGCCAGGAGCATGCGAGATCGGCGGTTCCGGATCACGCCGGCCTTGCAAGGATCGGCGGCTGTCGCGGGGCGCGACACCGCTGGATGAATCCGCCAACGAGACGCGATAACTCGTGGGCTATCGCGCCCGTGCGCCCATCGGCGTGATCGGCGCAATCTGCGGATCGTCTTGAAGCACGAAGTCCAGGCGCGCTGGGTCGGTCTTCAATCCTGCTCGCTCAGCAGAAAGTCCGAGGGCAGGCGTACCAGGGTGGCCCCCCACGACAGCCCCACACCAAAACCCACGAGCAGCACGAGCGCGCCGGGCTTGATCTGACCGGTCAGCACGGCGCGCTTCAGGGCGATCGGCACACTGCAGGAGACGGTATTGCCGATGTCCTCCATGCAGACCACGAATTTCTCTTCGGGCAGGCCGAGCCGGTCACGGATGCCGTCCAGCACCATGGCACTGGCCTGATGGGGCACCACTGCATCGACATCGTCGAGCGTGATGCCGGCCTTGTCGCAGGTCTCGCGTACCGCTCGCGGGACTTCTCGCAGCGTGAATTCGACCACGGCGCGGCCGTTCATGAAGATGTTGTGGTCCGAGCGCGTATTGCCGTGTCGGTCGGTGTATTCCTCGACCGCGGTATCGGCCGCGCGTCGACGCATGCCCGATGTCGGCACGATCAGATCATCCGCGCCGCGGCCGTCGGTGCCATAGACGAAGGGCCCGATACGTGGCTCGCCTCCGGCCTCACGATCGGTGAGCAGCGTGGCGGCCGCGGCGTCGCCAAACAGCGCCCGTACGCTCTTGTCGCCCGGATTGACGAACTTGGAGTAGGTATCGGCGGTTATCAGCAGCAGCCGCGTGGCCTGGCCGGATTCGATCAGCGCCTTGGCCACGCCCAGCGCATAGATATAGCCCGAACAGCCCAGATTGATATCCAGCGCGCCGATATGCGTGGGCAGGCCCAGACGTTCCTGTACCAGGCACGCCGTGGTCGGCGCCAGGTAATCCGGTGTCTGGGTGGTGAAGATCAGGTAATCGATCGAGGCGCGATCGATACCGGTTTTCTCGATCAGCCGTTCGGCGGCCACGACGCCGAAGTCCGAAGCGCATTCAGACTCGTCTGCGACATGCCGGGCCCGAATGCCGGTCTTTTCGGCAATCCGTTCGAGCGGCCAGTTGGGAAAGCGCGCCGCGATCTCTTCGATGGATTCGGTGCGCTCGGGGAGCATGTATTCGATGGCGTCTATGACAGCAGACATCGGACCTCTGCGGGGCTAGTCGTGGATCGGG
>MDTG01228722.1_pt1 | contig 18312 bp, 17 predicted proteins | sample 811421 | NCBI WGS metagenome assembly MDTG01 (sample SAMN05326645, study PRJNA326480) | marine metagenome | isolation source: seawater | place: Pacific Ocean: South East | collected 2011 | reverse complement strand
CTTCAGCATCTGTATTTAATATTTCTATTGTTTTACCACTATAAGATTTTACAATATCACCAGGTCTTTGAGCATTTCCACTCACCATATTTTCTACAAGTCCTACAACTCCAACAGCATTAATTTTTGCTTTTCTAAGTGCAAGATTTTTCATTAATCCAACAACTGTTGCTGAGCCAGCCATATCATAAGTCATATCTTCCATAAACTTTGCAGGTTTTAAAGAATAACCACCAGTATCAAAACAAACGCCTTTACCTACAAAAGCTAGTGGCTTAGATTTTTTATTTGCTCCATTCCATTCAATTGTGATTAGATACGAACCTCTGATACTTCCCTGACCAACACCCAGTAAAGCATTCATGCCTAGTTTTTTTAATTTTTTTTCATCATAAATGTTTACTTTTAAACCATTCTTTTTTAAGGAATTTAATCTTCTTGCATATTCATCAGGGTGCAAAACGTTTCCTGGCTCAGAAACTAAATCTCTTGTGTAAAAAGTTCCTTCTTCAAGAGCTTTAAATTTTAATTGGTCTAAAGAAGATGTTTTATTTTTATTACCAATTACGTTTACAGAAATAGACTTTCTGTTTTTTTTAGACTTATAAATATTAAATTCATATGATTTTAATTTCATTCCATGCAAAAAATGGCCTAGAAAATTTTTTATTTTATAATTGATGGTTTCTGAAATTACAAAATATTCAATATTCTTATCATAATTGATGTAACCGTGAAATTTTGCTCCTAAAGTCTCAATATCAGATGTTTCTAAATTTTTTTTTATAGATACTAAAAATATGGATTTTTTTGAATTTATTTCAAAGAACATTATATCTTTTTTGAAATCACTAGTTTTAAGTAACTCAGAAATATAAGAAAATTCAGTGTCAGAAATATATTTTTTTAGACCATTAATATTGAAATTTTCATTAACAAATAATATGAGATTATTTGAGTTTTTTTTGAAATCCTTGTTTTTATAATTTATTTTAATGGACATAATTTTTAAATACACTCTACGCGTGTTCGATGCTATATATGAAGAAAATTAATATATTTCAATGAAAAAATTAATATTTAATAAACTCTACTTAGATACCGCATCATTTTTTCTTACTTCTTTGTTAATAATGAGCCTAATAGTTTGGACGTTACAGGCTGTAAATTACTTCGATTTTGTTACTGAAGACGGACATGGGCTAAAGGTTTATTTCTCCTATACAATTTTAAATTTTCCAAAAATTATTAATCGAATTTTGCCTTTTATTTTTTTTATTTCTTTGTTTTATGTAATAATAAATTATGAGTTAAAAAATGAACTTAGTATTTTCTGGATCAATGGAGTTAGTAAAATACAATTTTTAAATAAGTTAGTAGTTTTTTCTATTTATTTAATGATATTCCAATTATTTTTGAGTAACTACATTTCTCCTACTTCACAATTTAAAGCTCGAGAGTATTTAAAAAACTCAAATATTGATTTTTTTACTTCTTTAATTAAAGAAGGTAAATTTATAAATATTGCAAAAGATTTAACAATTTTCATTGATAAAGAAAATGATGATGGTTCTTATGATAACATTTTTATAGAAGACCTGAGAAATTTAAACTCCAAAATGATATATGCAAAAAAAGGAAATTTAATAAATGATGAAGTGATAAAAAAATTTAGATTAGCAAATGGTAAAGTCATAAATAATGAAAAGTCTAAAATTAATATTTTTGAATTTGAGCAGATTGATTTTAATCTTACTGATTTAAATTCTAAAACAATTACTGTTCCAAAGCTTCAAGAAATAAATACTTTAACTTTATTGAGTTGTTTTAGTGATCAAATAATAAGTGAATTAGAATTTTTTGATTGTAAAAAAAAGAATGCTATTCCAGAAATTAAACGTGAATTATTTAAAAGAATTTATAAACCAATATTTATACCCTTAATAACTCTTCTATGTGGATTTTTAGTTATCAAAGCAAAAAATACTATCAATTTTAAGAAATATAATTTTTTAATTTTTATAATAACATTTTTAATTTTAGTATTTTCAGAGGCTGCAATGCGGTATGTAGGATCATCAAAATATTTAACAATATTATGTTTGACCATTCCAATTTTAATTTTTGCAATTTCGTATTCAATTTTTTATAAAATTACTAAACATGTTTAAAGTTTATCAAAAATATTTAATTAACAATTTCTTAATGAAGTTTTTATATATATCGATTATTTTTTTCTCTTTGATAATTATATTAAGTCTTCTTGAGGAAATTTCTTTTTTTAAAGATTTAGAAATAAATTTTTTATATCCATATTTTTTGACATTATTGAATGCCCCAATAACACTGTTTGAAATTTTTCCTTTTATTTTTTTATTAACTACTCAATTTTTATTCTATGATTTATTTAAAAGTGATGAGTTAAATTTGTTAAAAAAAAATGGCTTAAATAATCTTAAAATTATTAAAATTTTATTTTACTTATCAATATTCATTGGATTTTTTAATATTCTTATCTTTTATAATTTTTCCTCGATATTAAAATTTCAATATTCAAATATTAAAAATAGTTTCTCCAAAGATAATAAATATTTAGCAATGGTGACTGATAGTGGACTTTGGATCAAAGATGAAATTTTCAATACAAAATTGATTATAAAATCTACATATGTAAAAGGTAATTTTTTATCTGATACAATCATAAATGAATTTAATAATAATTTTGAATTACTAAGAACTATTCAATCTGAAAGGGTAGATATCAAAAATAAAGATTGGATTATTTATAAGCCGATAATCACAAACAAAAATATTTCAGAGAAAAAAGATGGAAAAATAATTTTATCAACAAATTTTGATGAAAAAAGAATTAATAATCTTTTTTCTAATATTTCTACATTAAACTTGCTAAAACTTTTTAATTTAAAAAAGGAATTCAATAAGCTTGGATATTCCTCAGATGAAATTGAAATTCACTTATTAAAACTTTTTACAATGCCTTTATTTTATGGAATTTTAACTATTTTATCCTCAATAATAATGTTTAATTTTTCAAAAGACAAATCTCTATTATTTCATATTGTTCTAGGTATTTTAATGTCGGTCATGATTTATTACTTAAATTTTATATTTAGTTCATTAGGTAATAATGGAAAATTACCAGTATATTTGTCAATTTTTTTTCCACTAATGATTATATCTATAATATCAATTATAGGCTTGGTTAATATAAATGATAAATAAATTACTAATTTTTTTTTTAGGTCTTGTATTTTTTCACAATAATGTAGTAGCAAACACATTTACATTTAAAACTAAAAATATAGAAATTTTAAAAGAAGAAAACAAAATTCTCGCAGGTAAAGGTAAGGTTATTTCCTCAGATAAAGATTTAGAAATAAATGCCAATAACTTTGAATACTTAAAAGATAAGAATATTCTTATTTCAAGCGGAAATGGAAAAGCATTAATCAAATCAAAAAATTTATCAATTCAGTTTGAAAAAGCAGTCTTTAATCAAAATGATTTAACTTTAAATGCAGAAGGAAATATTAAAATAAATCATACACTAAAAAAATTTTCTATATCAACAGAAAAAATATTTTATGATCAATTGAATAATCTTATCAAATCAACAACTAAAACTAAAATGACTGACGGTTTTGAAAATATATATATTGTTGATACATTTATTTTTGAAACGGATAAGGATTTATTAAAAGTGGAAAACCTTTTATCAAAAGATAAAAATAGAAATATTATTGAAACAGAGCTTGCTTATATCAATACAAAATCAGGAAAACTTTTTGGGAAAGATGTAAATATGAATTTTAACAATTCTTCATTTAATAAAGATAATGAGCCAAGATTAAAAGCCATAAGTATTACTAAGGATGAAGATATTACGGAATTAACTAAAGGTGTTTTTACAACCTGTAAAAAAAGAGATGGTTGTCCTCCTTGGGAAATCTCAGCCGAAAAAATTAGTCATAATAAAAAAAAGAAAATTATCAATTATGAAAATGCCTTGTTAAAAGTTTATGATATTCCAGTCATGTACTTTCCAAAATTTTTTCACCCAGATCCAACAGTAAAGAGACAATCTGGATTTTTAATTCCTACAATTAAGAATTCAACTAACTCTAGTAATTTTCTTAATACACCATATTTTTTTGCAATTGCAGAAAATAAAGATGCTACTTTTTCCCCAAGGTTTTATGCTGAAGATAAAATAATGATTCAAACAGAGTATAGGCAAGCAAACAAAGATAGTTATCACATTACAGATTTTAGTTATTTTAATGAAAAAGGTAATAATTCAAAAAATCATATTTTTTACGAATATGATAAAACATTTGATGGTAAAATTTTTAGATCTAATCAAGTAAATTTAAAGTTTCAACAAACAAATAATGATACCTACTTAAGATCGGATAAAATAGATAATGACCTCACCGATGATTATAATATTTTAGAGAATTCAATAGGCTTAGACTTATATTCAAATGATCTATCAATTAGTTTTAACGCAAATGTATATGAAGATTTAAATAAAACAAAAAATGATAGATATGAATATATATTGCCAAGAATTGATTTAGTAAAAAATATAAATAATCTTACTAATCTTAATGGGAATTTAATTTTAAAATCAAAAGCTTTAGTTAGAAATTATAATACTAACATTTATGAGAGAACTAATACAAATGACTTACTTTTTAAATCTTTTCCTAAAATATCTACCAGTGGATTTTATAACAATCATGAATTTTTAATTAAAAATTCTAATACAAAAAATAAAAATTCTTCATATAAAAATAAAGAAAATATAAATTTGTCTAGTATTTTTCAATTTAATTCATCATTACCTTTAATTAAAGAAAACGAAAACTATCAAAAAATTTTAAAACCTAAACTTTCTCTTAAGTTAGCTCAATCACATACAAAAGATAGTAGAGATAGTGACTCAAAAATTGATCTTAACAATATATACTCATTAAATAGACTTACTGATAATACTACAGAAGGTGGTATTTCAATCACCTACGGTAGTGATTATTCTATATTTGACAATTCTAAATCTGCTGAAATTTTTAACTTTAAAATAGCTAATAACTTTAGATTCGAGGAAAACGATGATCTATCAAATTCACATCAAATGGGAGAAAAAACATCAAATATTTTTAGTGAAATAGTATTCAATCCAAATGATTTCTTCACATCAAAATATAATAGCTCATTAAGAAATAATCTAAGAGAAGTTAGTTATGAAAATCTGACCACTGAATTTAAGATGAACAACTTTGTTACTACATTTGATTATCTTAATGAAAACAATACATCCTCAAAAATTTCTTATTTAACTAATGAAACAACTTACTCTCTTGACAAATCTAATAGCTTAACATTTTCAACTAGAGAAAATAAAACTACAGACTTAACGGAGTATTATAATTTTATGTATCAATATAAAAATGATTGTCTAGCTGCATCAGTTGAATATAATAAAGATTATTATAGCGATAGAGAACTAAAACCCTCTGAAAGTATTTTCTTTAAACTAACAATAATACCATTCTCAGAGACAAGTACTCCTAATCTTAAAAACTAATGTTAAAAAAAATCTTTTTAATATATTTATTTGTTTTTTCATTTTTTTTATCTGAAATATTAAAAGCGAATATTTCAATTATAGCTAACATAGATGATGAGATAATTACAAATCATGATCTTAAGAAAGAAAGTGATTATCTAAAAATACTTAACCCAAATCTTACTCAGCTCAATAAAAATCAAATATTAATCTTAGCTAAAAATTCTTTAATTAATGAAATAATTAAAAAAAAGGAGATTAGTAAATATATTAATATGGATAGTGAAAATGTATTTTTGGATCAATCTTTAAAAGATCTATATACAAAATTAGATTTTAAAAATGAAGATGAGTTTAGAATATTTTTAAAACAAAAAAATACTTTCTCTTTAAATGAAATTAAGGAGAAAATTAAAGTAGAGCTTTTTTGGAATGAATTAATATATACGAGATATAAAAATCAATTAAAGATAGATAAAAATGCTATTATAAAAAAAGTAGAAAACTACAAAAATAATAATCAAAAAGAATTTCTTCTATCAGAAATAATTTTTACCAAAAAAAAGGATTTGCCCTTTGAAAAATTAGTTGATCAAATATTATTAAGCATTAAAGAAATAGGTTTTAACAACACTGCAAATATATATAGTATTTCTGAAAGTGCTAAACTTGGAGGAAAACTAGGATGGATAAATCAAAGTAGCCTATCAAAAAAAATTTTGGAAAATTTAGAAATAGTTAATGAAGGAAATTATACAAATCTTATAAAGTTAGGAAATAATTATTTAATTTTAAAAGTTGAGAAAATAAGAATTAATGAAATAAAAATTGATAAAGAAAAAGAAATTGAAAAATTAATTCAAGTGGAGACAAATAAACAACTAAATCAGTTTTCAAAAATCTATTTTGACAAATCAAAAATAAACTATTCAATTAGTGAAAAATAAACCAATTATTTTAATCGCTGGGGAGCCGAAAAGTGTATTTTTAGAAATTTTTTTAAAATCTATAAACAAAAATATATTTAAAAGTCCCTTGATTTTAATTTGTAATAAAAAACTTCTATTACAACAGATGAAAAGAAGCCAAATTAAAAAAAAATTAAGAATTATGAATTATAATGAAATAGGAAATATCAAAATAGATAATCGATCAATAAACTTAATAAATGTAAAATTAGTAAATTTTTTAAACAAAAATTTATCAAATAACTTGTCTAAAAAATATATTTCAGAATCATTTGATATCGCATTTAATATAATAAAAAATAAATTTACGTATAAATTAATTAATGGACCTATTAATAAAGAATCTTTTTTAAATAAAAAATTTTTGGGTATAACAGAATATATTTCCAAAAGATTTAATACAAAAAAAACCGGTATGCTTATTTTTAATAAAAATTTATCTGTAAGTCCTCTTACTACTCATTTGCCACTAAAACTTGTACACAAAAAAATTAATAAAAATTTAATCGAGGAAAAAATAGAAACTATAAACAAATTTTTTAAAATAATTTTAAAAAAAAAGCCCAAAATAGCTGTTACAGGTATGAATCCCCATTGTGAAACAATTCTTAAATTTAATGAAGATAAAGAAATAGTCCAAAAAGCTATAAAAAAAATGAAGCAACAGGGAATAAATGTAAAAGGTCCTTTTCCTGCAGATACAATTTTTTTAAAAAAAAATAGAAAAAAATTTAATGTAATTTTAGGTATGTACCATGATCAAGTTCTTGGACCCTACAAAGCATTATATGAGTATAATGCTATAAATATTACAATGGGATTACCCTTTTTACGTGTTACACCAGATCATGGTCCTAATCAAATAATGTTTGGCAAAAACAAATCCAGTCCTCTGAGTCTAATTGAGGCTTTAAAATTTTTAGACAATAAATGATTAAAGCAAAAAAAAGTCTTGGTCAAAATTTTTTAAAAGATAAGAATATTGTAAATAAAATTTTAGATTTAATTGACATAACAAACAGAAATATTTTGGAAGTGGGACCAGGAACAGGAAATCTTACATCTGGAATTTTAGAAAAAAAACCAAAAAAATTAATATTAATAGAAAAAGATGAATCATTAGTTTCTTTACTTAAAAATAAATTTCCATCAAAAATAGATTTGATTAATGAAGATATATTAAGAATAGATGAAAACAATTTATTAGACGAAAAACTTATAGTTTTTGGAAACCTTCCTTATAATATTTCAACTGAAATTTTAATAAAATGGATTTTAAATTTAAAAAAAACACCATGGTTTGAGTGCTTAATACTCATGTTTCAAAAAGAAGTTGCTGATAGAATAACAGCAAAATTTAATACTAAAAATTATGGTCGTTTATCTATTTTAGCTAATTGGAGGCTAGATATTGAAAAAATATGTGATGTAAAACCATCCAGCTTTTCACCTGTTCCTAAAGTTGATAGTAGTGTACTTCACTTTAAACCAAAAGAAAATTTTTTTAACTTTCGAGACCCAAAAAATTTAGAAAAAATAACAAGAATTTTTTTTATGCATAGAAGAAAAATGATTAAAAAACCTTATTATAATCTATTCGATAAAAATAATGAAATTATGTTTAAACTTCAGATTGACTTGAAATCTAGACCTCAAAATTTAGATTTAGAAACTTATTTAAACCTTGCACAAGAGTATGAAAAATTAAGACGTTAATTTTTCAATATGCTTTCTAATAAATTCAGGATCGTAATCTTTTGAACCATTGATTATTTCTGCATTTATTAATTTTTTAATTTTGGAATAACATTCTTCTAAGTTATCATTTATAACTACATAATCATAATTTATCCAATGCAGCATATCTCTCTCAAATTGTTTCATTCTTTCTTCCGCAATTAATTTATCTTTCATATCTCGATTGGACAATCGATCAAATAGAATTTCTTTACTAGGTGGTAAAATAAAAAAAGAAATTAATTTATAGTCTAAATTTTTATTTTTTATTTGATCAGCTCCTTGCCAATCTATGTCAAATAAAACATTTTTCCCATTATTTAGATTATTGATTACCGGTGTTCTTGAAGTACCATAATAATTATTAAAAACCTTTGCATATTCTAAAAATTCTTGATTGTTTATTAATCTTTTAAATTCCTTATCATTAACAAAATAATAATCTTTATTTGGTGTTTCATTGGGCCGGGGATGTCTTGTTGTATGAGAAATCGAAATTCTAAAATTTTTTTCTTTAGATAGTAGTTTTATTAAAGTAGTTTTACCAGCTCCTGAGGGAGAAGATAATATCACCATTATCCCATCATTTTCTGTGGGCATTAAATAAAATTAATTGGCTTTGCCTTCAATAAATTTAATAGCGTCACCTACAGTTAAAATTTTTTCAGCTTCACTATCAGAAATTTCGGAACCAAATTCTTCTTCAAAAGCCATAACTAATTCTACTGTATCTAGACTATCAGCACCTAAATCATCTATGAAACTTGACTCTTCAGTTACTTTTGCCTCATCAATTCCTAAATGATCTGCAACTATTTTTTTTACTTTACTTGAAACATCTTCTGACATATTGATCCTTTTCTTTTTAAAATCGTTATTAGTTTAATTACCTGGATTGTCAAGCCATATACATGCCCCCATTAACATGTAATGTTTCGCCATTAATATAGTCAGATTGGTTTGAAATTAAAAAAATAACGGCATTAGCAATATCTTCTGGCTCTCCTAGTCTAGCAGATGGTATTTTAGATATAATAATCTCCTTGAATTTATCGTCTATTTTATCTGTCATTGCTGTTTTTATAAATCCAGGGGAGATACAATTAATATTAATATTTTTTTTTGCATATTCTATCGCTAAACTTTTAGACATAGCAATTATTCCTGCCTTTGAAGCAGTATAATTAGCCTGTCCCAAATTTCCAGTATGGCCCACTACAGAAGTAATATTGATAATTTTACCCTTTTTATTTTTAAGCATCTTTTTAATTCCAAATTTACTCATCAAAAAAGTTGAGGTTAAATTAATATCAATAACTTTTTTCCATTCTACTATGCTCATTCTAATTGCCAAATTATCCAGGGTAATTCCCGCATTGTTTACCAAACAATCAAGACCACCCAGCTCGTTTGTAGCATTTTCAATAAACGCCTCAATCTTTTCAGTTTGAGATATATCAAATTTTAAAATCTTTATATTTTTATATTTATTTTTTAGCTCCTCAAGTTTTTCAACTTTTGTACCAGAGGCTAATATATCGGCACCTAAATCGTACAACCTCTTTACAATAGAGTTTCCTATTCCTCCAGATGCACCTGTAATTATAATTTTTTTATTTTCTAAATCTTTCATATTTTTAAATTTTTTATATCTTCTTCATTATTTATTGTACTTACTATAACATTTTTATCTATTCTTTTCACTAACCCTGATAAAACTTTACCTGGACCAATCTCTATAAAATGATTAGTTTCTTTCTTTATCATATTTATAATACTCTCTCGCCAACGAACTCTATTTTCTATTTGCTTAACAAGTAAATCTTTTAATTCTGTTGAATTAAAAATTTCATCTGCTGTTATATTAGAAATCAATACATTTTTTCCTTTTTTAAATTCTAATTTTGCCAACTCTTCTCTCATAATGTTTGTTGCTTTATTCATAAGACTGCAATGAAATGGGGCACTTACTGGAAGTTTAATATTTTTTATTTTTTTCTCTTTTAAGATTAAACTTAATTTTTCTAAATCTTGATTTCTGCCACTGAGCACAATTTGACCTTCCGAATTGTCATTAGCAATTTCTACTAAAAAATCTTTTTTATTTTCCTCTAAAATTTTCTCTATATTTTGGATATCACATCCAAGCACTGCTACCATTCCACCCTCACCTTTTGGGACTGAATTTTGCATAGCTTGACCTCTTATCTTTAAGATTTTAATGGTATCTTTAAAATTTAAATAATCTGCGCAAGCTATTGCTGAATATTCGCCTAGTGAATGACCAGCAAAAAATTTTGCTTTGTGTAAATCAATATTAAACTCATTTTTGATTAATTGAAAAATAGAATAGCTTATTAAAAAGATTGCAGGCTGAGTGTTGGCTGTAAAATCTAATTCTTCTTTAGGCCCATCTAAAATAATTCGTGATAAAAACATTCCCAAGACTTCATCAGCCTCTTTAAATAAATTTTTTACTACATCGTATTTTTCATAAAGATCTTTACCCATTCCAACAATCTGTGATCCTTGACCTGGAAAAATTACTGAAAACATATAAAAACTATTTAATTATTGTTTTTTTTACTATTGAAATTAAAGACTTATAATAGTATATCCTCACGTTTTATAAAAGAATTTAAATGAATTTATACGAACATACTATAATAGCCAGGCAAGATACTTCTCCAAGTGAATTAAAACAATTGACTGAAAAATACTCTAAAATAATAGAAAAAAATGATGGTAAAGTTGTAAAAAATGAAAATTGGGGACTATTAAATTTATCTTATTTAATAAAAAAAAATAAAAAAGGAAGCTACATACACTTTAAAATAAAAGGTAAAGGAAAAGTAATTGAGGAATTAGAAAAAAATGAGTCAATTGATAAAAAACTTCTAAGATATTTAACTGTTAAAGTAAAAAATTTTGATCTTGAAACAAGCTATTTTGCTAAAAGAGAAGATAGTGAAAAAACTGAAAAAAAAGAGAAAACCAGCTAATATTTATGCCAAAAAGACAAAGTGGAAATAAGAAAAATAAACAAAGCAATTTTGCAAAATTAAGTATTTTTCAACCAAATAAATATAAATTTAAAAAGACATGTCCATTATCAGTCAAAGGTGCTCCCAAAGTCGATTACAAAAATGTAAAATTACTTAAAAAATATATGTCAGAAAATGGAAAAATTTTACCCTCAAGAATTACAAACGTAAGTCAAAAAAAACAAAGAGAATTATCTTTATCAATAAAAAGAGCTAGAAATTTAGCATTGTTGTAATATGAAAGTAATTTTACTAGAAAATGTAAAAAGAATTGGAGCAATTGGAGAAGTAATTGATGTCAAAAGAGGTTTTGCAAGAAACTTTTTAATAGCAAATAAAAAAGCTTTATACGCATCAAAAGAAAATATTAAAGAAGTTGAAAAAATAAAATCGGAACTTTCAAAAAAAGATAATGATAAAAAGATAGAGGCTCAAAAAATTTTAGAGAAAATCAATAATAAAGAATACAACGTAAAAAAATTAAGCACAGAGAATAACGAATTATATGGCTCAGTAAAACCAACTGAAATAGCAAAACTAATTCAAGAAATTAATAAAATTGATATAAAACCCTCTATGATACAACCTGTTCAAGAAATTAAAGCTTTAGGTAAATTCAAAGTTAAAATTTTTTTACACTCAGCAGTTGATGCTGAGATTACAATAAACGTAAAGTCAGCAGATTCCATTCAGTAATTATACAATTTCTTCCACAACTTTTTTTATAAATTTTTAAAACATATATTTGTAGTAGTTTAGTGCTTATGGAAAATAACTTAAGTGTTGTTAAAAATAATTTTAAAGAATTACCAAATAATATTGAAGCTGAACAATCTGTAATTGGATCAATATTAGTTACCAATGAAATTTTTGATGAAATTAGTACAATAATTTCAAATATCAATTTTTATGATCCAATGCATCAAAAAATATTTAATGCAATAGAAAACTTAATTTATAAAGGAATGCTTGCAAACCCCATTACTCTTAAAAACTATTTTGAAGATGATAAAGATGATTTGAATATTCCAGAATATTTAGTTAAAATTACAAAATTTTCTACTTCTGTAAGACAAGCTATTGAGTATTCAAAAATAATCTATGATATGTTTGTAAGACGAGAGTTAATAAAAATTTCTGAGCAAACAATTGATAGTGCAAAACTAAATGATTTAGTAACTAATGGTCAAAGTATTATTGAAAACTCAGAAAAATTATTATTTGATTTAGCTGAAAAAGGATCTTTTAACTCCTCTTTAATTAAATTTGATGATGCAATGAAACAAACAATTGAAATGGCTTCAGCCGCTTACAAAAATGAAGGTGGAATAGTTGGAGTTCCAACTGGGTTGAGAGACTTAGACGATAAGCTTGGAGGTTTACATCAATCAGATCTTATTATTATTGCAGGCCGTCCATCAATGGGAAAAACCTCTTTAGCAACTAATATTGCTTTTAATGCTGCAAAAAATATCCAAGATAATAGTAAAAAATCATCAATAGCCTTCTTTTCTCTCGAAATGTCTTCAGAACAATTATCAACAAGAATTTTATCAGAACAAGCAAGAATTGGTTCAAATGATATTAGGCGAGGTAGAATATCTGATGAACAATTTGATCAATTTTTAGAAACCTCAAAAAATATAGCTGAACTTCCATTATTTATTGATGAAACTCCAGCTATAAGTATTGCTGCGATGAGTAATAGAGCTCGAAGAATAAAAAGATTACATGGCCTTGATATGATAGTGGTAGATTATATTCAATTGATGAGAGGAACCTCCTCTAATAAAGACGGAAGAGTTCAAGAAATTTCTCAAATTACACAAGGTCTTAAAGCTATTGCAAAAGAATTAGGAGTGCCAGTCGTAGCTTTATCTCAATTATCAAGACAAGTTGAACAAAGAGACGATCACAAGCCTCAATTAGCAGATTTAAGAGAATCTGGATCCATAGAGCAAGATGCAGATGTAGTTATGTTTGTATATAGAGAGGGATACTATTTACAAAGAAAGGAGCCACGTGAGGCAACAGTTGAGCATGCTGAATGGCAAGCAAAAATGAATGAGGTGGCTCATTTAGCAGAAATCATTATTGGAAAACAACGACATGGCCCTATTGGTAAGATTACACTAGAATTTGAGGAACGATTCACGAAATTTAAAGATACTCAAATTAATTAATTTCCAATATAAAAGAGTAGATGATCACTCATTTATACCAAAATTTTGTTCTTAAAAATCCTAAGTCTATTTTAGTTATATTATTGATATTATTACTTGGCTTTGGATCTTTTGTTAAAGATTTTAGATTAGATGCTTCTTCCGAAACACTATTAATTGAAGGTGATCCAGACCTTGAATATTTAAGAGAGATTACAGATAGGTATGGGTCTAAAGAATTTTTAGTTCTGACTTATACTCCAAACGAAGGAATGGTTTCAGATAATTCTATCAATAATTTGTTAAGCCTAAAATACAAGATTCAGAGTTTAGACTGGGTACATAGTGTAATAACTTTATTAGACATACCTTTATTAGACAACTCAGATGCACCACTTCAAGAAAGATTAAAAAATTTTAAAACTTTAAAGGATGAGAATGTAAATAAAGAAAGAGGTTTTAGAGAAATTTTAAATAGTCCTGTTTTCAGAAATTTTGTAATAAGTGAGGACGGTAAGACTAGTGGTATAATAGTTAATATTAAAGAAAAACCAATTTTAGATGATATTGAAAATAAATCTAAAGAACAAATTGAAAAATACCGAGATCAAATAAAAAAACAAAATCATAGTAATATAATGGAGATAAGAAATGTAATTAAAAGTTATAGCGATATTGGAAAAATTTACTTAGGTGGAATTCCAATGATAGCTGATGATATGATGACATTTATAAAAAGTGACATAATTGTATTTGGTTTAGGTGTATTGTTATTCATAATTGGAACCCTTTGGTTTGTTTTTAGAAAATTGATTTGGATTATTGTTCCAATCAGTAGTTGCTTTTTTTCAGTTGTTATAATGATGGGTTTGCTTGGTTTGCTCGGTTGGAAAGTTACTGTTATCTCATCTAATTTTATAGCCCTAATGTTAATTTTAACTATGGCAATGAATATTCATATGAGTACAAGATTTTTACAGCTTCGAAAAATCAACGCATCTAAAACTAATTTAGAAATTTTAACCTTAACAACAGGTAAAATGTTTTGGCCAATTTTATACACAGTCCTAACTACCGTAATTGCTTTTTTATCTTTAATTTTTAGTGAAATTAAGCCTATTATTGATTTTGGTTGGATGATGACTTTTGGATTAATAACTTCATTTATTATAACATTTACATTACTTCCAACCTTGCTAAATTTCACCCCAACAAAAAATATTTCTGTTAACGAACAAAAAGAAAGTAAGTTTACTGCTCTACTTGGAAAATTTTCTCTAAATTATAAAACACAAATATTTATAGTAACATTTTTCATAATTGGACTTAGTGTATTTGGCATAAGTAAATTAGAAGTGGAAAATAGTTTTATAAATTACTTTAGTAAAAAAACTGAAATTTATAAGGGTATGAAATTAATAGATGAAGAACTTGGTGGAACAACGCCACTTGAAGTTATATTAAAATTTCCTGAGGCTAAAAAAGAGCTCACCGAAGAAAATGATGAATTTGAAGATTGGGGAGATGAGAATGATCAAGATGAAGAAAAATATTGGTTTACAAGAGATAAAATTAATACCATAGCAAATGTTCACAATTACTTAGATGATTTACCACAAATCGGAAAAGTTTTATCTTTTTCCTCTATTATTGATGTAGCTACCATGCTTAATAATAATAAGCCATTAGGAACTTTAGAAATGGGAGTTTTATACACCAAAATTCCTGAGGGTATCAAAACTGAAATAATTGATCCGTATATTTCAATTAAAGACAATGAAGCTAGAATTAGTTTAAGAATAATTGATTCTCAAAAAAATTTAAGAAGAAACGACCTAATTAATAAGATAAACGATGATCTCCAAAACAAACTTGGTATTGATAAGGACAACTATAAATTAGCTGGAGTTTTAATTTTGTTCAATAATCTCTTACAAAGTTTATTTAAATCTCAGATTTTAACTTTAGGACTTGTAATGGTTGGTATTTTTGCAATGTTTGTAATTTTATTTAGAAATGTAAAATTGTCCCTAATTGGGGTAGTGCCAAATTTTATCGCCGCTTTTTTTATTTTAGGAATTATTGGTATTCTTGGCATTCCATTAGACATGATGACAATTACAATTGCAGCTATTACTATAGGTATAGCTGTTGACAATAGTATTCACTATATCTATAGATTTAAAGAAGAATTTGAGATTCATAAAGATTATAAAATAACTTTAAAAACTTGCCATTCAACTGTTGGATCTGCAATCTTAAATACCTCAATTACAATTGTGTTTGGTTTTTCAATATTAGTTTTATCCAAATTTATTCCCACAATATATTTTGGAATATTTACAGGGCTGGCAATGTTACTTGCAATGATTTCTGTGCTCACACTTCTTCCTTCGTTAATACTAATTGCGAAGCCTTTTGGTAAATAATTAATGGTTACAATAATAGTTAATTTTTATGAAGCAATTTCAATTTTAGATCTTTTTTATCTATTAATAACAATTCTATCTTTAATAAAATGTTATAAAAAAGGATTTGTTCTAAGTATTTTATCAATGTCAAAATGGTTGTTTGCTTATATTTTAACATTAATTCTTCTTCCAAAACTTAAACCTTATTTAAAGAATATTATTGATAGTGAATATGTTTTGGATATTGGTCTTGGTATAACAATATTCATAATAATTATTTTTTTAATTCTCATGATCAGTAAAGGAATCAGTAAAGCGATACAATATACTGGAATAGGTGGCCTAGATAAAATGTTTGGATTCTTCTTTGGATTTCTTAGAGCTTATATAATTTCAATATGTGTATTCTCTGTTATACATATAGTATATAATTATGAAAAATGGCCAATAAATGCAGATAAATCTTATGTCTTTCCATATTTGGAGAAAGGTAGTAATTATCTTTTAAAAGAATTTCCAGATGAAAAAACATATCAAGATTCTAAAGAAAAAATTGAGGAACTTTAATTCAAAGCTTAATGAGGAATGTGGTATTTTTGGTATAAGTAATATTGAGGATGCATCAGCATTAACAGCCCTAGGATTACACGCATTGCAACATAGAGGTCAGGAAGGTTGTGGGATAGTAACTTTTAACGATAAAGAATATTTTTCAGAAAAAAGATTTGGCTTAGTTGGAGATAATTTTAATAAAGAAAAAATTTTAAAAAGATTAAAAGGAAAATACGCAATTGGCCATAATCGATACAGTACAACTGGAAATAATACTTTAAGAAATTTACAACCTTTTTTTGCAGATACTAATGCTGGCGGAATTGGTGTTGCTCATAATGGAAATTTAACCAATTCAATTCATTTAAGAAATAAATTAGTTGAGGATGGAGCTATTTTCTATACGACTTCTGATACTGAGACAATTGTTCAATTAATTGCAAAATCTAAGAGAGCTCAAACAATTGATAAAGTAATTGATGCTATTTTCCAAATTCAGGGTGGCTATGCACTAGTTATGCTCACACAGAAATCATTAATTGGAGTGAGAGATCCTTATGGAATAAGACCTCTAGTTATAGGAAAATTAAAAAATAGTTATGTTCTTGCATCTGAAACATGCGCATTAGATATTATAGGAGCAAAATTTATAAGAGAAGTTGAAAATGGTGAAATAGTTTTAATTGAAAATGATAAATTAAAAAGTATTAAACCTTTTCCGCAAAAAAAAGCAAGACCGTGTGTTTTTGAATATATTTATTTTGCGAGACCAGATAGTTTTTTAGATAATAAAACAGCTTACGAACATAGAAAAAATTTAGGTAAAGAGCTTGCAAAAGAAAATGATATTGACTCTGACATAGTTGTTCCTGTGCCAGATAGTGGTAATGCTGCAGCTTTGGGTTTTGCTCAACACCTAAGCATGAATTTTGAACTTGGATTGATTAGAAATCATTACGTTGGAAGAACTTTTATTGAACCAAGTCAAAAAATCAGAAGTTTGGGAGTAAAATTAAAATTGAATGCAAATCAATCATCTATCCAAAATAAAAAGATTGCTTTAATCGATGATTCTCTTGTAAGGGGTACAACTTGTCATAAAATAGTAAAAATGCTTTATGATGCTGGAGCTAAAGAAGTTCATGTCAAAATTGCTTGCCCAGAAATAAGATATCCAGACTTTTATGGTGTGGATACTCCAACCAGAAAAGAGTTGCTAGCAGCAAATAAAACGAATGATCAAATTTGTGATTATATAGGTGCTAAATCCTTAACTTTTTTATCAATTGAAGGGATGTATAGGGCAATAGGTTTTGACAAAAGAAATGAAAGTTATCCTCAATTAACTGATCATTATTTCACTGGTGAATATCCTGTAAAGCCTATCGATGAATTAGGGGATAATAAAATTACACAACTATCTTTGCTGAATACTGCTTCAAACAATTAAATATGAAAAAAGTAAGCTTTACAGAAATGAAAAAAGGAACAAAAGAAGATTATCTTTTTTTAGATAAACATGAAAAAAATTTTGCTAGTAAGACTGCTGAAAGACTTATTAAATTTATGTCTGGATTGACAGAAACACTGGAAGGTTATCAGGTTTCAAGATTAGAGCATTCATTACAAAGTGCAACGAGAGCTTACAAGAATGGTGAGAATGAAGAGATGGTTGTTGCGGCTTTACTTCATGATATTGGAGATGAATTGGCGCCATTGAATCACTCAGAATATGCGGCAGCAATTCTTAAACCATATGTCTCTGAAAAAACTCATTGGATAATTGAAAAACATGGTGAATTTCAAATGTTTTATTATGCTCACCACTTAGGTGGAGATAAAAAT
>MDTG01079292.1_pt1 | contig 18312 bp, 13 predicted proteins | sample 811421 | NCBI WGS metagenome assembly MDTG01 (sample SAMN05326645, study PRJNA326480) | marine metagenome | isolation source: seawater | place: Pacific Ocean: South East | collected 2011 | reverse complement strand
GACTTTTGCGGCTCGATGTCACAGTTGAGTATTAATATCGGGGTGCGTCTTGCCCTGGGTGGTGCGCTGATAGGGCTTCATCTCTGGCTATATCAGTATCGGGTGTTTGAGGTGACAGCCGGACCCTGGGGCTGGCTACTGACCTTCGTCGTGATCGACTTTGTTTTTTATTGGTATCACCAGGGCCAGCACCGGGTGCGGTTTTTGTGGTGTGCTCATGTGGTGCATCATTCCAGTGAGCATATGAATCTCGGTACCGCGCTACGACAATCCCCCACCGGGCCTTTTACCAAAGCGCTTTTTTACTGGCCGCTGCCGTTACTCGGCTTTGATCCGCTGGTGATTGCCAGTGCCGGCGCGATCGCCACGATCTACGGCTTTTGGACCCACACCGAGGTGATCAAAAAGCTGTGGGCGCCGCTGGAATGGCTGTTAGTGACCCCCTCGCACCATCGCGCGCATCACGGTTCGAATGCCGAGTATGTGGATCGCAACTACGGCAACGTGTTTATTGTGTGGGATCGCTTATTCGGCACATTCGAGCCCGAGGTGGCGCCAGTGCGCTACGGACTGCTGACCAATATCAATACCTACAATCCGTTACGGATTGCCTTTGCCGAGTGGCTAAGATTATTTAGAGAATCGCTAAGTGCACGATCAGTCAGGCATTTTGGACAGTTGTGGTTGCGCCCGCCCCGCAGTCAGCCGACCCTATCCGATTCCCCGTGAACTAGCCGCCCGACTGCTGCTCGGCGATCCACACTTCAATCGATTCTTCGAGCATGGGTAGAGTAATGCTGCCCATGCCCACCACGCGGTCATGGAAGCTGCGCAGATCAAAATTGTCACCCAGCGCCTCCTCCGCCAACGTGCGTAGCCGGCGGATCTCGATCATGCCGAGCATGTAAGAGGTCGCCTGAGCGGGCCAGGAGATGTAGCGGTCGATCTCGTTCTGGATATCGACCGGCGCCCAGCCCGAATTGGCCATCATGTAATCTACCGCCTGTTGGCGGGTCCAGCCCATGGTGTGCAGGCCGCTGTCGATCACGAGTCGCGAGGCGCGTGCGATTTGATCAGAGTAGAGACCGATGTGATCAAGAGGGGTGGGGTAGAGCTCAAGCTCATCAGCCAGTCGTTCCGAGTAGAGTGCCCAACCTTCGCCGTAGCCTGAATTCCACAGGTAGCGCGCTAACGGATGTTGCGCGTCACCCAGTTCGAGGGCGATCGCCCCTTGCAGATGGTGACCGGGGAAAGTCTCGTGATGGAGAGTGGCTCTCTGTGTCGAGCGTGAGCGGCCGGTAGGATCGGTGACGGCAATGTAGAAGATGCCGGGTCGCGTACCGTCCTCAGAGGAAGAGTGATACTCACCAACACCACTTTCGGCAAACTTGGGGTACGGCTTGACGAGTACGTCTGCCTTGGGCAACTTTCTGAAGGCTTTTGGCATGGCAGCTTTTACCGCATCGAGTGCTTCGGTCGAGTATTGGAGCACCGCCTCTTCGGTTTCAAAGGTAAAAAGGGGGTCTTCGTTGACCCGACGGAGAAATTCAGAGACATCACCGCCACCAAAGTGCGCGTTCATGGTGACCTGAATCTCGTTACGAATTTTAGCTACTTGCTCAAGTCCCTCGGCGTGGATCTGCTCGGCCGGGACCTTCATGGTAACAAACGATCGGACCAGCGCGGGGTAGCACTCTTCGCCACTGGGATTGGCTGAGACCGCCAGTTCTTCCCTGGCCTCGGCCAAGTATTCGCGCTCAATAAAGTCTGCATAACGGTTGAGCGCAGGCGCAATTTGATTGGCATAGATAGCGTTCACCGCATCGGTAAACGCGGCATCGTCAACCCGCTGCCCCGGACCTAAAAAGATGCTCTCGGGTCCAAGCAGCGAGCGGACTTGATGAGGCACCGCCTCTACCGTGACTCGCGGCGCGCTATATCCGAGCCTCAGACCCTCCCGCAGATTAGCGATTTCGTTATCGATAAAGTTGGGCAAGGCCTCAAGCCTCGAGAGTGCTTGAGCGCGAAGTTGGGGTGTTTCCAAGGGTTGAATATCAAAGACAAATGGCATCCAGGTATGCCAACTGGTGGTCGTGCTGGCTCCCCATAGCTCACTGCGACACAGCCGCAAGGCCACTGCACTCTTTAATTCTTCTTTCAAGAGTCCGAAGGTCACCCAGTCTCGACTGCCAATCTCAGGGGAAACCGCAATGCTCTCCAGCTGGGCCAGCCAAGCATCCTCTTTTTGTTGCCACGCGGCCAAGCCCGCCAGCGAGTTATCGGGCAGCCGGTCATGCCGTGCCCCTTCAATGGAGTAGTAGGTGCCCATGAGCGCGTCTTGCTCCATCCACGTCGCCAGGTATTCGTCGGCAAGCGTCTCGACCGCGCTGGTGGTCGGTACCGATCGGCCAGAATCGGTGCAGGCAACAAGCGCTATATTTAATGCCGCTACCAAAATACATCGTGTGGGGAGCATCTCTCTCTCCTGAAAGAGCTGTTCAGCGATAGCGCATTATGAGACCTCAATACGGTGGAAGGAAACTAGCCCGGATGGAGCCCACCCGAGTTTTGGCGATAAAGATAAGGGGCCGGGCTAAACCGTGTTGTGACAAACACCCACTTCCCGAATGCGCATTGTGAGTCTTACCTATTAAGCCGAATGAAAGCAGGTACGTTCAATGCAGCGATGAATCCGCGCGATGAGCGGATCAGTGGTTCTTGCCGCTCCTGAGAAAATGACGGACACTCAGTTTACTGGCGGCCTGTCGCATATCTACAAAAGGTCTGACTCCTTTAGGTCGGTAGGCGCGAGAGGGTGCGATCATTTGTTCGCTGTCCGAAAGGCGGATGAGTTGTCGGCTCAAAAAGGATCTCAGAGTTGGGGAAAAACATGCAAACCTTTCCTAGAACGGCAGCGAAATATGCGAAAGGACCAATCGGTGTGATTAAGGTTTGCACATGATGGAATCTTGGATGGCAGAGATAGAGGACCGACTCCGGAAGATTGGATTAGCGGTCGATAATTATGATGAAGGTCTCTTACTGTCGTGCTGTTGTGACAAAGCTTCGTTCGACTTTGGCGATCGATTTCGGGGCTCTCCCGAGGCGTTTATTGCCTTCCTAAGCGCTTCACGGCTGGATACATTGGCGATGGACCACACGATCACCGATATTTCAGTGAGCATTGAGAACGATTATGAGGCGATCAGTACCTCCGCGGTAACCGCTCGCATCGTCGTGAAAATCGGTCAAAAGGTTCAGAAGCGAGAGGTGACAGGGCGTTATGAAGATCATTGGAGCAGAGAGCAAAGTCATTGGCTACTGCGCGCGCGGCGCTATTCTCAAGTGAATTTAAATATCGAGTGCGGACAGGCGTTGTGACTAATTTACGTAACAAAGAACCCGCACGAAATGACCAAGGTTTCGACTCCGAACTCCCTGTGACGCAGCCTCCGGGAGAGGATCTGTGGAGTGAGAATTACTTATTCGCGCTCTACGATGACGTTACGAATATTGGACTGTGGCTGCATTTGGGAACGGTTCCCACAGATTGGTATCTTTGGGAGGACCGGATATACATATCACTGCCTGATGGCGGTGTTTTATCGATGATGGCTTACCATGAAACGCCAGCAGACGAGCAGCCTGCCGGTTCTGTGATGAGTTTCATCTGCGTAGAACCTTTTCGGCACTGGAAGATTAAATTTGACGGTTTTGCTTGGTATACGAGTCGGTCAGCCATGGACGCCGGAGGCGAGCCTCGTTTCCGAAGGCGCTTGAAAATAGAGCTGGATGTGGAGTGTGTATCACCAGTATGGAATGCCAATTCGATGAAAGATGGATCTGGTAATCCAGCAATGGAGAGGCAAAGCTGGGCCACAGAACATTATGAGCAATTAGTGCTTGCCCATGGGAGCTTAGACCTCGACGGTGAAGATTACGCGTTGTCCACAACGGGTTGGCGGGACCACTCCCGCGGACCTCGTGGCCGAAAGTCCAAGGATCCATGGGGCGGTCACGTGATAGGCGGCATGCAATTTCCAAGTGGTAAAAAGTTTATCTTCTCTCGATATTGGCGTCCGGACGGTCATATCACCATGTCTGGCGGGATTTATATTGATGAGGCAGGTCAGGTCCACGATATCGAAGTCGTGGCTGCCCCGGATTTACGCGAACTCAAGCTTTCCGGCGAGGAGCTGTTCTTGAGATTTGTTTGGGATTCGGGGTCGGCAGACTTTGCTCTAAGCACACTTGCCTCAATCTGGATCCCCAGGGAGCGTAAGCATATTGTAGGGAGAGACGTATTCGGAGAAATCAATGATATGTACGTGCTGAACTGGGGCCCTGTTGTTTGGAGCGATGAGCAAGCGTATTGCTACTTAGAGCGTTCAGCGCATCTCAATGCGTTGCCCGATAAAGTGGTAGTGCGTTAGCCACGGACGATATTTTCTGTAAAGGAGCGAATATTCTCACTAAGTGCTACTGGCGCATCCAAACCAGGAAAGTGCCCTCCGTGGTCAATCTTTGTGCGCTGTACTACGTTGTAACAGCGGTTCTGCCACTCGGGTGGCGATAGGGGAGAAATATCGTGCTTGAAATTACAAATGCTCGTGGGTACGGTCACTTTCACCCCCTCATCAAAAACCAAGGCCGTGCCATCTATTAAAAAACGATAGATCCAGCTTGCCGGACCAGGTCCAGCAAACCAGTAAAGGCTAATGATCGTTAACAGGCTATCGAGGCCTATTACTGGCCCGGTATCACTGCCCCTTGATTCGGTCCAATGTTGAAATTTTTCGAGTAGCCAGGCGGCCAGACCGACTGGGGAGTCAGTCAATGCATAGGAAAGTGTCAAGGGCTTTGTACCTTGCATTATTCGGTAGCCAGTATCCCAGGGGGGCCTCTCCGAACGGGCCTTCAGAAAAGCCTTCTCGTCTTGCGAAAGACGGGAGTGGTCATTTAAGTTTGGTTGAATAATCGCTGAGGTTAGGTGAGCACCGAGTATCGTATTAGGCGAGTCCAATGCAAGCCATGAGGCTATGGCTGCGCCCCAGTCAGATCCGTGGATAAAAAATTCCTGAAACCCAAGGGACTGGGCAAGATAGACCCATTCCCTCGCTATTTCTCTGGGGCTTATGGGTTTTACAGGTGTTGATGACAGGCCACAGCCCGGAAGCGAGACGATTACCACATCCATACCATCTTCAGGTATGCCACCAAACTTTTCTGGGTGAGCCAACCGCTCCGCGACTTCAAGAAATTCGATGAAGCTGCCGGGCCATCCGTGAGCACAAACCAGCGGTGGTCTTCTACTCTCTTCAGCTTTTACAACTACTGCATGCACCAGGCGCCCCTCATAAGGAGCTAACACATGTGTGTACTGGTTGAGGAAGGCCTCATTTTCTCTCCAATTAAACTGATTTAGCCAATAATCTACTACCTCTCTGAGGTAAACTCGGCTTGTACCATATTCCCATGCCGGTCCGGCAGGCGACGCTGGCCAACGAGTGTCCGAGAGGCGACGATACAGGTCGGAGATCTGCTCCTCGGGAATGTCTATCTTGGTGTATGTAATGTTACCCATGTCTACTACCGATTTTCTCGCCCATGACAAATGTAAAAACTAAGATCTTTCCGAACCGCAATTTTCCCCTAAGGCGACCCTCATTACAAAAAGAGGACGCACAAATATCTATTGATAGGTGGTTTTCGAGCAACCCGGCCCGATTCGAAGATCTGAGAGTTCAGAATTTGCAGGCACCGAAAAGTAGCGGCGTCGCTAACGAGACTTGGTTGGTGGAAACCATAAGGCGCACTCCAATCAATAAGATTGAAGCCCCGGGACCGCGATTGGTTTTCAGGTTGGCGGCCGACGACTTTTTATACCCCCGAAGTGATTTGCGGTTGCATTACGACTTATACGATTGCTTAGGATTAATTAGCGATTTGCCGGTCCCCGAAATGCTGGCTTTTGAGGAAGATCCAAGTTTTTTAGGGTGCCGATTTTTTGTTATGACGCATGTCGAAGGCTTCGCCGCCCCGGACAGGCCTAATTTTAATTACGACGGTTGGTTGGCAGATTATTCTGTCGGTGATCGTGAGGCTGTATGGAGAGAAGCGGTAAGCGTTATGTCCCGGCTCCATGCGGTAGACGTATCGCGACTCACTCCGCTGAAGCTAGATGAGTTCAGTAGTCGGGGCGGGGTGAGAGATTGCCTCGACTATTGGATCGCCTATGCAGATTGGTGCGGTGCGGCAGGCATTAATTTAATTTCGCTAGCCACCGATTGGCTGGAAGAAAATCTACCTTTGACAATTGAGCAGCGCGCAGGTATTTCTTGGGGCGATGCCAGATTACAGAATCTGCTATTCGACGGGACGCGATGTTCAGCCATTTTAGACTGGGACATGGTTTCTTTGGCCGGAGCGGAGGCGGATTTCGCATGGTGGACGGTGGCTGACCATAAATATACAGCAAGTAGGGGGCTTCCTAGGCTTGAGGGCATAGGTTCACCTGCAGAGACTATTGCTCTTTGGGAATCAATGTCTGGTCGAGAGTTAAAAAACTTTGACTGGCACTTGGTATTTGCTGCGTTCCGGCAAGCATTAATTTCTCAGCGGCTGGTAGCGCTATCTGGAACGAATGCAGCGGCTACTCAGATACCCCACGAACCTAGTATTGGGTTGCAGTGGTTATCTTGCTTGTTAGATATCAGGGTTGAATTCACCGTTACTCTGCCCTTCGTAGGGCTGGACAAGTAGCGTGAAAAAACTAGTAGACGGCAAAAGGCCGAGCAGCCGAGCCTTGTGCTCCAACAATAGGAATTGCTCCGAAAACGAACGCGAAACGATAAACTGCGGCGTCAGAAAGTCTTTTTAAGTTGAGGTTTTCAAACATATAAACGCCATTCTTCATCAAAAAAATCGCATGAATCTCAGCTAAACGATCATTTATTGGGGGAATGGGTTCCATAGCGACACTATCGGAGCCTACGGCAAAGATCTTTTTAGATGTCAGCCATTCAGCCGCCTCACGATTCAACCCTGCGGAGGTCTTCGAGTATTGCAGAGGATCCTTTGCCCACATAATGTCGCGGCCTTGCCGAATGAGAACGACGCTTCCCTGAGATATGCTTCCCTCAGTCATACCCTGACGTGCCAAGGCCGAGAGAAGCATTTTTTTTGTGATAACAGTACCTCCCTTGAGGGCTGAGCCTGCAAGCTTGGGAAGATCGAGTAGTATCCCGGTGGTAAACACGGGCGGGACATTCTCGATGCCCAGCTTCTTAAAGCCACTTCGCGTTGCAATATCGCTGTGTCTGAAGCCGTTGTAGTAGTAGATTGTGGTGTTGTTGCCAGTATCTCCAAGTTGGCGACCCAGGTGGGAAAGGGCGTCGAATTGCGTGCCAATGCCGGTGATTTCCCCCGCAATCCACTCCTCGTTGTACATATACTTGTTCGCACCTACAGGGCCCCCTGAAGGGCTTCCAGCCGAGATCAGTGAAAAATGGCGGTTATGAAAACTGTCCGGCTGATTCATATCAAGTGGGTGAGCCAGGTCAACGACTTCGCCCTTTTTTATATGCCTAGCAGCACCAACAACCACAGTTGGTTCGAGAAGATTTGCGGCACCGAGTTGATCGCCGGGTCCCCATGTGGAAGGCCACCAAGGCCCGGCAAGTTCAGGGCTAGGATTTTCCTCGACTCCGACGGGTTCCGCTGACGGCAGGCTGACTGCCAGCGCGGTGGTTAAACTGGCGATAAATAGGAGGTGGCGTGAAAATTTCATGTCCAGAAAAAGATGCTTACATGATGCTAAAAAAGGGTGCAGCAAAACCAGTTGTTGCACCCTTCTCGTCATCTTTGTCGACAAATATGCCCGACAGGTACTACTTGAAATTCAACTTGAATCGTAAGCCCCAATAAGCTTGGGCAGCGCGAGGCACCCTTATCACTTGGCGTCCGAGTGCACCAAATGCTTCAAATGCATCAGCCACATAGAATTCATCAGTGACATTTTTACCATAAAGCTGAATCTCGTAGCGCCCAGCCTTGTCTGTCAAGCCAAGCGTTATATCAAGCTGACCGTAAGCTTCTTGCGTAGCAAGATCGTCTTGATTCAAGGTAAATTGAATGTCGTCTTGCCACACGTACATGACATTTCCGAAGAGATCGAATGGAAGGTTATTGGTGGGGAAGTTGCCAGTCAGCCCAATGTTATATTTTAAATCGGGAGCATTAGTTCCCTGCTTGCCGGATACGTCTTGGGTTCCACCGTTACATCCGGTGCCATAGCTTGCTTGATCAAAATAGCAGGGCTGCAGTAGATTCTCGATTGTAGAGTCCAGCGTAACCATAGAGGCGGACATCGTCCAATTGTCGGTCATGGCAAATACGAGATCTGCTTCTATTCCGCTGATATCCAGATCGCCGGCGTTGATCGTCTCCGTACTGACGGTGCCAGGGATAATTGCCGATGCTTGGAGGTCCGTTATATCTTGCGTGAAGAACGCAACATTTAAACGCACTCGATCATCAGCAAATACCGACTTGAGACCCAATTCAAAAGCGTCTGCCTCCGTTGGCGATAAGAACTTGCCGGTGCGACCCGTAAAAGCAATATTTTTGCCAACCCCGATATGGCCTCGGGTTGCGCTCACGTAGGCCGTTACTTGGTCGTTGAAAGAAAAAGACCCTCCAGCCCGGTAAGAAACGAAATCTTCACTTGTGCTATCTGATCCCACGGCCGTTGGGTCACCGCCATCGGGGAATGAGGGAAAAGCATTACTGTCTAATACCCTCGTGTTTGAGTCAAAATTAGCAGCAAGGTTCGGAAAAGAGTAGATGCCGAACTGTGTGTAGTTATTGAGCGTTGATTCTAACTCCTCGTCTGTAAATCTTACTCCAGCAAACAAATCAAGTTTGTCGGTCACGTGAAAAGTGGCATCAGCAAATATCGCCATCGACTCAACGGAGTAAGTGTTATCAAGCATTGTATTGTTGAGGATATACTCGTCATTGGGTGTCGCCGTGCCGCCAAAATTCGCTCCATTTCCAAATGCGGGGTTGAAACTATCTATTATTAATAACGGCACCTGATTTTTTATATTTTCCTCATAATCCTGATAAAACGCTCCCAGAGTCCAGTCGACTCGTTCACGAGAAATCTCCAATATGAACTCTTGGGAAATGTAATCGGATTCCACTCCGCGGGTATGTCCTGGGACTCCGGAGCCACTGTAGTTGGGGCCATTTTTTGTATAAGTACTGATGATTGGCATGATGGGGTTATCAGGCTCAGCTGGTGTTTCGTCCACATCAGGGTTGTTTTGATCAGTGAAATCTCGCCACGCAGTTATCGATTTAAGTCGTATGGAGTCTGAAAATTCATAATTTAAGGTGGCGGATACACCCGAAGATTCATTCTCATTTTGGTCGCCGATTTTGCTTACTGCGGTCTGGAATGGATTGTCAATGACGGCACGACCAGCTGCGAGATCACCATACCCAAGAGCATAAGCTCTCGCCTCTCCGGTAACGTCACCGAATGGTCGCATGACTTCTCCAATCGCGGCAATCTGGGGACTATCACCATGCTCCCGATCACTGTAATCGGCCGATAGCAATAGATTACCTTTTTCACCGATATCAAATTCGAGTTTCGCGAGCACCGCAATTTGGTCCAGGCCCCCGAGATCGCCGCCAGCGGGGCCGAGATTCTCAATGTGGCCGTCTCGCTCAGAAATCATTCCAACCAGCCTGCCGCGCACAGAATCCGAGATTGGGCCACTTATCATCCCTCGAGTCATTACTTCGTCGTCATCGGTAAAGCTAAGATCTATTGAGGCCTCAAACTCTTCAGATGGTCTAAAGCGGGTCACATTGATGGCACCACCAGTCGAGTTCCGGCCAAAAAGGGTGCCCTGTGGCCCTCGTAATACTTCTATCTGCGCCACGTCAGCTAGATCAATAATAAATTCGCCTGCTCGCGCCAGTGGCACGCCATCAACAACTACTCCAACACTAGGCTGGATGCCCCCGGTAAAGGCATATGCTCCGACTCCACGAATAGAGATGTTGGTGGCGACAGGGGCGAAGCCGTCTTGAAAATTAATGGAGGGACTCAATTTTGCGAGTTGCCTAAAGTCACTGAACTGCGATCTATCAAGGGACGTCGCGTCCAGGACGCCGACTGAGATTGGAACATCTTGCAAACTTTGTTCGCGCTTTTGCGCAGTCACAACGACTTCCTCTAACTGCGCATAAGTTGTGGTCGGGGATGCCAAGAGCGATATAGCGCCGGCAATAGTGGCGGATCGTACAATGGTTTTTCGGTTCATGATGAAGAGAACTCCCTTTGTTTTATTATGGGATAAGGCCCCGGAGCGCTCAGGCGACGCGCTTCGAAAGCCTATGCACCTTATGGAAAGTGTGTCCCCCTTTATCAGTAAAATCAAGTCAAAACTGATAATAAGTCATTTACTATAATTTTTATTCAATACTGCTTTTTTTATATAAAAATTAATAATTACAATAATTTATAAATACCTTATCAATTTTATTTGCCCCTTATGTAGATAACTACACAACTGTTATTACGGTATCAGAGTTTTAGTTGTGTGGCTGCGCCCGTCTGCGCACTGCCGCAACAAATGGATCGACCGCCGGCGCGGCGAAGCACTTGCCGCTTTTGAATAAAAACTAGGAGAGCTGATTTCCCACCGGCAAAGACCGCAGGCGTTTGCCGGTGAGGTTGAATAGTGCGTTACAGAGGGCTGCGGCAATAGGTGGCGTGGCTGGTTCTCCCAGTCCGGTGGGCGCTTCGCTGCTCTCCACGAAACTGACGTGAATTTTTGGTGCGAGATGACCCCGAAGCACCGTATAGGTATCGAAATTGTGGCTCATTGGTCGCCCGTTAACGATCGACATCTTCTCAGTAAGCGCAGCAGACAGACCGAATATGACAGCACTTTCAACTTGAGCTGCTGCAATCTTGGCATTAATGACTGTGCCGCAATCGGCAGTTACCCAGACGTTGTGAACGGTGGGCCCTCCCTCTGGTGACAAAGAAACCTCTACGATCTCGCCGACAATGGAATAATGGTCCTCGTGAAGTGCAATTCCCAGCGCATGCCGGCGACCATCTTTGTCCTGCCATGGATCACGACGCCAATTGGCGAGGGTTGCAACGCGCTCAAGCACGTTGGCAAACCTCGGGCTCCCTGCAAGGAGATCCATTCGGAATGCCACAGGATCGCGGTCTGAAGCATGCGCCATCTCGTCGATGAAAGACTCAATGAAAAAGCCGTTATGTGCCCCGCCGACTGATCGCCAGAACCCTACCTGAATAGGGTTCTCTTCGAGCAGGTATTCCGTACTCTTGTTCGAGATGCTGTAGGGCTGATTAAGCGCGCTAGACATGAGAGAAGGGTCATAGGGAAGGTGCTTGGCCATGCCTTGTTGTCGCTGACCGCCATCGCCTATGACCAGTTGCCTAAATGCGATCGGGTTCCGCTGACTGTCAAAGCCCGCCTCAAATTTTGCCACTACCTGAGGCCTGAAAAAATCTTGCTGAAAATCCTCTTCCCGATTCCATATCAATTTGATGGGTCTTCCCGGGAATTTTTTTGCGAGGGCGACCGCTTGAATGACATAGTCGTTGTTGCTTCTTCTGCCAAAGGAGCCCCCGAGATAAGGGGTGTTGACCGTTACCGAGGTCAGGGGAATGGCCAGAATTTTTGCGGCGATTCTTGCTATCCAGTCAGCATCTTGATGGCCAGTCCATACCGTGCATTTCTCTTTTTCGTACAACACGGTGCAGTTCATTGGCTCCATTGCGGCATGAGCCAGCAGCGGTACATCGTATACCGCCTCGATTCTCGAGTGAGCGCTATGGAAAGTGGCCTTGAAGTCACCGCTTTGCTCTGCGACAACGCCCTCTTCATTGACTCTGCTTTTGAGCAGTGCCGTATAGCGTTCGTCAGAAAAATCTGCAGCGCCGCCTTCATAATCAATCTCTAACGCCGCAAGCGCCTGCTGAGCATGCCAATAGGAGTCTGCGACGACGGCTACAGTGCCAAAATTCTCCTTGGGCAATAAGTCTGATGGGGCCAGCGCATAATCCCTGATGCTAAAAGTGCCATCCGGAATAATTTCCACGGAGACCACCCCTGCCATCTTCATTGCAGCTTCTCTAGCGATGCTCTTGACCCGGCCCCCGCGAACCGGTGAATGTGTAACGCAGGCCACAAGCAAGTTGGGCAGGCTTATGTCGATTCCAAAGATCGCGGAGCCATCAGATTTTTCTGCTGCGTCGCGTCGCGTTGCCTCAGATCCAATGAGCGTGAATTCTGAGGGAGATTTCAATTTAATGTCCGATGGAACGGGGAGGGTTAACGCTAAGGGGATCAGCTCGGTGTAGCTGATGCTCGCGCCACTGGGATTGTGAATAACGCTGCCATTCCGAGTGCTCAGTTCGCCGACGGGGACCTGCAAGTTACGAGAAGCGCTTTCCAGCAACATGCTCCTGGCGGCCGCGCCCGCGGAGCGGAAAGGTATATAGGCATCTTTTATGGTCAAGCTGCTACCGGTGTATCTCATCGCGCCACCGAAGTGGAGTCGATATTCTTTGGTCAGAGGCGCCTCTTGAAGCTGAATTTGATCCAGAGAAACGTCTAGCTCTTCCGCTACCAGCATCGGTATTGCGGTATGCACGCCCTGACCCATCTCCACAAAGGGTGTTAGCACCGTCACTTGGCCGTCCATTTCCAGAATAACGAATGATTTAATGGTCGAGGCACTTGAATCTATCTTTGACATTCCACGCTGAGGGAGCGTAGCAGTGAGGATAAGCGCCCCCATCCCCGCGCTATGTTTTAAAAACTGGCGGCGCCCGACTGACGAATTTTCGATAGTGGTCATCGCTCTGTCGTCCCGGTGTCCGTTGCTATCAAATGAGCGGCGCGTCTGATGGCTGCGCTTATCCTTGGGTAGGTCCCACATCTACAGAGCACATTCATATTGGAGGAGATTTCCTCATCCGAGGGGTTTGGGTTGCGCTCCAAGAAGGCCAGAGCAGACATAATTTGGCCCGACTGACAGTAACCACACTGCGGCACACTCTCGGCTACCCACGCCCTTTGAATTAACGTGTGTTTTCTGGTTTGCGAGACCCCCTCGATTGTGGAGATGACTCTGCCCGCAGCGATCTTTGAGGGAACGACGCATGAGCGCACAGGTTGGCCGTCGAGGTGGACGGTGCAGGCGCCGCAAAGGCCTTTGCCGCAAGTGAACTTAGTGCCCGTTAAGCCCGCTGTCTCGCGAATCGCCCAGAGCAGTGGCATTTCAGAATCTGCGACCTCGACATCTTCACCATTGATCGTGAGTATGACCATGCGTTCAAAGTCCTAGCGGTAGCGAAATCCATTCCTAGGATAGCCTACTTATTACATAACTGATATAACGTCATTTATTCGGTTTATGGCGTTGGAGTAAATTATGTCTGATCTCTCAGTGTTGGCAAGGATAGATGATCCAGCGTTCTACAATGACCCGTTTGAAATTTATCGTCGTATCCGTGCTGAAGATCCTGTTCTCGAATACGAGCCACTGAAAACATGGGTGTTGGGTAAATATAAAGACGTCTGTGCAGCTGCGCGCGATCCGGAGACGTTCTCTAATTCTGGGGGTATTTTTCTCACAGATGCGGTGCAGGGCGAGTCAGTGGGCGATGATTATTTCGGGGATCAAGGAGAGCTCATCTCCTCTTTGGATCATCCGCGGCACAGTGAAATACGGAGGGTTATTGCGCCTGCGTTTTCACCCAAAGTTATTGACGAAATGGAAGACTCCATTCGCGCAGACTGTGTGGCTTTGATAGATCAGATTGAGCCTGATGTTCGCGTTGACTGGATAGCCTCAGTGGCAGAAAAACTCCCACTGATAGTGATCGCCCGATTGCTGGGTTTGCCAGGAGATAATCTTGACGAGCTGGCTCGTTGGAGTGATGAAATTATGAAGTTCGGACAGGTTATGTCCGACGAAGAGCGAGCAGAGTCGATAGCGACATTTTCTGCCATGAATGATTATCTGATAAATCAGCTTGAGGCCGCGCGGAAAAACAGGGGCAACGATGTGCTCTCGGTGCTGCTGTCTGCAGAGGAGCAGTATGACCACATTACCCTCGCCAATATTCTTGCCTTGGCTTCCACCATCGTCGCCGGTGGTAACGAAACCACACGAGCGCTGCTTGGAAATATGATCTGGGCATTGATCCAGCATCCCGAGCAACTTGAGTTGCTGCATACAAACCCTTCGTTGGCGCAAGGCGCCGTAGTAGAAACCCTGCGCTGGAAAGGCCCGGTGCATGGCTTTATCAGAAAAGTTATGAGACCCGTCAGCTTTCGGGGTAAAGAGCTTCAGGAGTCAGATTTTGTTTACCTTCTCTACTCATGTGCGAATCGTGATGAAGAAATATGGGAGCAACCTGACCAGTTTTTAATTTCAAGACCTCTGGACACGGCTAACTTGGCGTTTGGCGTTGGCCCGCATCGATGTCCGGGAAATCGATTGGCGAGATTAGAGGCGAGGGTCTTATTGGAAGAACTGGTAAAGAAGTTCCCGAAATGGGAGCTTGCGGATGCGCCTAGTCATATTGAGTCACTGTTCCGAAACGGATTTTATGATCTCCCCGTGGTTTTTCGCCGGTAGTAACGGCTATGGCTAGGTGCCCGTAAAGCGGGGAGGGCGCTTTTCCCTGAAGCTTGCGGCGGCTTCCTTTACATCAGCTGTGCGACTGCATTTGGCGGCATTGTGTGCCTCAAGATCAGTTACCGCTTGGAGGCTCTCGGTTTCGGATGCCAGGAGATTCTCTTTAATAGCGCGCAGTGCCACGCTGGGTCCTGTGGCAATGAGTCTAATCCACTCGAGCTCATCAATTTGGTCCGGCATCTTGTCGATTATTAGATCTATCAAGCCCAGTTCCAAAGCCCTGTCAGCGGCGATCTTTTCGCTGAAAAGCATCAACTGCCTTGCGCGTTGGGGTCCAACGAGACGGGTAAGAAAGTAGCTGATGCCAAGGTCTCCCGATAACCCAATCTGCGCGTAAGCGGTTTTAAACGTAGCTGATGAAACGGCAATGCGGAGGTCGCAGGCCAGTGCAAGACTCAATCCAGCCCCTGCAGCAGCGCCGTTGACGAGCGCGATGGTCACTTTGGGCATGTGGTGCAGACAGGCTGTAGTCTGCGCATGGTCGCGAAGTCGCTCCTGCCGCTCCTCCACTGTCTCTTTAGTGGTTTTTGCGCGCTTTGCTGCGACTTTGATATCTCCCCCTGCACAGAACCCCCTGCCGTTTCCTGTTAAGACGACGGCGGAAATTTTTGCTTCCTCGGAAGCCTCCATAACAGCGAGGCGCAGTTGACCATGAAGCTCAGGAGTCAGCGCATTCATACTGTCAGGCCGGTTGAGCGTGAGAATACGCAATCTGCCTCGGGTCTCAGCGATCAGCGGTGAAGAGGCGAGCATGGTATCTGAGTGATCGGTCATAATTTAACGTAGATTCCACTTGCCGCTTTTCAGAGAAGACGGGGGGGGGTTGGGTGGTGATGCGGCTTTACCGATCTGAATATATTTCACGGCATTACTGATGGCCTGTTGTCTGGGTAGGCTCTGAGCTTCCCACAACGCTCGGATACTTCCCTGTACGGCGACCGATTCCCTGCCGGCGATATTCTTGGCGAGTTCGTCCGCCCGTGACCATAGATCCTCGGGCTCAGTGACTTCCGTCACGAGGCTCATTCGCAGCGCTGTAGAGGCAGAGATCCTCTCTTGGTCCGCCATCAGCACCATCCTTGAAATTTCTTGGTAGGGGATACGTCCCAAGGCGCCAATAGGCTCGACGGCAGACAATTTCCCGAGTTTCAGGTGAGGGTCAAAAAAAGTCGCGTCACTTGAGCAAATCGTAATGTCAGATTCATTCAGCCAGTAAAAGGCACCGCCTGCGACCATTCCGTGTGCGGCAACAATAAAAGGCTTCCATATTCGGTTTGATTTTGGGCCCAGCCAATCGCCCGGGTCATCGTAATCAAAGGGGCCGGGGTTACTGTCTGGTGCTCGCCAGCCTTGCTTGACGTCGACTCCCGTACAGAATGCTTTGCCCGCGGCAGCCCTCAATACAACGACCCGGATCGAGTCATTGTGTCTGACGTGATTCCAGAGTTGTGAAAAGTCCTGGATCATTTCGTGGTTAAAACTGTTGGCTTGAGCCGGCCTGTTGAGCGTCACGGTCAAGACAAAATCTTCCAGGGTTGTCAGGAGTGTTGAGAAATTCATGTGCTCGGCTCTCCTAGTCGCAGTTGCGTCTGATTGTGGTCCGCGTGGTATTGTCATTTCATCAGCGTTTTTTTTAGTGCCGGTTAAGCTTATTCGGTGATCACGGACGCTTCCATGGCCACTCCTCTTTCACCATGCTCTAGACATAGTGAAGCGCCGTCGCTGTTCAATGTAAGACACAAATCAAAGTCTGTGTTCACAAATACTGGCTGTTTGCCGCGAAATATAAACTCTCTCACCCGTTCCTGCGGCCTATATCGCCGGAAATGGTCCATTAGCATGATAGCCATCAGTGGCCCGTGTACGAGTCTCTCCTCGTAGCCTTCTTCATCACGGGCAAAGGATTCGTCGTAGTGTATCCGATGAGAGTTATAGGTCAGCGCTGAAAAGCGAAATAGTGTGATTGGTGTGGTGGTAACCGATCGCACATAATCATATTTTTTTTCTCTTTCGATTGGGCTCGGTTTATTCGGCGCAGACATATGGCTAGCAGGGTTGCGGTAGACGAGATTCTGTTTCTCAACGATATGGGATTCTCCACGGTACTGGATATCGTGGCGCAATGTGACGAAGCCAAGTTGGCCCGATTTCCCTTCGGTGAATCGGATATTGGAAATGGTTGATGAGCGCTCGTATTCCACGCCTATTTCTATAGGTTTGAGAAATTGAACTCTTCCACCTGCCCACATACGGCGTGGGAGGGTAATGGGTGGCCAAAATCCCCCACGCGCAGGGTGTCCATCGGGACTCAAATCTTTTTCCGGTGTTTGCGGCAGAAAAAAAAGCCAATGTGCCAAGTAAGGAATCTGGGTGGATCCCCAGGGTACGTTGTCATAGTTCAGCAAGGCCGAGAGCCTGGCGAGTGTCGAATGATCGGGCGTATCGCTGCAGCGAGTGGTTTTGCCTATCCACTCAGAGAACGTGTCGGGATCAAAAGGATTTTGGGAGGCCAAGGACATGGGTGGCTACATGACTCAAGATCAAGTTTGTGCTGATTGGTGCGACCTGATACAGCCTAGTTTCGCGGAACTTTCGTTCAATATCGTATTCCTCGGCGAATCCAAAGCCGCCGAAGGTTTGCACGCACGTGTCTGCTGCTCTCCAGCTTGCTTCCGAAGCAAGCATTTTTGCCATGTTGGCCTCGGATCCGCAGGGTTGATCATCGTCAAATAAGGTTGCAGCTTGCTGCACCATGGCCGCCGCGGCCTCGATATCGATGTGTGCCCGTGCAATTGGAAATTGAATGCCCTGGTTGGTGCCAATTGGCCGACCAAAAACGGATCTTTCTTTCGCGTAAGCGCTGGCTCGATCGACAAAAAATCGACCGTCTCCTATGCATTCACTGGCAATCAGTATCCGTTCCGCATTCATACCGTCCATAATGTATTTAAAACCGGAGCCTTCCTCGCCGATTAGATTTTCAACTGGGACCATGAGGTCATCGAAGAACAGCTCTGTACTACTGTGGTTGAGCATGGTTCTTATAGGCCTGATTGTCAGTCCGTTGCCTACAGCTTCCCTGATGTCGACCAACAGCACACTGAGACCATGAGAAGGTTTGGCGACGTCCTCGCGCTTGGTCGTGCGCACCAGCAATATCATGAGGTCACTGTGTTCCGCTCTGCTAATCCAGATTTTTTGCCCTGTCACCCGATAGTGATCTCCGTCTCGGTGAGCGAAAGTTCTGATTCGGGTCGTATCAGTGCCGCTCTCCGGCTCGGTGACGCCAAAAGCTTGTAATCGCAGCTTTCCTGTAGCGATCAAAGGCAGAAAATTATTTTTTTGTTCCTCGCTGCCATGCCTGAGGAGAGTGCCCATTGTGTACATTTGCGCGTGACAGGCGCCGCCATTGCATCCAGAGCGGTGAATCTCCTCCAGTACAGCTGCTGCTGCTAAGACTCCCAACCCGGAACCACCATATTGCTCGGGGATCAGAATCGAGAGAAACCCAGCATCGGCCAGAGCCTCAACGAATTCGGTAGG
>MDTG01211874.1_pt1 | contig 18317 bp, 17 predicted proteins | sample 811421 | NCBI WGS metagenome assembly MDTG01 (sample SAMN05326645, study PRJNA326480) | marine metagenome | isolation source: seawater | place: Pacific Ocean: South East | collected 2011 | reverse complement strand
TTTACTTTCGGACTCAGTAAGACAATCTATTATAAGTAATTTAAAAGCACAAAAAATGACATTTTTAGGTACAGCAAAATCTTTAACAAGACCCAAAGAAGTTTTGTCTAAATATAAAATATTAATATCTAAATCTAACAGAGACCTGAGCCTTCTAAAAAACCTTCAAGATCAATTAAGTACTTCTAAATTGACAGAGGCTGTTTATGTTGATCCTTGGGAATTAATAACAAATCCAACTTTAAAAAAAGAACATGTTGAGCCAGACAGATTTAGAATATCACTTTTAGGTGCTGTTCTTGGATTGTTTTATGGATTTTTAAATGCATTTGTTAAAGAGAAAAGATCAAATAAAATTTTTTATATTGATGATCTAAATGAGAGTTTAAATTTAAATCTGCTCGTATCTTTAGAATATATTAATAATACATTTTGGAAAAAAGATATAGAAGTTGTTGCACTTCAATTAAGTAAAAAGAAACTTAAATCAATATCCTTAGTTTCTGTTGGAGATGTTAAACAAGAGTATCTTATTTTTCTCAAGAATCAATTAAGAGAGTCTTTGAATGAATTTGATAAAGATTTTAATGATGAGAATATTTTCATAGAAGATAATATTAGGAAAGCTATGAGTTCAGACTCTCAGCTTTTTGTAACTTCTTCTGGAAAAATAACAAGAGATGATGCAGCTAGGCTTAATAAAATTATTGATTTATTTAATACAAACCTTCTTGGTTTCATAAATATAAGTTAATAAGATTATTATTTATTAAAAGTTTTTTTATATTCTTTTATTGTTTTTCTTAAACCACTTTCTAAATCAATTTTTGCAGACCAACCCAAATTTTTTAATTTATCTATATTTAGTTGTTTTTTGGGAGTGCCATCAGGTTTTGATTTGTCCCACAAAATTTCACCTTTGAAGTTAGATATTTCTGCAATTTTTTCAGCAAGTTTTTTTATTGAGATATCTTCACCTGTTCCTACATTTAAAAATTGAAGTGGGTTACCTTTTGAATCAATTGGTGCATGCTCATCAGATGGGTCCCAATTCTCAAGAGCAAAAATAATGGCTTCACTAAGATCGTCTACATGCATAAATTCTCTAAGGGGAGTGCCTGAACCCCAACAAGTTACAGAAGATCTCTTCTCAAATACTGCGTCATTGAATTTTTTAATTAATGCAGCCAAAACATGACTATTTGTAGGGTGATAATTATCATTAGGACCATATAAATTAGTGGGCATTAATGATATCGAATCGAATTTATACTGCTTCCTTAAAGATTCACACATTTTTAAACCAGATATTTTTGCAATCGCATACCATTCATTGGTGTTTTCCAATGATCCCGTCAGTAATGATTCTTCAGTGATTGGTTGATCTGCAAACTTTGGATAAATACAACTACTTCCTAGAAAAAGTAATCTTTTAACATTATTTTGAAAGGCAGCATCAATTAAATTTGTTTGAATTTTTATATTTTCCAAAAGGAATTCATATGGAAATTTATTGTTTGCAAGAATACCTCCAACTTTTGCTGCAGCAATAATTACTATGGTTGGTTTATTTTTCTTAAACCAGGTTGATACAGCTTGGCTATCTAATAAATCTAAACTTTTTCTTGTAGTAGTAATAATGCTCCCGGAATACTTTTCAGATCCATAACCGTGTTCGTTTAGAGTCTTTACAACAGAACGTCCTACCATACCAGTTGAACCGGCAATAAAAATTTTTTCATTAAATAACATTTTTTTTTTCATTAATTTTTAAATAATAATTAATTCATAGGGGGGGATTCCATTGCCCCACTTATTTTAAAACCTTCCTTTTTAAGTAAAGACTCTTTTAATGCTTCTTCTTTGTCATGATTAATCATTTCGAATATTAGTTCCTCTAAATTTTTTTCAGGAACCCAACCAAGCTTTTTAAAGGCTTTAGAGGGGTCTCCTCTTAATTCATCAACTTCTGTGGGTCTGAAATATCTTGGATCAATACGTATTACTATTTCATTATTATCAGCTCTTCTTCCAATTTCATTTATACCTTCTCCTTCCCAAATAATTGAAGGTGATTTATTTTTATTTTTCCAAGAAAGTTTATCAGCACAAATTTCAATAAATTTTCGCACTGTTTCCATTCTTCCGGTTGCTATTACAAAATCATCAGGCTGATCTTGTTGAAGCATTAACCATTGCATTTTTACATAGTCCTTTGCATGTCCCCAGTCTCTTTTTGCATCAATATTTCCCATGTATAGGCATTTATCTAAACCAGCATTGATTCTTGCTAATCCTCGGGTGATTTTTCTGGTAACAAATGTTTCACCTCTTCTGGGACTCTCATGATTAAAAAGTATGCCATTGCAGGCATACATTCCATAAGCCTCTCTGTAATTAACTGTTATCCAGTAAGAATATAGTTTCGCTACTCCATAAGGACTTCTTGGATAAAAAGGGGTTGTTTCTTTTTGAGGAGTCTCTTGAATTCTCCCAAATAATTCACTGGTACTTGCTTGATATATTCTTGTTTTGTTTGACATGCCAAGAATTCTGACTGCTTCAAGTATTCGAAGTGTGCCAAGTGCATCACTGTTTGCGGTATATTCCGGAGTCTCAAAACTAACAGCAACATGACTCTGAGCTCCTAAATTGTAAATTTCATCAGGCTGAACTTGTTGAATAACTCTTATTAAATTAGTACTGTCTGTTAAATCTCCATAGTGGAGAATTAATCTTGGCTCTTTTTCATGGGGATCTTGATATAAATGGTCAATTCTACTTGTATTGAAACTACTAGCTCTTCTTTTAATACCATGTACTTCATAACCTTTTTCTAAAAGTAGCTCTGCGAGATAACTTCCGTCTTGTCCGGTTATACCAGTAATAATTGCTTTTTTGATTTTTTTTTTTAATTCTAATTTTAATTATTGCAATTTTTAGTAAAAAATCTATATGTGTGTCTTAGATTTAATTTTTTATTATAATCAAATTTATAGAAAGTTCTACTTCAAATAACTTAATAAATTTAAAAGTATTTATTTCTTTAGAAAATTAAACCGATATTTAAACCATAGGAATTTTTATTACTTCTCATTAGCTGACCAGTATCAATAAAGCTTAAACTATTTGTTGTATAAATTTCAAAGAATTTATTTTCCAGTGGAAAAAATCTTAAGGCTAACGTCCAGTTTGTTTCACTTTCGCTAATTGAGATATTTGTTTCTGGAATAAAATAAACACCAGGTAATATTTTACTATTTAAACTTATACCCAAAGCGGATGGATTGGCAATTCCACTAAGAGATATTTTGGGGTTAATGTTAAAACTTAAATTGTTATTAATTTTGTAAGTGTTTATTAATTCTCCAAATAGCCAACCCCATCCTCTAGATCTTCCAGCTGAAATCCTTAAACTTGTTGTTATTAAATCACCTCTATCCTGAGAAAATATTTTTGCTGTCCCTCCCCCCCTAAGAATAATTTCGTTTAAGTCATGGTACTTTCCATTAAATAAATTGTTAGTAGTAGAGTTTTGACTTATTGAATTTAATGATAAATCTATATTAAATAATTTTGATGCACCCCAATCATATCTATACCACCATGTGCTTTCGCTATCAATTCCACCCTTTATCCTACTTTTACCATTGTTAATAGTGTATGCATTAGCAACACTCAATCCCCCTAATTGATAATTTGAGAATTTTTCTTCTTCATTAATATTTGACCAATCATAATTCGTTGGTCTATATATAACTCTTGCTCCGAATATTAATTCATTAGAACTTGGTAATGCAAGAATAGATGTGCTTGGGGATTCACCGAAAGCATTGGTTAAATAACCCTCAAACGCAGTTTTTGTATCAAGTGAAAAGTTTATACCACTTGTAAATATAATTTCTTTTTGAAAAACAAGGTTTGTATTAAAACTATTATTACCAGAACCAATTGGAAAATATATTGAATTGAAAGTTTTTATCTTTTGAAATGGGTTGTGAACAATACCAATACCAAATCCTGTATTTATTCCATAAAATTCGCCAGATCCATTTTCATTACCTTGCGATGATGGTAAAAAAATTGCTCTTGGGACAAACGATATTTCAGTATTTTTATTTAAAATCCATGTAAAAGGTACGGAAAAAGAACCAATAATATTAGTATTATTGACTGCTTTATTACTTGAATTGAAAATATTTTTTGTAGTTGAATCACACTTATATGTATTACATCCGCCACTTTTTACATCCCAACTTTCAATCGATGTGTCAATTGCTAATTTATAATTTTCTTTATTAAAATTTTTCCATCTAAACATTAATCCTGCACTAGACCATCTATTCGCAATTGGATATGATGATTTCTTCATTTGCCTATGTAGAGGATCATCACTGTGAGAGTAAAATCCACTAATAGTTAAATTTTCGTTTACTCCATAATCTATTGAGCCAAAGTAATTCTGATTTCCTGTCCCCCCTCCATAATAAGCACTCTTAATTGGAGCAATTTGGCTAAAAGTTATTTGATAGTCTCCTGTATTAAGAGTATTTGATGTCGGAACCGCTTTGCCAATACTTAACATTGGTATATTAATTTGCCTTCTGTAATCAAGGTCTTTAAATTTTTCAAAATTACTTTTAAAAATTTCTTGTTTAATTCCAATCTTTTCTTTTTCCCATTTTATATTAAATCTTTTATTTTCTTGATTTTCAGCATCATTTTTAATTTCAATTTTTTCCCACTTAATTATAAAATTATCTTTTTGTTTTTTTAAAGGAGAAGCTATTTTTTCTTTGATACTTTCAATCTCCTTAGTTTGATCTGAAAGTACTTTTAAATAGAAAAAATTATAAATAAATATAAGGTAAATTAAAAGAAATTTAGCTTTCATGATAGAAATATAACACTACTATTAAATATAATTATATTTTCATTATCCCAATAATTCATTTAAGGTGTGCACTTTGTTAATTGATCTTATTATGCGAAAGCAAAATTAATTTTGTAAAAATAATATTATTCTTTGCTGGTAATAATTTTTATATGGATTAATTACTGAATATTAAAAATTATTTAAATAAAACTAATTATTTTAAAACGATAAAATTTATTTAAAAACTAAGTCTTAATTGATAACGCTCCCTGCTGGATTCGAACCAGCGACCCACTGCTTAGAAGGCAGTTGCTCTATCCAGCTGAGCTAAGGGAGCAATATAATTTTTAGATTAACATTTATAGGGGCAAACTCAAGAATATGCAAATACCTTATAAATGGAAATCAAAGTATTGATGATAGAATTATTTCCCTTTGAATGACAACGCTTTTTTCCTAAATTTCCCGAAAGTTACTTTTCTGTACTAGATTTTAAATTTACTCATAGTTATGTCAAAAATATTCAAAATAGTGATTTCAATTTCACTATCGTTTTCCTTGCTATTGCTTTTACCCTTGACGGTGCAAGCAATGGACTCATCAGATAACCCACTTGAGATTATTATTGAGCCAAGTGATACAAGCTTTTCCTCAGATCCTGAAGATTTAACTGAAGAAACAAATAAGGGGATCTCCAGCGAATATCCTGATCTTGGGGATGATCAAGTTTTTCCATTCATAGCAGGCTTAGGCTCTAATTCTCATCTTTAAATTTAATAATAAATTTTGAAATTTTATCTGATTTCTTTAATAATAATTTATTAGTTTTTTGAACTTAATTTAATTATCTAAATTTAATTGTTTTTATAAATCCTATTTTATACTATAGTAAGTTTACTATTAAAATTATTTTTTAGTGTGGCAAAAAGGTTAACAAATGAAGAAAAGAAAAAGTTAGTAGAAGGTTTCTGCAAAGGTGCAAGCCCTGTTGAACTTGCAGAAGAATTTAGCTGCAGTAGTAACACGATAAATCGCGTGGTTAAGTTATCAATTGGGAATGAAGAGTATAAAAGAATTAGGGCTGAAAGATCAAAAGAGAAAAATTTAAATCTATCATTAGAAAATGAAAAAAGTCTAGATATTTCAAATGAAGTAGTTGTAAATGAGAATATTAATATTCTTGAAAAAGAAGAGAAACTTGAAAGTATAAATGTTTTTAAAGAAATAGAACCTCTTATAGATGACTTTGGTTTTGAGGAAAATAAACAAAAAGTCTCACTGAAAAAACTTACTCTTGATATATTTCCTGAAGTTGTATACCTTCTTGTAAGTCAAAAAATTGAAATTGAATTAAAATCTATAAGGGAATATCCAGAGTGGAGCTTTTTACCTGAAGATGAACAAGATAGATATGCTATAAATCTCTTTGATAATCAAAGGTCTGCGAAGAGAAGCTGTGCTCGTAATCAAAGAGTTATCAAAATACCTGATTGTAATTTGTTTATTATTTCTGCTCCTTATTTAATTTCAAAGGGAATTACAAGAATACTATTTGATGATTTATTGATATCAGTTGATTAGTTTAATAAGTTGTTGATAATTATTTAAGCTTGTAATTACAAATTTTTACTAATCCACCACTTAAAAACCCTAGTGTAATTGATAATCCAGTTAAGAAGCCCACAGGTAATGGAGCAGTTTCTTTAAAAGGGATATTTAGTACTTTTCTATTATTTATATTTTGAGATCCAATACATAGAACTAGTAAAATAAGTGTTGAACCAAAAATTGTAATGGTAAGCATTTTTAATTTTTCCATAATGAATCTTATATGATTGTTTGATTACTTGAAGTATAGTTTTTTAAAGATTTTTGTGAAGTAGCGAGTAGATTAACCTTTTAGGATGTCCAGTCTCTTTGGATATTTTTTTTATTGCATCACTCAAACTATATCCTTTACTAGTTAAATTGTTTGCTTGGCTTAATAAGTAATCTGACTTAATTTCAAGGTCTTTTTTTTCTTCAAAGCCTTTTAAAACAATAGTAAACTCTCCCCTTGGTTTCTCTTTTTTATAAATTTCTATTGCTTTCTCGAGAGTTGTCGTAATATTCTCCTCAAATTTTTTTGTTAATTCTCTTGATATGTGAATTAGTCTGTTTGCATCACATATATCGTATAAATCTTTAAGTAGTTCTATCAATTTATGAGGTGACTCGTAAATTATAATTGTCTTTTTCTCAGTAGATATTTCCCTTAATATCTCTAATCTTTTTTTTCTTTTAATTGGTAAAAAACCTTCAAAACAAAATCTTTGGCTATCGAATCCACTCGAAATTAAAGCTGTTGTTGCAGCACAAGGACCTGGGATGGAAATAACTTTATAACCATTATCTTTGACGAATTTTACTAATTCTTCACCTGGGTCACATATGCTTGGCATTCCTGCATCACTTATTAAGGCGATACTTTTCCCTTCATTTAATCTTTCTTTTATATACATCAATCTACTTTTTGTGTTGTGTTTATGAAAACTAATTAGTTTTGTCTTTGCTTTGAAACTCTTTAAAAGTACAGAACTTCTCCTTGTATCTTCGCAAGCAATTAATGAAACATTTTTAAGAATATTTTTTGCTCTATCTGAGATGTCATTTAAGTTGCCTATTGGTGTCCCAACTAAATAAAGTACAAAGGGTTGAGGCTCATTATCAATTTTTGAATTATCTGAATTTATGGAATCCATTTTGCCTATGAAATTAAGCCTCCCTCCAGGAATTGATTTTCAATATCTTTTAGAAAAACTAAGAGAACTTTGTTGGGGGTCTGCAGATATATTGACTGCTTATGCGCATGGCGAAAAGCCACCATTTGGATATTCACAATCTCTTTACATAAATGAAAGTGATGATGGACCAGTCTCGGCTGCGGATATTGCAGTGAACGACTGGTTGTTAAGGGGTTTTGAAAGGTTTTTCCCAAATATTACTTGGAAAATCTTAAGCGAGGAAACTTCAAAAGATGTTGGTAAAAATCATTTTGTTTCCGAAAAATGGCTGTGGGTTTTAGATCCATTAGATGGAACAAAAGATTTTTTAAGTGGTTCAGGAGAATATGCTGTTCACTTAGCATTGGTTAAAGAAAATATTCCTATAATTGGCGTTGTATTAATTCCTGAGCAAAATGAATTATGGTTTGGTATCGTTGGTCATGGTACTTGGTGTGAAAATAGATTAGGTCAGAAGAAAAATTTTAATATTAGTGAAAGGAGAGGTATTGAAAATTTAGTTTTAATTGCTAGTAAAAACCATAGAAATTCTCAGTTAGAAAAGCTGCTAAACCAAATTAAATTTAAGAAACAAAACTCAGTAGGAAGCATTGGTTGCAAAATTTGCCAAATACTTAAGGGCAATAGTGATGTATACATATCCTTATCAGGATTAACATCACCTAAAGATTGGGATTTTGCTGCCCCTTCAGCTCTTTTAATTCATTCAAATGGTTTTATTAGTCATCCAAATGGAAAGGAGTTAATCTTTAATAGTGAAAGTTTTGAGCAAGTTGGTTGTATTGTTGCATCAAAGGATGCAATTAATCACAAAGAAGTGTGTGAAAGAATTATAAAAGAAATGAAAAATATTGATAGTAATTATATTCTTTAACTAGTTTAAATTAAGTGGAGCAACTGGTGTTGGAGTTGGCTCTTGATAAGACATTCCACCACCATTTTGTTGAACTCCTCTAAGAGTAAGGTTAATTCTGCCTCTATTATCTATTTCTCTGACTCTTACTGTTACTTGGTCTCCTACTTTAACAACATCTTCAACTTTCTCTACTCTGGCTTCTGACAGTTGAGATATATGAATCATCCCTTCCTTGCCAGGAAGTATTTCAACAAAAGCACCAATTGGAATAATTCGGGTTATTGATCCGGAGAAAACCTCACCTTCATGAACTTTTCTAGTTAAACCTTCAATTATTTTTTGAGCTTCTTCAGCAGCAGCTCCATCATGAGATGCAATAGTTACTATTCCACCATCTTCAATATCAATCTTTGTATTTGTCCTTTCAGTTATACCTTTAATAGTACGACCACCAGGACCAATAACTGTACCAATTAATTCAGGATCTATTCGGAAACTTAAAAGCCTTGGTGCATGTGGAGATAATGTCTCTCTAGGAGTATTTATAACCTCATTCATCTTTTCAAGGATGTGGATTCTTGCAGGTTTGGCTTGGTTAATTGCTTCTGAAATTGTTTTTATTGGCAAGCCACTAATTTTCATATCCATCTGCAAAGCTGTAATACCTTTTTCAGTCCCAGCAACCTTAAAATCCATATCACCTAGGAAATCTTCAATACCTTGAATGTCAGTGAGGATTTTCACCTCTTTACCTTCTTTAATTAGACCCATTGCTGCTCCACTTACAGGAGATTTCAATGGAACTCCAGCGTCCATTAGTGCCATTGTACTTCCGCAAACTGATGCCATTGAAGTAGAGCCATTAGAGCTTAGAACCTCACTTACTACTCTGAGTACATAAGGGAAAGTATCTTTCGCAGGAAGTACAGGCATTAATGCTCTTTCAGCTAATGCACCATGACCAATTTCTCTTCTCCCTGGAGATCTCATTGGCCTTGTTTCTCCTACAGAGTAAGGAGGAAAATTGTAATGATGAATGTATGTTTTATCAGTGCTTGGATTTAGATCATCCATTTCTTGGGCATCACTTGGCGTACCAAGTGTCGCTGTAGATAAAACTTGTGTTAAACCTCTTTGAAATAAAGCTGAACCATGGACTCTGTTTGGAAGCACACCAGCTGCAGCATCAATTTTTCTGACTTCATCAAGAGCTCGTCCATCAACACGTTTTTCTTCTTTAAGAATTTGTTCTCTCATTAACTTCTTAGTTATTGCTTTGAAATTGTTTGAGAGTAGCTTGCTGTTTAAAGATACAGATCTTTTTACAGAATTATCATCTTTGAGAGATTCAATTTTTTCTGATGCACTCGATTTAAGTTCATCAAGTTTTGCATCTCTTTCTTCCTTAGTCTGTTTAAAATCTTTTAAAATTTCTTGGATTGATTTAGAGAAGTTTTTCTCAAGATATTTTTCTACTGTATCGTCGATATCTGGCTCTTTGATGTCTAATTGTTTTACATCAGAATTTTTTAGAATATCTTGCTGAGCTTTTATTAATTCTCCAACAGCTTCCATTCCGAAATCAATAGCCTCAGTAATGTCTTGCTCTGATAATTGATTAGCACCAGCTTCAACCATTACAACACCGTCAGGCGTCCCTGCTACAACTAAATCAAGATCTCCTCGCTCAATCTCTCTGAAGCTTGGATTAAGAACAAAATCATCGCCTAAGAGTCCAACTCTTACAGCTGCCATGGGGCCATTAAAGGGTATGCCAGCAAGAAGTGTTGATACTGAAGCTCCAGTAACAGCTAAAACATCTGAAGGCACGCGCTCATCAAGGGATAAACAAGTAGCAACAATTTGTATGTCATCTCTCATCCACGTAGGGAAGAGAGGTCTCAGAGGCCTGTCAATTAACCTTGAAATGAGTGTCGCTCTTTCTGGGGGGCGACCCTCTCTTCGCATAAAACTTCCGGGTATTCGACCAGCTGCGTAAAGTCTTTCTTCGTAATCGCAAGTAAGCGGAAGGAAGTCGACGCCTTCTCTCCCTTGGTTATGAGTTGCTGTAACTAATACAGCAGTGTCTCCGCATTCAATTAATACAGATCCACCGGATTGTGGAGCATATCTTCCTGTCGTAAGTCGTATTTCCCGACCGTCAAAGGAGATCGTCTTTGTCTGACCTTGCACGTGAGTTATGAATTTTTTTCTTCTCTTATTGTTACATCTTAAAGGTACATAATTGGATAAAAACTTGATATGAACTTTTTTTTTTTTTAATTACTTAATAAGTTTTCAAAGAGTTCCTTTGAGATTTGCCGCTTTTAGGACTACCAACTTGACTTTACAACTCCAGGTAGTTCCCCTCTATGAGCACGTGCTCTTAATTGATTTCTGCATAATCCAAAATCTCTGTAAACCCCTCTAGGTTTTCCTGTTGCCCAACAACGGTTCCTGACTCTATTGGGAGCACTATTTCGTGGAAGTGCTTGAATTTTTCTGTGAATTTCAAGTCTTTCCATTGGACCTTTAGCTGAATTAAAAGCTTTTAAAAGCTCTTGGCGTTTAGAAGCATATCTTTCAACAAGCTTTTTACGCTTAACATCTCTAGCGATCATTGACTTTTTTGCCATTCAACTAAGTTTTCAATAAATAATTATCTTTTAATGATAACCTCTCACACTAAAATTTTTCAAAATTTGAATGAATATTATCTAGATTTCCCCTTCATACAATATTTATCTAGTGATTAATAATTTGTTGAAAAATTGCAAGTTGAGAAGTATCTCTGATTATTAGTACAACACTTAAACCGACAAGCAACAAAAAACCAGATTGCATAAATGCTAATTGGAACTTTTCAGGAACAGGTTTACCTCTAAATCCTTCAATGAGCAATAGTGAAAGTTGCCCTCCATCAAGCAATGGTAAAGGGAGGGAATTTAAAACAGCAAGATTTATTGAAACAAGCGCTGCAAATAAGAACAATCCTGTGCTGCCTTGTTGCGATAATTGAGCACCTATTTCAATTATTTTTACTGGTCCACTCATTTGTTTCGCTGTTGTATTGAAATCTGTGAATAACCCCTTATAGCCACTAATTGTTTTGGAGAGTATATCTATAAATTGTCTGTCTGTTTGATTAATAACTTGGTAAATTGACTCTGCAGGAACTAATTCCCCTGAGACATTTTGTTGTAATTGAGCACCAATTCTTCCTTTGCCAGAAAACTCAGTTGGTTGTATTTCAATTAAATCAACTTTATTTTCTTGAATTCTTTTGAAACTTATAACCTTACCAGGTGATTTTTGTATTTGATCTACTAAAACTTTTACCGCATCTGGTCCAATACCTAATTCAATTCCATTAACTTCTATTATGTTATCTCCTGCAACTAGACCAGAAATTTCCGCAGCCTCGTTTTGTTTTGTTGCTACTACCAATACTCCTGGATCTGGTTGACTGGGTAAACCAATAAAAGTTGCTTGACCTGCAAGAACTAACCAAGCAAGTAATAAATTAGCGATTACGCCTGCTGAAATTACAATAGCTCTCTGAGGGATTGGTCTATTTCGCATCAGATTAGGATCATCTGAATCAACTTTGCTTTCATCATCAGGGAAAGAAACAAATCCACCTAGAGGAAGGGCTCTCAAAGAAAATGTGACGCCTCTGAATTCTTTTTTTAAAATTGCTGGACCAAAACCTATTGAGAAACCGCTAACTTTAATACCTTGAAAAGTTGCAGCTAAAAAATGCCCAGCCTCATGAAAAAAGATTAGAAATCCTAAAACGAATATAGATGTCAGTACATTCATAAATTTTTTATTTTAGTGAAATTTCAGTATTTCCAAAATACGGAACAATAGCTTTAGGTAAACTAACGCTACCATCTGGTCTTTGACCATTTTCTAATAACGCAGCCATAGTTCGTCCTACTGCCAATCCACTACCATTAAGTGTATGGACTAGTTTAGTGTTTTTTTCTATTTTAGTTCGGATTGAGGACCTTCTCGCTTGGAAATCTCCACAATAACTACAGCTTGAAATTTCTCTGTACTTATTTGATCCTGGAAGCCAAACTTCTAAATCATATGTTCGTTTTGCCGAGAAACCAAGATCTCCACAGCATAAATCCACAACTCTGTATGGGAGTTCTAGAGTCTTAAGGATTAATTCTGCACCTTCAGTAATTTTTTTATGAGCATCAAATAATTCATCAGGATTACATATCCAATAAAGTTCAACTTTGTTGAACTGATGGAGTCTTATTAAACCTTTTGTATCTCTACCGTAGCTTCCTGCTTCCCTGCGGAAGCATGGGCTATATGCCACGTACTTTATAGGTAGTTCAGTTGAAGGGATTATTTCATCTTTGTGAATTGCTGTTAAAGGAACTTCTGCCGTTGGAGACAACCATAAATCATCATCTTTACACTGAAAGCTTTCCTCGGCAAATTTTGGCAATTGTCCTGACCCAGTAAGACTTGAAGTATTAATTAGTGATGGGGGCAAGACTTCTGTATAACCATTAGAAGTATGAACATCAATCATGAAATTAATCAATGCTCTTTCAAGTTTTGCACCTTGATTGAATAGAGTTACAAATCTGCTTTTTGCTATTTTTGAAGATCTCTCTGAGTCAAATAAATTTAAATTTTTTCCAATCTCCCAATGTGTTTTTGGGTTTTTAATTTGTTTTATTTTTCCATGTTTTTTTATTTCTAAATTTTGAGATTCATGCGTGCCTTTAGGACATTCTTTAGAGGGGATATTTGGTAAATTTAAAATTTGTTTTTTTAGTTTTAATGAAAGAATTTTTTCTTGATCTTCAAGTATAGAAATCTCTTCTTTAAGTTTATTTCCTTCATTTCGGAGATTAAGAATTTCATTTGATTTAGGAGTTAATCCTTCTTTTATTTTATTGCCAACTTCTTTCCCAATTTTGTTTGATCTAGATTGTAAATTGCTTCTAGCTTCTTCTATCTTTTTTAAATTGCTTAGATCTTGTTGTATGGAAAATAAATCAACTTGAATCCCTCTTTTTTTTAAACCTTCAGCAACTTGCTGAGGATTTTCTCTTAGAAGCTTTAAATCAAGCACAAAAATTAAAATCCTTTCGTAAACGTCTCAATATCCATTATTCCACTTAAATCAAAATTTATTTTAATTTATATTTGAAAATAAATTTTGTATTGGTTTAGTTAGATATCTTTTAATTATCAAGTATTTCTGGAATTCCTTTTGATGCTGGTCTTGCTCTCCCTGATGAGGCCCAGTTCTTGAGTGCTTCTAGCTGTTCTTTCGCTGTCCTTGAAAGGGGTATTAATTGAGAAGCAGCCGATATTAGGTCTGTTTCTTGCAATTCTCTTTTTTCAGAAAAAGCAAAGTGCATTCCCTCTATAATCACTTGTTCTAATTCTGCTCCAGAAAAACCTTCTGTTCTGTCGACTATGGTCTCAAGTCTTATATTTGCATTTGGTCTTCTTTGATTCAAGTGAAGCTCGAGTATCTTTAATCTTTCAAAATTATTTGGCAAACTTAAAAGAAAAATTTCGTCGAATCTTCCTTTCCTTAAAAGCTCAGGAGGTAACTTATCAATTGCATTAGCAGTTGCGACAACAAAAACAGCAGATTTTTTTTCTGCCATCCAAGTCAAAATACTTGCTAAAACTCTTTGACTTGTACCTCCATCGCTTCTGGAGTCCCCTCCAAAAGCTTTGTCTATTTCATCAATCCATAAAATACATGGTGACATAGCCTCTGCTCTTTGAATTGTTTCTCTTGTTCGAGCTTCGCTTGCACCCACTAAACCTGCAAAAAGTCGTCCAACATCTAATCTTAACAAGGGCATAGACCAACTATCTGCGATTGCTTTTGCAGTTAATGATTTACCTGTACCTTGAGGACCAAGCAATAAGACGCCTTTAGGTGTAGGTAATCCAAAAAGCTTTGCTTCTTCAGAAAATGCCATGTACCTTTGACTAAGCCAATTTTTAAGTGAGTCCAGACCTCCAATATCAGTTTCCTTAGCATTACTTTGGCAGTATTCTAAAACTTCGCTTCTTGCAATATTTTGCCTTTTTTCCTCAAGTACATCGATCAAATCTTCCCTACCTAATTGACCTCTTTTTGTTAAGGCCCTTGCAGAAACTTGACGAACCTTAAGTTCACTTAATCCACTACATGCTCTTGTCAATTCTTCAAGAACTTTTTCTTCTAGAGGCGTCCCACTAATACTGGCAATACTTTGTAGAAGAGATTTTAATTCATACTGACTTGGAAGAGGCAAATCAAGAATTGTAAAATAGTCATCAAGATCATCGATCTTTGTTAAGACTCCAGAGCAAAGAATTATATTGTGAGGAGTTTGTCTCAAGTCAACTGATAAATTCTTTAGCATCCTTGCGATACCTGGATCATCGCAAAATCTATGAAAATCTTTAAGCAGTAACGTCGTTGGAGTATTGCAATCAACTTTTTGGAGCCATTGTAACGATGAAATAGGTTGCCGTGCCCCAACTCCTTCTGAGTTGATAGGACCTCTTAAACCTTGTATGTAATCCCAAACAACAAGCCTTCTTGGCTTCATTCTTTTTGCTGACTCTTCTAACAGTTCTTGAACTCTTAATTCCTCATTACTTCGAATAAAAATTATGGGGGTTCTTGATCTAATTAAAAGATCCAAATTTTTCTCCCAATTATTCATACAGACCTGAAAAAACCTTAATTAAACAATTAAAATAAATTAGAAAGGTTGATATCATAAAATTTTTGATTCAAACGGAGTGATCATTTGTTGCTCTTTGGCTCAAAAGGTAATCTATCTTGATCAGTAAGGATATTTTGAGGAGCTAATGCCTCTTTATTCTGTTGAGATAATTGGTCATCTAATATTTTTTGAAGATTTTCAGGCAAAGTTTCTTTGCTTAAAAGGAATGTTTGTAAGGCCTGAAACATATTTGCAATAACCATATAAAGCAAAACACCTGCAGGTAAAGGGAAAAATAAGAACATCCCAGTGATCATTATTGGAGTAATTTTATTTGCTGTTGATTGTTGAGGATTAGAAGGCATCCCTTGTCCAGAAAGTGTTTGAGAAATAAGTAAAGTCAACCCAAAACCAGCTACGAGAAGTGCGATATCCCAATTTATCGAACCATCAACATAAAAACCTACTTGCCCAAGAGCTTTAATAAATAAAAATCCACTCTTTGCAGCCAAACCTGGGATTTTGGCTTCAATAGTTGCATCACCTGGTGAAAGTGCATTTACTTTCCCATCAGATGATACCTTTACTATTCCTTCACCTTTGGTGACTCTCCACTTGGCTTCAAAATTCTTACCACCTTCAAATTTCGAAATTGCATTACTATAACTTTCTCCATTGGGAGTCTGTAAGTTTATGTTTACTTCTTCTCCCGTACCAATTTTTGTACCACCAGGGAGAGTCGCAACTACAGGGAAATGATCTTTTTCAGTTATAAAAATAGAATGTTTTGCTGTCTTGAAAGGTTTGGGTTCTATCGCTGCTATTTGTTCTGATGGAAGAATCTTTAAATTTACAAGATATGGAACGTCAGCAAAAGGTGAGCCTCTAAGTGTCGCAAATAAGGCAAAAAGTATAGGCATTTGAACAAGTAAAGGTAGGCAACCTGCCAGAGGACTCCCGAATTCGCTCATGAGCTTTCCAAGCTCTTCTTGTTGCTTTTGAGGGTTGTTTGCATAGCGACTCTTAATTTCAGATTGCCTTTTTTGCATAACTGGTTGGGCAATCTTCATCCTTCTGGCGCTTCTAATAGAGCCTGCACTCAAAGGAAATAATGCTAATCGGATAACAATTGTCAGAGCTACAATTGCCAATCCATAACTAGGTACCAATCCATAGAAAAAATCTAGAATTGGTATAAGTAAATTGTCAGAGATGTATCCAATCACGATGAAAGAGAAATAGTGGAGAAATAAATTTTTATCTTGTAAAGATAAAACATTTTTGTAACTTTTATAATTTTATTAGGCAGCGAAACCTTTTGCATTTTCCGAGTCAACTTTTTTTATTGGATCTTTAATTTTTTCTTTAATGTATTCTTCTGTTTCTCTGAAATTTGGAACTGATCTCATTTCTAGTTTTGCCCCATCATTTAATACTATGACCATATCTCCATAAGTGCCCAAACCTCTGGGAACGCATCGAACTTCAGAAATTTGACTATAAACAAGTTGAGTTTTGTCTCTCCCAAACCAACCACCAGTGACAGATATCCTTTTGTTAGTAATTTTGAAACGCAACCAAAGTGCTCTTACAATTGCACCAAATGTAAACGGTAGACCTATTAAAGTTATTCCTGCTAACAGATTTATAATTAGATCTGCTTTAGAAGGACCACCCTCGTAAAAGATTTTTTCTGATGTTGATGTCATAATCTCGTTAAACCCGCTTTTAAAAGAAGCTCATCGCATTCTTTTAGCAGAAAATCCAAGCTTTTGTTGGAGCTTTCAGGTTTCAAGCTCAATAAAGCCCAACTTTTTTGTTTTACTCCCATTAGTTTAACCCTTAGGTGATCATGAAATGATCTTCGGAGTTTGTTTCTATAAACAGCTTTTTTACTTACTTTGTTACTAATAGAAATTGCAAACTTTACTATCGATTCTATTTTTTGCATTTTGCTGTTATTTAATAACGATTCTTTTGGTAAAACAACTCTAAGAACCATTGATTTCCCATAATATCTTTTACCTCTTTTATAGAGATAGTTGAAACACTTATAACCTTTTAGACGAAAAATTTTTGGAAGAACCACTATAAATAAATATTAGACAGCAATTCTAGATCTTCCTCTTCTTCTTCTGCTCTTAATAACTCTTCTACCTGTATGGGATCTCATCCTTACCCGAAATCCCGATACTCTTTTTCTTTTTCTACTTGTTCCGCCGAGTGTTCTTTTTGTCATTGGTTTACCTTTTGAATTTGTTTTAAATAATCAGTTTTCAATCTCAATCAAGTAACTGCCAACATAAAGGGATACTGGCAGTTCCCCAGGAGATTGTGAAAATGCATTGATTTGGTACATTCCTGTCTTTCTAGGATTATACATTTTGAGAACTACTGCATAGGGCTTTTTATCAACAGGAATTGGTTTGTCAGGGAAAACATCAATTGATTTCATGTCTTCACTTACTTCAAAAACTGAAGGAATTTTCTCTAAGCATTTTGTTCTTCCCTTATAACCTCCAATACTAATTTTGCATAATTTGAGGTGTCTAGGTTTTATTGTTGCTTTAAAATAATCTGGAAATTTAAGATTTAACTTTAAAATTGCAGACTGTCTATCTGATTTTTTTAGGATGAAAAAATAAGTAGATCTCTCTAATTTTACTCTAGAGCTTTGGAGGTATTTTAGCTTTTTATAATTACCACTTTGATCCCATCTAAATTCAAGACCAGATGAATTGACTGGTTTATTTAGACCAATAAAAGGAGATAAAGATGAACAAATTAAAGTAGAAGTTAAGCCGTATTTGATAAATTTATTACTGAAATTAATTTTTTTTTGATTAAACATGATTAGTTAGAAAGGTTTGTTCTCTATGAATTTATTTTTTTCAAACATAAGAATAACATCTTTTATAAACATCTAGATTTCTTTGAAATTAAATTAGTCTTATCTATCTGGTCTTAGGTTTAGAGCATCACCTAGGTAAGTATGTTTAGGTATTTGTTCCTTAATAAGCCACACATGAGCTAAAAGCCTTATGCATCTTTTTAAATCATCTTTTACGTGCATTTGTTGACAGTCT
>MDTG01052355.1_pt1 | contig 18317 bp, 21 predicted proteins | sample 811421 | NCBI WGS metagenome assembly MDTG01 (sample SAMN05326645, study PRJNA326480) | marine metagenome | isolation source: seawater | place: Pacific Ocean: South East | collected 2011 | reverse complement strand
TAAAGTTTAAGTTTTTTTGGAATTGATCCAAACTCTTCAATTAATTGGACTTTAAGTTCTCTCGAAATTTGACTAGTGCTCCAACCGCAAATTCTAACAAAAACTGCTGGTCCTACCGTACTACCCACACACATGGCAGTTGTATCACAGTTAGCAACCCAGAACCTCATACACTCTGAAACAGCATCCACAAGCGTTTGGCTTCCTGAATAAACCGGAACTACCTCGGCGCCATTTTTTTTCATCGCTTTTACATTTGGTTGTTGTCTTGCAATATCTTTTGCACCCATGAAAATTTTACACTTAAGACCAAACTTTTTTGCAGCCATACTTAACATTTTACCTGCATATCCGGCACCTGTGTCCCCACATATAACTTTCTTACCAGATCGTTTTGCAAGTAAACAATGGACTGTTGCGTTATAGACCTTGTGTGCCCCACCATTTGCATCTGAAACAACTTTAGACCAAATTTGAGCTCCACCTACATGTTTCGATAAATTCTCTAATTTAATAAATCGAGTAGGTACACCAATCCAATTATTAAAATATTTATCTCTTTCTTGTATAAATTTTTTATTTTTTTTAAGTTTATTAAATAGTGCTTCTAAATCTTCAATAGGTTTTTTTAATGTTTCAGGAACAAAGTTTCCTCCAAATTTACCTCCCCAAAATCCAAGTTTGTTTCCTTGGTCTATTAGAGGAATTCCTTTTTTAATTTTCATATTTTTGCAGACAAGTTTAACAATTTATCAATTTTACTTATATCTTTTTTTCCATCAATATTTTCAATTGATCCACTTAAGTCTATTATGAAGTCTTTATATTTAAAATTAGGAATATCGTCCACTTGGATGTTTCCCGCAATCATTTTATTCAATTTGTCAGGTACTTGATCTAGTAGACTGTGATCAAAACTTTCAGATTTATGGTACCCTTTAGAGTCAAATAAAAATATATCTGATATTTTTAGATAATTTTTGTATTTAATTACGTCTTTTTCTCCAGAAACTGTTATTGCAGTTATTATTTTTATTTTATATTTTAATTTAATTTCTTCAGTTCTTTCAGGATCTACATCGTAAAGTTGATAATAGTCAAAATTTAAATTTTTAATCTTTTCTAAAATTTCATCGTCAGGGTTCACAAGAACAGAGACAAAGTTCACCTTCTTCTTATCAATATTAATTAAACGTTGTAATTTGTCATATTTAATAAATCTTTTACTTTTTTCATAATTTGTAATGAAACCAATAAAATTTGGAGGATGAGGGTGATTTAAAATAAAGTCTAATGTATTAGGATCTGAGACCCCACAAATTTTTAACCCTTTGATCATTGATTTAAGTGATCAATTAATTTTTGAATATTTTCTTTGATATTGCCTCTAGTAATATTTCGTCCTACTACAATCCAGTCAGCACCATTATTAAAAGCTTGTTTTGGTGTCAAAACTCTTTTTTGATCATCTAATTTTAAATTAAGTCTAATTCCAGGCGTGATGATTTCTTTTTTAAAGACACTTTTGACTATTTTTACTTCTTGTGCGCTACAAACAATAGCATCTAGTTTTGCTTTATGTGCTAACTTTGCTTGGTGAAGTACTAATTTTTTTACATTTTTATTAAATCCCACTTGTTTTAATGCTTTATTATCAAGTGAAGTCAATACAGTAACACCAACTATTTTTGTTTTACCTGCATTCTTTTTAGCAGCCTTTAATGAATCTAAACCAGAATTTATGTGAATTGTAATATAGTTGAATTTTAAGTCTTTGACAGCCCCTAGTATCGAAGCACTTGTATTTGGAATGTCCGAAATTTTATAATCGCCAAATATAACTTTATTTTTTAAGGAAGATATATATTTTCTTCCATATTTTGAATTTAACAGTTCTAATCCAAACTTGTATCCAATTTTTATCTGTTTATTTTGTGTGTACTTTATTATTTTTTTTACTTTATTTATTTTAGTGGTATCACAAGCTATGAATACTTTATACTTCCTCATTTATCTTCTTTGACCACATTTTTGATGACTTGAAAAGAATAGAATATTTTTCTTTTACATATATTTTTTCATTAGTTTTAGGATTTCTTGCAATACGTCCTTTATGCAATCTTGGTTCCAGAGAAAATACGTCTCTTAATTCAACTCTTTCATGCCTTTGTAAAGCATTTTGAACTTCAGAAAAAAAAATTTCAATTAGCTTTCTTAAATCTTTTTTATAAAATGAAGGGTAGTTACATGTTAACTTGTGTATAATTTCTGACTTTTTTGTAGTCAATTAATTACTCATCATCTTTTTTTTTTTTGTCACCTAATTTTTCAGACAATGATGAAAAAGGCAGATTTTTTCCAGATAACGGAGAACTGAATTTAGTAACCGCTTCTTTATTTTGTATTTCCTCTAATAGTTTTATACTTAATGAAACTTTTCTTTTTTCAAAATTCAATTCTGCAATAGCTGAGTCTATTCTTTCTCCACCCACAAATCTTGATGGACGGCTATCTTGAGATGCTACAGCAATATTTGATTTTTTAATTACAAATTCTAATTCACATCCTTCAGGCTTAACTATTAATCCTTTATTATCTGAGGATACTACTTGCACAGTTACAATATCATTTACTTTTTTATTTTTAAAGAAATCGAAAGGATCGTTGTTTAATTGTTTTATTCCAACTCTAACTTTTTGATCATCTTTTTTGATTTCTAAAACTTTCACTTTTACAATATCGCCTTTTTTATATTTTTTGAGTTCATCTTCTGGATTTTTTGTCCAACTAATATCATTTGCGTGCAAAAACCCATCAATATCAAATCCATCAAGCTTTATATATAATGCATATTCGTTCGAATTTGATACTACTCCACTAATAATACTACCTTCTGGATGCTTATCTATAAAGATTTGGTATGGATTATCTAATGTGAGTTTGTGGGATATTGCAATACGCCTTTTTTCCTTATCTATTTCAGTTATTATTACTTCTATACTTTGTCCTATTTTAAAAAGTTTTTTTGGAACAATGTTTCTTTTTGTCCAACTCATCTCACTACTATGAAGTAAAGTACTAAGTCCAGGTTCTAAGCTACAAAATATTCCATATTCAGTTATTTTATCACATGTTACGTTATATTTCTTACCAATTTCATAGTTTGAAATGTGCTCGAAAGGATCTGGTAATAATTGTTTAATTGAACAACCAACTTGCAATTTTTCTAAATCAATTGATATAATTTTTAAGTCTTGTTTTTGACCTATAGAAAATAATTCGTCAGGATGGTTTACTCTACTATAACTTACTTCCTGAATATGAGTAAGAACATCTAAACTTCCTTCAGGTGTATCAACTTCAAAAAAAACACCGAAACTTGAGTAGCCTTTTACACGTGCATCTTTAATTATTTCACCTACTTTAAACTGTCCTATAATTTTCTTTTTATCACCTTTTTTATTATTTGTTATTACTTGTCTTCTGGACACCACAGAATTTCCTCTTTGAAAATCCATTTTTACTAACGCAAACTTTTGCACTTCGCCTATTAGATGGTCTACACTTTTTAAAGGCGCGTCAGATATTTGGCTTCCCGGCAGAAAACATAATGTTTTAGTTTTCACATGCTCTACAATCATCCCTCCCTTAGTTTTTTGCAAATATTTACAATCTATGAGTTCACCATTTTTATGGCTCTCAACTAATTCTTCCCAACCTTTTATTTTTTTGGCTTTACTCGCAGAAACAATAACTTCTCCATTTTTATCCTCAATTTTTTCTAATAAAACTGGAATTTGATCACCTATTTTTATTTTATCATTTAGCCCTATCATTTTTAACTCATTTACGTCTATTACAGGCTCACTTTTTAATCCTGATATGAAAATAAATATATATTTATCGGTGATCTTAGTTATTTTGCCATTTATAATTTTACCTTCTTCAATTTTGTTTTTTGAAAGTTGAGAATTAAGTAGCTTTTCAAATTGTTGGTTTGCGGGAGATTTTAAGTCTTTATATATTTCCATCAATTTTTAGTTTTTTATCCATTATTGATTTAATTTTTAAAAAGCACGCTTTCTTACTTAATTTAGATGTATTAATCAAGATCGAATCTTTAGTTTTTTTTAAAGGACTATTTTTTCTATTTTTATCTGATTTGTCCCTATTTTTAAGGCTTTTTAGTACATCATTGTAAGAAATATTTTTATTTAATTTTTTGTACTCATGAAATCTTCTTTTTGCTCTAGTTTTGATATTTGCCGTAATAAAAAATTTAAACATTGCATTTTTCATTAAAACTGAAGTTATATCTCGCCCATCAAGCACAGAACCTGAGTATTTAAATGGAGGATTGTAAGCGCAATTTAATTGAAAATTTTTAACGATTTTTCTTATTATTTTATCCTTAGCAACAATAGAAGCATTAATAGCTACTATATCTGATAATAGATCTTTTTTATTTAGTTCTTTAATTTGTAATTTATCAATTTTTTTTTTAACCAAAGTATAGTTAAATTTATTTTTATTTTTAATTTTTAATTTACCAATTAATCGATAAATTTTACCAGTATCTAAATACAAAAGATTGTATTCTTTTGAAATTAATTTTGCTTGTGTGCCAGCTCCTGCAGCAGCAGGCGAGTCTATTGCAACTGTTATTATATCTTTTCTAATTTTCAATTAACTTTAGCTCCTAGTTGATTTAAAATTTTAAAAAAAGTTGGAAAGGAAGTTTTTACAGAATCGGTGTCATATATTTTCCAATTACCACCCAAAGTAAGTCCTGCAATTGATGTCATCATAAATACTCTGTGATCTTTTCTAAAATTCTTAATTTCATAATTACCTTTCAAGTTTAAATTTGGTTGCCCAAAAATTTTTATATCGTTTTCCACTCTTAAAACTTTGACACCAATTTTCCTTAAAATTTTAATGGCGATGTTTAATCTTGGGCTTTCCTTCATATTTAACTCTCCAAGACTTTTAAAAGTTGAAATGCCTTTAGCTTTAGCTGCTACCAAAAAAATTATTAAAAATTCATCTATAGCCGAGCTGTTTAAGCTTGAGGGGCATTTGATAGATTTTATATTATTTGAACTCTCTACGTATATATCAGCTACTGCTTCACCTTTATAGTACTTCTTATTCTTATACAAAATTTTTGCATTCATTTTTTTTAAAATTTTTATAACACCTGTTCTTGTACTATTTATGTTAACATTCTTTATTGTTAGTCTTGAGTCTTTCGATAGGATCGTTAGGACTAAAAAAAACGAACAAGAACTTATATCTCCTGGCACAGTATAATTAAAACCATTAAAATTAGACTCCCCTTCTATTTCAATTAAATCGTATTTTTTTTTATTAATAACCTTTATTGGAATATTTAAATTCTTAAAAAAAATTTCTGTATGATTTCTTGATTTTTTAGCTTTAATTTTTGTAATTCCTGGAGCTTTTAAAGCTGCCAACATTACTGCACTTTTACATTGTGCACTTCCTAATTTTTCTTCATAAATAATAGGCCTTAAAAAAGTAGATCCTGAAATTAGAACCGGTAATTTTCTTTTTTTTGAAAGTATATTTGCTCCAAACATTTTCAAAGGCTCTGTTATCCTTGAAAAATCTCTTTTTGATAAACTTTTATCTCCCACAATCTTTATACTTTTCTCTGAATCTACCAATATACCCAAAATTAACCTAGCAAGAGTTCCAGAATTTCCAGCATCAAGAACTATATTTTTTTTTGTATTGTATCCTTTTAAACCGAAACCATAAAATTTATAATGCGAATTAAATTTTTTGTAATTAATACCAAGTTTTTTGATACACTTCAGTGTATTCAAAACATCTTCAGACTCTAAAAGATTGAAAATTTTTGAAACCCCAATTGCTTGTGATGCCAAAAGCACACTTCTTATTGAAATGCTTTTATCACTTGTGACAGCAATTTTTTTATTAAAAGATTTAATTTTATCTTTTATCAATATTCTAGATTTCATTAATATTTTAATTTATATTAAATTCGTCACCAAAATATTGTGTTTTAGCTTCTTGGTCTGATATTACCTCACTTGGACTGCCTGAGGCTATAATTTTTCCGTTTGAAAGAATTATTGCTCTATCTACACAATTTAAGAGATCTCTTGCTTGATGATCACAGACAACAACAGAAATCTCTTCACTAGATTGCAAATTAAGAATAACCTCTTGCAACATCCTAATTGTTAAAATATCTAAAGCCGCAAAAGGTTCATCCAATAATAGTATTTTAGGATTATTAACTAAAGATAAAGCTATAACTAATTTTTTTTTTTGACCGCCAGATAAATGCTTTGCCTTAATATTTAATAATGAGTCAAACTCAAATTGGGAAATTAGTTTATCAATTTTCTGAATTCTTAAACCTTTGTCTTCAATATGTATCTCTGATACTAGTTTTAAATTATCTATTAAAGACAAATCATGTATCAAACCTCCATATTGAGGAACTAATCCTATCTTAAATTTTGTAAATCTCTCATTAATTGGTAGTTTTGTGCAATTAATACCATTAATAATTATCTCACCATAATTGGGATCTTTTAATCCTGTTATTAAATTAAATATAGTTGATTTACCAACTCCATTAGGTCCTAGCATACCTAGTATCTCTTGTTTTTTTATTTTTAGGTTTAGATTATTTAATATTTGTCTTTTGTTATAAAAAAAAGAAATATTTTTTAATTCTACAATTGCTTCATCTCCTTTGAAACTCTTTATTCTAAACTTTTTAATTAAGGCCATCAGTTGTAATTATTTTTATTTTATTAGTAGAATTAATATTAACATCTTTAGTGATAATATTTAAAATAACATTTTCTGCTTTCATATAGGAATTACTATCTTCTATTATAACGTTGCCATAAGCTATAGCAATATTATCATTAGAAAATAAATCGAAATTATCACAAGTCATTATTTTATTATCATATTTTATAATTACATTTCTGTAAAATTTAGAATTTTGATTTGTATAGTTATAATTTGCAAAATCAGAAGTTATAAATATGTCTGTCCTTTCTTTTGAAGAGATAATTCCATCAACTTCTGTCAAGTCAAGTATATTGCTATTTTCAATGTTTGTTTTACCATTTTTTGCTAAAATTTTAAAAACGTCATCATTTTTATTAGTTGTTACATATTCGATATTTTTCATCAAACTTTCAGTAACATCGATATCTTTTTCAATTTGTTTATTTATTGTTTGATTGTCCTTTTTTTTTTGAAACTCAGTTATATTTTGTTTTGTGTTTTCACTATTAGTATCTATATTTTCATAATCTTCTTTATTTTTATTATCACCCAAGATTTCTTGATCTGAGCTGGTATCTTTGTTTTCTAAAATTTTATTAAATTCCTCAAGGTTTTTTTCATCCAATAATGATTTTTTTGCAGGGGATGAGTAAAAATATAAAAAGTATATCCCTCCTAGAATTATTACTATTAATAAAAGTAAAATAAATTGTAATAAAGATTTTATGGACATTAATTAATATTGGACTTTAGAATATCGTGCATATGTATTAATCCAATTGTTCTTTTAATATTTTTGTTATTATGTACACATAAAGAAGTTATTTTTCTTGTATTCATTATTGATAAAGCAGTAGCTGCCAAAGTATCTTTCTCTATACTTAATGGATTTTTTTTCATTACTTTTTTTAAAACTAAATTTTGAAACTTGTCATATTTTTGAGCTATTCTTTTTAAGTCTCCATCTGTTATAATTCCATTTGTATCGTTGTTATTTTTTCTTACTATTAAAACTCCAAGCTTTTTCTTATTGATTGTATTTAAAGCTGATTTCATATTATTATTTTCATTAATAAATGGTAACCTGTTACCTTTAATCATCAAGTCTCCCACAGTCTTTAGTCTTAATGATAAACTACCACTAGGATGAAATTTTTTAAAATCAAATTTTGTGAATTTTTTTTGTTTCATGCATGCTATTGCAATAGCATCACCTAACGCGAGTTGAGATGTTGTTGAGGATGTAGGAACTATATTTTCTGGTCCTGCTTCTTTTATTATTGGCATTAGAAATCCAACATTAGAGTTTTTATATAGTATTGATTCCTTTCTTGAAGTTATACCTATTAAACTTATATTTTTATTTCTTGAAACATATTGAATAATATTTTTTAGCTCCTCACTTTCTCCACTGTTACTTATAAGTATCACGACATCATTTGAAGTAATTTGCCCCATATCTCCATGACTTGCATTTGATGGATCTAAAAAAAACGAAGGCGTCCCTGTTGATGATAAAGTAGCAGCCCATTTTCGAGCAATTATTCCACTTTTACCAACACCTGAGGTTATTATTTTTCCATTTTTACAACTTAAAATTATTTTTAATAATTTAACAAAGCTTAGACCAATATTTTTTTTTAAATTTCTTAAAGCATTAATTTCATATTGAATGACATCTTTAGCTATTTTTTTTGTTTTTTCTTTTTGCATTGTTAATGAGACCAGATATCTGAGGTAAAAGATGCTAAATCTAAATCAACTCTTTGATGAATAAACTTTATTGAATTAATATAAAGATTATCCCTTTTTTCTCTTATTAAAATTTTTTTAAGGGAATCATAAATTTTATGCAAATAAATCACATCTTTTGCACAATACTGCAATTGTTTCTCTGACAATTCACCTCCAAAATCTGAGGATTGCAGACTCTTATTAATATCTGTACCAGCAAATTCTTTTATTAAATCTTTTAAACCATGTTTGTCACTATAACTTCTAGCTAACTTGCTCATTATTTTTGTGCAGTTTATATTTTCTACATTGACTTTAAGATATTTCTTAATAAAAAGAATGTCAGCTCTTGCATAATGAAATATCTTGCAAATCTTTTTATTACCTAACACACTTTTTAAATTTGGGGCATTGTAGGTTTCTCTATTTAATTGAATAATGTGAGCATCATTTTTTCCTGTTGATATTTGCACTAAACAAAGAGCATCTCTATCTACATTAAGCCCCATAAACTCACAATCTATTGCTATATTGTCACTAAGCTTTAAATCATCTGGCAAATCTTCTTTGTGTAATTTAATATCTATATTCATTTGTTAGAATATATATATGAAACAAAAAGAAATTCTACTTTTCGGTGCATCTGGTCAAATAGGAAGAAATCTAATTCGAAAATTATCTAAAAATAACTATAAAATTAAAGCAGTGACACGAAACATACATACATCTGGCTATATTATCAAAACTCAGGCAAATCCAGGCTATCTCGAATTAGTTGAGTTAAACAATTTCAATCCACAAAAAATTGAGGAATTGATGAAAAATGTTTCAATTTGCATAAATTTGATTGGAATATTACATGAAAAGAAAAAAAATCAGTTTGAGAATATTCACTCAGAACTTCCAGATATGCTTTCAAAAATAGCCAATAAATGTAAATTAGATCAATTTATTCATCTATCTTCACTTGGTATAGAAAAAGTAAATGACAGTCATTACGCTAGAAGTAAACTTAATGGGGAAAAAAAAATAATTAAAAATTTTAAAAATTCTGTAATAATTAAACCTTCAATAGTATATTCAGTTGATGATAAATTTACTACAAATTTTATGACATTATTAAGTAGATTGCCTATTATGCCACTATATTATAATGGCAATACAAAATTTAGTCCAATTCATGTATCTGAATTAGTTGAAATTATAATAAACATCATTGAAAATAAGAAACAAAATCTTATTTTAGAATGTTTAGGACCAGAGACTATATCATTTAAAGATATAATTAAAAAACTTTTAAAAGCTATTAATAAAAAGAGATTGTTATTTCCATTACCAGACACTTTAGCAAAAATTAGTGCAAAAATTTTACAAATTTTACCAAATCCAATATTAACAGAGGATCAATTAAAATTACTTAAACATGATAATGTTAAGACTGGTTTATATAAAACTAATTTTGATATAAACATGAAAACTAAAAAAAAATTTGATGATGAGATTTTAAAGTATAGTTATAATTGGAAAAACGGTGGACAGTTTTCAAAATCTGGTGAAAATTTATAAATAAAATGATGACATATATTGTAATTTCAATTTGTATTATTTTATTAATAATTGTTATTTATATTTCTGCAAAACCAATAAGTATGGGTATTGAGGCAAGACGAAATACTTCAAATATTAACTCAGAGGAAGCAAATATCATAGAAGAAGATAAAACTGAATTTACACCCAATCAATCAGAGCAAATTAATATTACAGATGAAATTACTAAACTAAAAAATTTAAAAAATGAAGGTGTAATTAGTAATGAGGAATTTGAAAAAGCAAAAAAAAAAATATTGGATTAAGCAGATTTAATTTTTTTCTCAATAAACTTTGGAACTTCATCTTCCTTGTCTATTATCTCATCCTTTTTACCTTTTGGCTGAAAAACAATCATAAGATGAAGAGGACAGTATGAGAATTTTTCAACATTTTTTCTTCCACAAAAAGTAGCATCTTTTTCATTGGGATTTTTTTCCATGTATTTACATGTATCTTCAGTTAAATCCTCTAAACCCAAGTTTTTTGCAGGTTCAAAGTTTTTGTCTAATATAAGTGATTTAAATCTTCGCTTTTTGCCTTTTAAAGTTACGTTTGTTGCACTTTTTTTTCCAACATCTCTATTGGTGTTTAAAGAAACTCTAGTTTTAATTTTTGCTGATAAATTGAGTCTGTGAGCTTTCCCAATCACTGCATTTCTAGACACACCACCTATAATTTCTGCAATCTGACTAGCTGTCTTATCTTTTCCCCAAAGATTTTTAAGTTTGTTAACTTTTTCTTCTGTCCAGCTCATAAATACAATATTTAGTATTAAATGTTTTTAAAACAACATCATCTTGCATAAAACGTCTTTAAAACAAGTTTTATTTTAAATTTTTCAACATTTATTTAAAAATAATTATAACTTCAGGTTGAAATAAATAATGTCAATTTTATCAAAAAAAATTATAAATAAATATGAGTGCTTTAGCCAATAACTATAAAAGAAAAAATATTTCCTTTCAAAAAGGAAAAGGGAGTTATTTAATTTCTAAAAATGGAAATAAATATCTAGATTTTGTTCAAGGTATTGCTGTAAATTCTTTAGGACACTCAAATAGTAAATTGATTAAAGCCTTAAATAGACAAGCAAACAAACTTTGGCACGTTTCAAACGCATTTAAAATTCCCGAGGGCGAGAAATTGGCAAACAAACTAGTAAAAAGAAGTTTTGCAGACTCTGTGATTTTTCAGAATAGCGGAGCTGAAGCAACAGAAGCGGCAATTAAAGTTGCGAGAAGATATTTCTATTCAATAGGCAAGCCTAATAAGTCAAGAATAATATGTATTAGAAATTCTTTTCATGGCAGAACAATTGCTGCAATTTACGCAAGTGGATCAAAAAAAATGACTGAAGGATTTGGCCCAAAAGTTTCTGGATTTGATCATTTTAAATTTGGTGATCATAAAACTTTAAAAAAATTAATTAATAAAAATACTGCAGCTATTATGGTCGAAACAATAATGGGAGAAGGAGGGATTAAGGTAATCCCAACTTGGTGCATTAAGGAATTAAGAGAAATTTGTAACAAAAATGATATACTTTTAATTCTTGATGAGGTTCAGTGCGGCATTGGGAGATCAGGTAAATTTTTTGCTTTCGAATATGCTAAAGTGAAACCTGATATTGTTCCAATCGCTAAAGGCATAGGAGGGGGATTTCCAGTTGGAGCAGTTTTGATGACAAAAAAAGTTTCAAAAGCAATGGTTCCAGGAACTCATGGCTCAACATTTGGGGGAAACCCACTTGCTATGGCAGTTGGAAATGCAGTTATAGATCAAATTAATAGTAAATTACTTAGAAATGTTAGAAAATTGTCAAAATATTTTATTAATAATTTAAATATTTTAAAAACAAAATATCCAAAAATAATTAAAGAAGTTAGGGGGGTTGGTTTATTAATTGGATTACAGCTATTCGATGACCAAACAAAATTTATAAACAAATTGATGATTAATAAATTACTCACTATAAGAGCAGCAGAAAATGTGGTTAGAATTCTTCCGCCATTAAACGTAAAAAAGAGTGAGATCGATTTAGCTTTGAAAATAATAAATAAAGTTTGTAAAGAAATAAAATAAAATGAAACATTTTATTAATCTAAAAGACATTTCAATCGAAGACTTAAGAAAAATTATTAGGGACGCAAAGAAAAGAAAAAAATTAAGAGGAAAATTTAATGCTCTTGAAACAGATAGGGGTGCACCACTTAAAGGAAAAATGCTTATTCAAATGTTTGAAAAGGCAAGTTCAAGGACAAGAATAAGCTTTTATTTAGCTATTAAACAACTTGGCGGTGGCACATTAACGCTTAGGACAAATGAGTTACATTTAGGACAAGGGGGTGAAAGTATAGCTGACACAGCCAAAATACTTTCAACATATGGTGATGGTTTTATGCTGAGATCTGACAGCGATAAAAAAGTAAAAGATTTTGAAAAATACCTTTCAATTCCATTGATAAATGGGCTAAGTCCTTCTTCTCATCCAACGCAAGTATTATCAGATATTTTTACAGTCGAAGAAATAAAAAAAAAACCTATTTCAAAATTGAAAATTTGCTGGATTGGAGACTCAAATAATGTTTTAAATAGTTTGATAGCAGCATCGGTAAAATTCTCTTTTAAGTTAAACATTGGTTGTCCAAAAAAATTTGAACCTAAAAAAGAAATAATAAATTGGGTTAAAAAAAATAACAAAAAAGTTTATATTTATAATGATCCAATAAAAGCTGTATCAGATGTAGATGTAATTTTTTCTGATAAAGTTATATCTTTAAATGATAAAGTTAATAAAAAATATAAAATACAGAAATTTAAAAAATATAGGATAAACAAAAAATTATTAAATTATGCTAAAAAAGATTGCATTTTCTTACATTGTTTACCAAGAGGAGATGAAATAGATGAGGAAGTCTTTTTAGGAAAAAACTCTCATGTTTGGCAACAAGCATCTAATAGAGTTCATGTGCAAAAAAGTATATTGTTGTATTGTTTTGAAAAATTAAGGTAATGGTAGTGGATTATCAGAGTTTTGGTTAAGATATAAAATAACTGATGCTCTGTCTTTTTCTTTACGTAACCCAGCAAAAGCCATTTTTGTACCTTTGATATAACTTTGAGGTTTTTTCAAATATCCATTCATTTCTTCAAATGTCCAATTTTTGGCATATGCAGCCATTGCTTTAGAATATTTATAATCTGCTTTTGATGCAACTTTTCTACCAAGCACACCATATAGAGCTGGTCCAATTTTATTTTCTCCTCCTTTATTTACCAAATGACATGCAGCACATTTTTTAAAAACTTTTTCTCCGTGAGCAACGTTTCCCGAAGCAAGCAATGCAGCAATATCTACTTTTTCAACAATTTCCTTAACTTTTGATTTTTCAATTGAGTTATTTTTTTCTAATTCCACTTTATAAGCTGAATTTTCAGGTTTATTTACATGAAAGGCAATGTCTGATATTTTTCCTATACCTATTACTATAAGAGCAACTAAGAGAACTGCCGCTATAATTTTATTTACTTCAAATGAATCCATGATTTTATTTTAATAAGCTCGTATAACATGTTAAACAAAAATAAAACGATTTTTAATTTATTAATTTGCGTCCCAAAGACGCATAAAATATAGATTTATGAGTAAATCCATAATAATAATTCCCTCAAGACTTTCGGCTACCCGACTACCCAATAAACCTTTAATAAAAGTAAACAATAAATCTTTAATTATGCATGTTTATGAAAAGTCACTTAAAAGCGAAATAGGAGAAGTTTATGTAGCAACTTGTGATGAAGAAATCGCTAATGAAGTCTCAAGAAATGGAGGTAAATATATTATGACAAATAGCAGCCATACAAATGGTACTGAAAGAGTTTATGAAGCATCACAAAAATTAAATTTAAATGAACTAGACCTCATTGTTAATGTACAAGGCGATGAGCCTATGATTAATCCTGCGGATATTAAAAATTTGCATAATTTATCAAAAGAAAAAGACTTAAATATTTCAACACTTGCATACAAAATTGCAAATGTTAATGATTATAAAAACCAAAATATTGTTAAAGTTGTTACTAAGAATAAAATATCAATCAAAAGATCAGCAGAGGCTTTAAACTTTCATAGATTTATTGATTTTAATAATAATAGTAATATATATCACCATTTTGGAATATATTTATTCAAGTTTTCAGCATTGAAAGAGTTTGTAAGTTTACAAAAAAGTAAAAATGAGATTAAAGAAAATTTAGAGCAACTAAGAGCTATAGATAACAATATGATAATTAATGTGATATCAGCGAATAGTTTTTCTTGTGGAATTGATACTAAAGAAGATTTAGAAGAGTACATAAAATTAGTAAATAAACAATAAAATGAAAATAGTTTATCAAGGTATTGCTGGAAGTTACAGCGAAAGTTGTGCAAAGCATATTTATCCTAATGCACAAACTATTCCTTGTAAAACTTTTGATGAATGTTTTGAAAGAGCAAGTTCAGATAGCAATATTAAAGCCATAATTCCAGAATCAAATAAAACAACGGGAAATATAGGTGTGGAATATTTAATTTTTAAATATAGATTAAATATCTATGAGGAAATTTTTTTCCCAATAAATCATAATTTAATTGGTGTCAAAGGTTCTAAATTAAAAGATATTAAAAATGTTTACTCTCACGCCCAAGCTTTAAGTCAAGCGTCAGAATTTATAAAAAAAAATAATTTTTCAGCAAATGTTAGAGCTGATACAGCGGGATCAGCAAAATACGTTTCAAACGAACGTGATAAAACAAAGGGTGCAATAGCATCAAAGTTAAGCGCTGAAATCTATGATCTTGAAATTTTGAAGGAAAATATTCAAGATGATAATGAGAACTATACTAGATTTTTAATTATGGGAAAAGAAATTGTACAGCCTGAAATTGATAAAACTAATTATATAACATCATTTTTATTTAAATTAAGAGATAAACCAGCCGCATTGTATTCAGCTTTATCTGGCTTCGCAATTAATGGTGTCAATATGACTAAACTTCAGAGTTTTCCAGAAAAGAATTCATTTTCATCATTCTTTTTCTTATGCGATATAGATGGTCATTTAGATGAAAAAAAAATCAAAAATTCATTAGAGGAATTAGCCTTTCATTGCGAAGACATGCACGTTTTAGGTGTTTATAAAGCTCATCAATTCAGAGAAAAAAAATAATAACTTTATTGTGGATTAGAAAAAATTATTGTTATAATACAAACGGAGGCCTCCCAGGTGGAATAACCATGAAATCCCCCAGGCTTGAAAAAGAGCAAGGGTAATGAGTTTTTTTCAGGTTGGTTGGTCTCCTGATATGAAAAGTAAATCAAAAATATTTGCATTAAAATATAGACCTCAAACTTTCAAAGATCTAATTGGACAACATGAGGTTTCAAGTACAATTTTCAATTCAGTAAGACAAAAAAAAACTGCTAATGCGTATTTGTTTACTGGAATTAGAGGTGTAGGCAAAACTACATTTGCTAGAATCCTAGCTAAGTCATTAAATTGTGACAATGGTGTTGATAATTTATGTGTTGATAATTTTTGTAATAATTGCCAGTCTATTGCTAATTCCAACCATATTGATGTCTTAGAAATAGATGCCGCAAGTAAAACAGGAGTTGACGATGTTAGAGAATTAATAGAATTTTCACGTTATCGACCATCAATAGCAAATTATAAAATATTTATAATCGATGAAGTGCATATGTTAAGCAAGCAAGCTTTTAACGCACTATTGAAAACTATGGAGGAACCTCCTGAATATCTTAAGTTTATATTTGCTACCACAGAAATAAAAAAAATACCTATTACCGTTATTTCCAGATGTCAAAGATATGATTTATCGAGGATAAGCTCATTAGAATTATATTCTTACTTAAAAAAAATAATTACTAAAGAAAGTAAAAATGTCGAAGATGATGCTTTAAAATTAATAGTTAAAATTTCAGAAGGATCTGTAAGAGATGCCTTGTCTTTACTTGATAGAGCGCTTTTGTCTAAAAATCAAAACGAATTACTTACGTTTGAAGGATGTCAAAATATTTTTGGATATGCAGACAAAAGTTCTTATATAAGTCTACTAGAAAACATTTTAAGAGGAAAGGAACTTGAAGTTTTGCAAGGATATAAAAATTTATATAATGCAGGTGTAGAGCCACAAGTTTTTTTAAATGAAATTCTCGAAATACTTTATTACTTGAAAAATATTAATTATATAAAACTTGATGGTAATAATTTTTCTCTAAGTGATAGTGATTATAAAAAAATAAAATTATTATCTAATCAAATTGAGACCGGGCAAATTTTATTATTTTGGGAGTTTACATTAAAAACAATTAAAGAGATAAATATTGTTAATAATCAAAATTTATCTTTAGAAATGTATATTATGCAATTAATGTATATTTACAAAAAAAATAATATCAAAACTAACCACGAAGAAACAAAAAATAAAAATCATCAAGCTGAAAAAACAAATATTTTAAAAAATAAAGTTGAAACAGTCAGCCAAATAAAAAATATTAATCAAGAGGAAGAAGCTTTATTTAAGGATGACTCAAGTAAAGATAAAAATCAAATACCAATAAAAAACATAAATGATTTAATAACATTGTGCATAAACAAAAAAGAACTAAATCTTAAATTTGAATTGGAAAACAATGTAAATTTAGTAACATTTATACAAAACAGAATTGAAATATCATTTAATGAAAAATTAAATAAAAATTTTGTCAAAGATTTATCGTCAAAACTTTATGAGTGGACAAATTCTAGATGGATAATATCTTTTTCTAAGCAAAAAGGTGAAATGACTGTAAAAGAAAAAAAAGAAATAGAGAAAAAAAATTTTTTAAAAGAAATTATAAAAACAGATGAATATAACTATTTGTTAAATATATTCCCAGACATAGAATTAATTAGTAGAGAGACGATAAAAAAAAATGACTGATTTTAATAAAATACTTGAAAAAGCAAAAGAAATTGAAGCAAAAATGAGAGAAAGTCAAAATAAATTAAAAAAAATTGAAGTAAATGGTAAGTCAGGTGGAGATGCTATAGTTGTATATTTAAATGGAGATGGTGAAATGACAAAAATTTCACTAAGTGATAAGGTTCTTAGAGAGAAAAAAGAAATAATTCAAGATTTGATAATTGCCGCTCATAATGATGCCAAAAATAAATTAAAATCCAAAACTTCTGAAGAAATTTCAAAAGCAACAGGAGGATTAGGAGTGCCTGGATTTAAATGGCCTTTATAATTAAATGCAAAATCTGCCCGAAATTGATAATTTAATTAAACTCATATCTAAACTTCCAGGGCTTGGCCCAAAGTCCGCAAAAAGAATAATTTTAAAAATGATTAACAATCGACAAGAACTATTAAAACCATTGGCAAATAATCTTTTTGAGATATTTAAAAATATTGAACGCTGTAAAATTTGTGGAACATTAAAATCTAATAATAACTCTTGTAATAACTGTGAGGATAAAAGTAAAAAATTTACCAAAATATGTGTAGTTGAAAATATTTCAGATCAATGGGCTATAGAAAGTTCATCTATTTTTCAAGGTTACTTCCATATCCTTGGAGGAACGATCTCAGATACGAATAACAAAAACAATAGAGAGAATCTGCTAATTAATTCACTTATTGAGAGAATAAAAAATGATGATATTGACGAAATTATTTTAGCAACAAGTGCTACTGTAGAAGGACAGACAACAGCCTTTTATATCCAAGATAGTCTAAGAAATACTAATGTAAAAATTTCAAAATTGGCACAAGGTTTACCAGTTGGTGGAGAAATAGAAAATTCAGACGACGGCACACTTATATCCGCCTTTAAAAACAGAAAAGATTTATAAAATTCTCAAATTAACTTTTTTTGATTAATCTGTTTAAATGTAATAAGGGTTCAGTATAACCTGATGGTTGAGATTTACCATGGAATATCAACTCACAAGCAGCTTTAAAAGAAATGGACTTATCATAATTTGGAGACATATTTTGATACTCTGGATCTCCTTTGTTTTGTTCATCCACAACTTTTGCCATTTTTTTAAGAATTTCTAAAACTTGTCTGTTTGAACAAATACCATGATGTAACCAGTTAGCTATATGTTGTGAAGATATTCTAAGTGTTGCCCTGTCT
>MDTG01431852.1_pt1 | contig 18318 bp, 16 predicted proteins | sample 811421 | NCBI WGS metagenome assembly MDTG01 (sample SAMN05326645, study PRJNA326480) | marine metagenome | isolation source: seawater | place: Pacific Ocean: South East | collected 2011 | reverse complement strand
TTTTTTTTTTAATTTAGTTGAATAAAAATTATTTAAATTATCAAAGCCAATTATTTTATATTTTGCATTTATTTTAAGAAATTTTTTAGCTAAAGAAAAACCTATAAACCCCGCACACCCTGTAATTAATATATTCATATATTTTTTTATTTTTAAATGTTAGATATAAAACACATGTGTGGTTTTATAGGTTTTATTTCAGATATCAATAATAAACAAATTGATACTATTTCTAAAAAATTTAATATTTATTTTGATAGATTGAAAGAGAGAGGACCAGATTATTCGGAAGTTAAAAAAATACAATATAAGTCAAAGCTGATACAAATTGGTTTTGCAAGACTGGCTATTCAAGACTTAGAAAAAAACTCAAATAAAATATTTTGTGACGATTACAGTGTCTTACTTTTCAATGGTGAAATATATAATCAACAAGAATTAAAAAAAAAACATCTTCAAAATGAGCAATTTTCAACAAATACGGATACAGAAGTATTATTTAAATTATTTCAAGTTAAAGGAAATCTAATTTTAAATGATTTGAGAGGTATTTTTTCAATTGTTTATATAGATCTTAAAAATGAAAAAACTCTTATGATTAGAGATTTTACTGGAACAAAACCTCTTTATTTTACTAGAAACAATAAAAATTTATTTTTTTCATCTGAAGCATGGTTTTTATATAGTCTGTCTAACAAAGAATTAGATACTAATAGCCTAAATTATTTTTTAAATTTTGGGTTTACTCAAGAAGAAAAAACTTTGATCAAAAATGTATATAAAGTAATACCGCGTAATATCTACGAATTTAATTTATTAAATAACAATCTCACTAAAAAAAAATATTTTGATTTATCTAAACTAAAATCTTATGATTTTCCAGATATAGAAGAAAATAAAAGATTATTAGATGAAACGGTTCAAAAAAATTTAGTTACAGACACAAAGATAGGTACTTTTTTATCAGGAGGAGTAGATTCTACTACAATTTCTTTAATTTCAAAAAAATATAATCAAAATATTGAGGCAATCACAACCTGTTTCTTGCCAGAAAATAAATTTAAAAAATTTAATGTTGACTTTGAGTTTTCTAAACAAATATCAAAAGACTATAATTTCAAACTAAATGTTCATTATGTTGAAAATGAGTTAGATATATATAATGATTTTTTGAAGGTTACCAACTATCTTGATGAGCCAATTTCAAATTTAAATTTTCTAAATACTTATTGGCAAACAAAACTTGCTAAAGAAAATGGTATAAAGGTGGTCTTAACAGGAGACGGGGCTGATGAATTATTTTGTGGTTATGATAGATACAAATCAGCTTATTTGGCAAATAAACTTAAACTTTTAAGCTTTTTATCAAAAAAAATAAGTAGAATTAATCAATTGAAAGAAAATGAAATACCTTTTTTTTATTATTCTATATTTAAAAATAAAGAGCATAAAGATATTTTCAACGTTTTAGATCATAATGATGATGATAATCTTCCTGATAATATTTATGATGGTTTTTCATCAAGTGATAAAATAGATTATATAAATTATTTTGATACGAGGTATTGGTTAACAAATGAAAGTAATTATAAATTAGACAAATGTAGTATGATTAATTCAGTTGAAGCAAGAGTGCCTTTTCAAGATATTAATTTAATAAATAGATTCTTTTTTATTTCTAATAAGCTTAAATTTAAATTACATAATCGAAAATTTTTATTAAAGAAAATGAACTTCTTACCAAAATATATATTAAATAGGCCAAAGACTGGTTGGTTTTCTCCAGAGAAAATTTTTTTGGAAACTAGTCTTAATAACATAATTAAAGATTTTTTTAATGAAGATAAAATAAAATCTCAAAATATATTGAATTTTGAGGAAACATTAAAATTTTTTAAAAGATTTCCAATTGAAAATTATAAAATAAAAAGACACACTCTAACAATTATATTATTCCAAATATGGTATGACAATATTCTAAATTTAAAATAAATAATGATTATAGGTGACCCTAATAAAAATAAAGAGAAACTAAAAAATTTAATATCAAATTTAAAGATTGATGAAAAATACTTAAAAACAAGTGCAAGTTTTAGAACAGAAATAATAAATAATATCAATAAAGACATGACAGTTTTGGATATTGGTAAATCTATGAGAGATGATTTTACCAAAATAAATTGTAAAGAAATTAAAACACTTGATGTGAATATTTTTGATAACTATCCAGATATTCAATTTGATTTATCTGAAGAAATTGAAATAGAAAAAACTGAATTTAATGAAAAGTTTGATGTTATAATCTGTCTTGCAGTTTTAGAACATGTTTACAACCCGTTCATTGCTATAAAAAATGTAAAAAAAATGCTTAATAAAAAAGGAGTTATTTTTGGTTATGTACCTTTTTTATATCATTATCATGCACCCGAAGATCTTTACTTTCAAGATTATTATAGATTCACTAAAGATGGACTCGCTTATCTATTAAAAGATTTCAGAGAAGTAAAAATCTACCCAGTAAGAGGCCGATTCTCATCTGCAATGCATGTATTGTTTGGATCTATTTGGAAAAAAACATTTGAAAAATTAAAATTAAATTTAGTTTTAGATAATTTATTTTCAAAAGAAAAAAATTCAAAACAGTCGGGTGGTTATAATTTTATTGCGTATAAATAATATATGAAATTAATTGAAAGAAACAAGTGTCCATATTGTGAAAGTATTAAATTTAACACATTATACAAAAAAAATTATAACTCAATAATTTTAAAAGTTTTTATTCTTGAATATTACAAAGACGAAAAAATTATAGATATATTAAAATCTAATATATACGAAATTACTGAATGCATTGAATGTAATGGTATATTTCAAAAATATATTCCAGATGAAGATTTAAGTTATTTTCTATATGAAAAATTAATATCAGCTGAAGAAAGTTTTAATAAAAAAAAAAACATTATTCACACAAACTTTAAAGAATATTCTTTAGATGCTGAAATAATTAAAAATCTCTTGGAAAAAAAAAATAATGAAATCAAAATTCTAGAGTTTGGTTGTGGCTGGGGTTTTTGGGCTAAATTTATGAAAGAATTAAATTTTAATGTTGAAACAGTTGAAATTTCTGACTCCAGAATAGATCATTTAAAAAAAAATAATATTCAAAATTATAAAAGCATTAAAGAAATAAATCAGAATTATGATCTAATATTCTCTAATCAAGCTTTAGAACATATTCCTTATCCAATTAAAACTATTAAAGAACTATATGATAAACTAAATAATAATGGAATAATGTATCATAAATTTCCCTCGTCATTTCTTTTTAAAAAAAAATTAACAAAAAACTATATACCTAAAAAAGATTGTGCACATCCATTAGAACATATTAATATTTTTAACAAACAATGTTTTACAAAAATATGTAAAATAACAAATTTACAAAAAGTAGAAATAAAAAATTTAAAATTAATTGAAAAAATAAAAATTTTGAAAAATAATTTTTTTTTTAATCAAGTAATATTAAAAAAAAGCAATATTCTCTAGTAATGAATAAGTCTATAAAAATGTATGAGAATTAAAAAATTATTTTACCATTGAAATTATAAATTTATATATAAAAAAAATAAATTTTAAATTTATAAAAAAAAACTCTTTAATTTTTTCCTTTTTTGAAATTCCAAAAATATTTGAAAAGATTGATAAGTCATTTTTTTTATCATTTATAATTTGATTTTTGTTTTTTTTCTTTTCTAAGAACATTATTCCCATCATTTCACGTATATTTTTTGAATTATTTAATGTCCCTCTGTGCCAAAGTCGATGCTCTCTAATCATAATTTCACCCTTATTTAAAAAAACTTTTTTTTTTCTTGAAAAAAAATTTTTTAATATAAATTTCCAGTACGCATCATTAAATTTATGTGATCCTTCAATTATTTCCATTGGACCATTATTATTTGTTATTTCTGTAGTGGCTATGTTTATAATTATCATTCTCGGATTCCATTTACCATCAGTATGAAAAAATTGTTTTTTGCTTTTTGGAAAATTAAGATTTCCTCCATACATTATTTCATAATTGTTTATATCATCTTGTATTATGAAATTAAAAAAATTTTTGAAATTATTTTGATTTAATAAATTTATTATCTGATCAGAGTGCTTGTTTGAGATAAAGTTTAAATTTCCAGATTTAAACCCTCCTAAACTTCTTACATTATCTAAATTTTTCTCTAAATACTCTTCTAATTTTAATTTTAGATCATCAGCTATATTTAAAAATTCTTTATCTCTAATAAATAAATCTTTTTTTAAATATCCATTTTCTATATAAAATTTAAAATCTATATCTCTAACTTCAAGCATTTAAAAAAACTTTAATTTTTTCTACCCTTTTTTTCCATGTATTTTCTTTTGCAGTTTTATATGCATTAATAGATAGATATTCAAATTTTGATTTTTTTTTAAAAAAACTTAAAATTTTTTTTTTCCATGAAGATAACAAGTTTTTTTTTATGATAATAGAATTTCTACCATTCAATATATGCTTATAGACCTGCATTTCAGACGCAAACAAAACGCCCTCGGAAGCCAAATATTCAAATAGCTTTAATGGTGACATGTACTTTCCAACTTCGATATTTTTTGATCTTACAAAAACTTTTTTTGAGTAAGGCATTAGATATGCATAATATCTACTTAATATATTAGGCATTTCTCTATTTTCCACATATCCTTTGTAAGTTATATTTTTTATTTTATCCAAATAATTTTTTGAAACATAAGAATTAGTAAAGTCACCATAAATATGAAATGTTATATTTGGAAGTACTTTTGCTATTTTTATAATTGTTTCTAACCCCTTACCTTTTGAAAATGAACCCGTATAAACACATGTGTTTTTAAATTTCTTTCGTGATTTGTGGTTAACAAATTTTTCTATATCAACTGCATCATCCAAAACTATACTTTTATTATTCAGATCAAAAAACTTTTGTAAGTTTTTTGTTATAAAAACAAACTTAATTTTTGTAAATGGCTTCAATTTTTTACAAAAATTGAATAAAATCAATGTAAAACCTTTCAGGTTATGATGTAATTCAATAACAATATTCTGTGTTAAAAAACATAACAATAATCCTGTTATAATTGATCTACAATAAAAAATTCTTTCATCTTTGTTTGCGTTAAAGTTATATAAATTTTTTAAAGCATATAATAATCTTCCAATAAAATTATTTTTTTTAATTCCATAAGATCTGATTTTAAAATTATTCGAGCAATTATAAGCTGAAAATACAGACTTGTTTATTTTTTTATCTAAGACGTGCAAATCAACTTTAAATCCTTTTTTGGAAAACGCTTCACACATTTTCATCACCTGTATTGAGTAAGCTGATCTAGAAGGTAATGTGAATTCAGCTATATAACTTAATTTTTTCACTTATTTTTTGACACAACTGCAATGAATACCACAATAATAATTAATATGGTCTTTTGAAAAAAAATTAATAATTCTATCAATTAATAACAAAAAAATTAAAAAAAATGTTCTTAAAAAATTAATTTTTAAATATTTGAGTATAATTTCTGATATTATCTTTATCGGTCCCACTCCAACTAAAAAAGTATTTACCTCAAAACCGGCTTTTTCCAACAACGAAGCAATATAGTAGTGTGTGGGTCTAAATATATCTTTTGGGTCTTCATGATACCTAAACATGAATGGAACAAATAATTCCAGTTTACCATTTTTTTTTAAAATTCTATTAATTTCAGTTAATAATAATTTATAATTTTCAATATGTTCAATAACATTAAATAAAATGACGGTATCAAAATCTTCATTACTTAAATCAAGTTTTTTTTCTAAATCTATAAGATAATGATTATCTTTATTTTGAATATTTTGATCAGCAGAATATATTTTGGCATCTTTTAAATTTAAAAATTTATAATACGAACTATGGTTCCCTGAGCCCAAATCAATAGTTTTTCCTTCTATCACAACACTCTTTAAAAAAAAATTGTGGAATATTCTTAAAGGTGATTTATTTTTATAAACAAGCTTAGTTAAATGTATTAAACTTTCAAAATTAATAGGAAATTTAGTAATTTTTGGTCTCATTATTATTTTTTAGAATTTCATATTCTTTTTCTACTTTTTTCAATTCATTCTTCATATTTAAAATTGTTTGAATAATAAACATAAAAGAAAAAAAAATTAATGAAGCAATAGCACACAAAGCAGTAACTGTTGGCAATGGAGTTTCAATAAACGAAACATTATTAAAAAACTTTAGTTTAAACATGTAAAGTAGACTTGCTAAACTAAAAATAGATAGGATTAATCCTAAATAACCTATTAAATAAAAATTATTATAAGATCTCTGAAATAAATGCATATAAATTAAATCTATTAAAACTTTAAAAATTCTTAAAAAACCATAATTTGATTTTCCATATTCCCTGGGTCTATGATTAGTTTCGACCTGGATTATTTTAATATTTTCATGAGCTAATCGTGCTGCCAACAACCTATGAAAGTCACCCCACAACTTTGATTGATCTAAATATTTTTTTTTTATTACTTTTAAAGAGCAGCCATGGTCAATTATTTTGGATTTAGAAATCAATCTAACAAAATAGTTTGCTACCAAACTTGGTAAGGTTTTGCTGAAAAAATTGTCTTTTCTATTTTTCCTATACCCATGAACCAAATCTGCTCCTTTTTCAAATTTTTCTATCATATCAATAATGTCATAAGGATCATTTTGACCGTCTCCATCTAAAAATATTAAGTTATCAAATTTGGATTCATTTATTCCCGTATATAGCGAAATTGATTGAGATAAATTTTTTTTATTATTAATTATTTTAAATTCAAATTTTTCATAATTTAAACTTAAAAGCATATCTAAAGTATCATCTGTTGAGCCATCATTAATATAAATTAACTCAAAATTTCTATTTCGATCTGAAAGTTTTAAAATAACAGATGAGATTTCTTTATGTAACTTTTCTATATTTTGACTTTCATTAAATAATGGTATTACAATTGAATAATTCATTTGAGCTAATTTAATTTTTTTTATAAGTAATTCCTAATATATTTTAATAATGAATTTTATAAAAGAAATAATTAAAAAAATTATTCTAATTTTTTTATCTTTTAAAGTCTTATATGTTTTAAATAAAATAAACTTAGATAAAAAAAATTTGTTTATAGATTTAGGCACAAATAAAGGGCAAGGCTTCAATTATTTTAAAAAATTTTTCAAATTAGATAAATTTGATTATTTGCTCATAGAGCCAAATCCAAATTTAAAAAGTAATATTGAAGAATTAATAAAGAAAAATAATTCTAAAAATAAAATTTATTTTATTAATAAGGCGGCACATATTGAAAATTCAAAAACTAAATTATTTGGAACTGTTGAAGATGATCGGGGAAAAATGTCTGAAGGAGCAAGCATAATAAATGAACATAATTCAAATATGTATAAGTCTAATTATGAAAAAGGTTTGTGGGTTGAAACATTTGATATAATTCAGAAAATTAAAAATTTAAAAAAATATGATAATATAATTATTAAAATGGATATTGAGGGAGCTGAATATGAAATATTAGAAAAATTAATTCTTCATAAAAATGAAATTAACAATGTAAAGCATATGTTCATTGAGTTTCACTCTAGATTTATGAATAAAACTAATAAAAATAAGTATAAAGCTAGAGAAAAAAAAATTAAAGAAAAACTAGTTAAACTTAACCTGAATTTTACTACTTGGATTTAATTTTTATTAAATCATTACTATTTGATATTATAATATAATATTTAAATCATAATGAAAAAAAAAACTGACTCATATAAAGATTTTGGAAAACAATTTAAGCTTTATAATAATTTTAAAGGCAATTTTGGTAAAAAAAAAACAATAGAATATTATATCAAACCCTTTGATTTAAAAAAAATTAGAAACAAAACTATATTAGATATTGGAGCGGGTGCGGGAAGAATAACAAAAAATCTTTTAAAATTTAAACCTAAAAAAATTTATAGCCTAGAACCTTCGGAGGCAATAGAAGTTGCTAAAAAAAATATTAAAAATAAAAAAGTTTTTTTTTTAAATTTTAAAGGTGAAAAATTAAAATACAAAAATAAATTTGACTACATTTTCTCTATTGGTGTATTGCACCATACGCCTAATATAAAAATTATTTTAAAAAAGGCTTTAAATTCACTTAAATCAAATGGGGAATTTGTTTTTTGGCTATATGGTTATGAGAATATTAAAAGTTATGTTTTGTTAATAAATCTGTTAAGAAAAATAACAATAAATATGCCTGATAAACTTCTTATTTTTTTAAGCATTATTTTAAATTTTTTTAGTTACTTTTATTTTGTTTTATGTTTTTTTTTTAACATGCCCTTGAAAAATTATTTTACAAAGTTATTCAACAATTTTTCTTTTTCTAAAAGAAACTTAATTATTTTTGATCAACTAAATCCTGTTTATGCAAAATACTACTCGTATAAAGATATTTTAAAGCTTACAAAAAATCTTAAAATTAAAAATTTAAGAATAATTAATAAAGATAACTACTCTTGGACAATAATAATTAAAAAATAATATTATGTGCGCAATATTTGGAATATTTGGTGAATACAATCCAAGAACTGTTAGGAAAATGGCCAGATGTCAGTTAAGTAGAGGGCCAGATAAAACAAGCTTTTATTTTAATAAAAAGAAAAAAGTTAGCCTTGGAATGAATAGACTTGCGGTTATTGACAAAAAAAATGGCAAGCAACCCATGATATCTTATGATAAAAAAATTTTAACAATTTTTAATGGAACTATCTATAATTTTAAAGAAATTAAAAAATTTCTAAAAAGCAAATCAATAGAATTTAGTACAAATTCTGATACTGAGTTATTGACTAATTCATATGCATATTGGGGTGATAAATGTTTTAATTATTTCGATGGTATGTGGGCAGCTGCCTTTTATGATATTGAGAAAAATAATCTAAGCCTTTCTAGAGATTATCTTGGACAAAAGCCTCTGTATTACTCTAAAGATAAAAATATAACAACTTTTTCAAGTCAAATAGAGGGAATTTTTGAACATAAAAAAAATTTTAAGTTATCAAAAAACAATCTGGATTTATACTACAGGTTTTCACATTTGCCAGCACCATACACAATATACAAAGATATTTATAAAGTTGAAACAGGCCAAATAATTACTGTTGGGAAAAAGATAAAAAAAAAAATTTACTGGGATTTATCTAAAGGGCCTGATCAAAATATCTTTTTCAAAAAAATATCAAGAAAAAATGTTAAAGGGAAATTTGATGATAATCTTAAAAATTATTTAATTTCTGATAAAAATCCAATAATTGCATTAAGTAGTGGTAAGGACTCTCAAATAATAAAAAACTCTGTAAAAAAAATTAAAAATGTTTCATCTTTAACAATTGGTTTTAAAAATTCTAGTTTTGATGAAAGCAAGTTTATATCAAGAAAGACTAATAAATCTGATATTAAAATTTTAGATGAAAAAAAAGCATTAAAGATATTTAAACAAATTATAAAAAAATTAGTATTTTTTAATGGTGATGGTTCCTTTATACCCACATATTACCTTTTTAATGAAATAAAAAAAAAAACCAATGTTTCTTTATCTGGAGATGGAGGTGATGAAATTTTCTTTGGCTATATAACTTTCAAAGCTTTTTACTTATTAAATATAATAAAAAAGTTAATTCCTAATTTTTTTCTAAATTTAATTAAAAAAAGTTTTAATTTTAACAATTTTTCTAACAACTACTTAAATAATAAAAAAAAAATAAGTTTGTTTATTAAACACTTGGATAAAGATTTGGCTATGGCCAATTCTTATTGGCTAAACGATTTTGAAAAAAATGAAATCAATTTGATAACTGGAAAAAAAACAGGGCATAAGATAATTAAAAAAATAAAGAAAATTTATGATAATAATACGCCTTTAAGATTTGCTCAGATTTATTATTTTAAATTCTATCTTCCAATGGTTTTAGAAAAAGTAGACTGCGCAAGTATGTTGAATAGCGTCGAAAGTCGAGCGCCTTTATTAACTAAAGACTTGATCAATTTCACGTTAAGTTATAGTGAAAATAAAAATTTTAATTTATTTGAAGAAAAAAAATTAATGAAAAATATTTTTAATGATAGATTGAATAAAAAATTTAAAAATATAAAAAAACATGGATTTTCCTTTCAAAAAAGCTTGGTTTTAAAAAATAAAAAATTCATAGAAAAATTAATTAATCCAATTTTTTTAACTAATAAAAATTTTTTTAAAAAAAAATATAAAGAATATTTAAAATATAGTCTTTATGAAAATTATATTTGGAATGAGGTTATTTTAAATATATCACGACAAAATTTAGAAAAAAAATGAAGAGAAAATTTTTAAATATTTATAAAAAAAATATATCTTTTTTAATTTGTGTTGCTTTAATATTTTTATTTTTTTTTTATTATTTAAATAATTTAAATTATGGTCTTCCATATTTTTATAATGCTGATGAAATTGCACACCTAAAAAGTGTATTATACTTCTATGGTTTTTTCACACAGGCTAATCAAAATATAGTTGAACCAATTTACTCTCCTTTGATTAATTTTATTTTATCGGGAACAATAATTTTTTTTTATAATTTAATTTTTTTAAATCAATCATTTTCAAACTTGGAGGGATTTTTTTTTTTAAATCCTGATAAGCTGATATATTTCTTAAGATTAAGCAGTTTAATCATAAGTTGCTTATCTTTATTTATTGTATATTTAATTAGCAAAAAATTAAAACTTAGTAGTTTAAGTTTTTCTTTTATATTAATTTCAATTTTTTTCTCACCTTTTATTTTAGATACATCTTTAGCTGCTGGTAAAAATTCTATTTTGACATTTATGTTTATTGCACAGTTTTATTTTTTTATAAAATATATACTGAAAATTGAAAATTTTAATTTAAATGCTTATTTTGTTTTTTCATTTTTATCATGCATTGCATGGGGGGTAAATTACTGGTGCGCCACACCCTCATTATACGCTATGTTGATTTTGCACCTATATAAATATAAGTGGAAAAAATTAAATTATTTTTTTCTTTTTTTATTTTTATTTATAGCCTTTGGAATTGTACCAAATGCGATACTAACACTTGATAACCCTCTTAATCACTTATTTGCAGATACAATAATAAATAGCAAATCTTATTATGATAACCCTGGAAGATTACATGTATTTTATCATGATATCAAAAGCACTTTCAATATATTTATAACTTATGAAAAGTTTCTTTTGTTATCATTGTTTATAACATTGTTGTTTCTCAAAAATTTAAAGGGTGTATATAAGACTATTTATTTGTCTGCTTTTTTCTTATCTGTTGAACCTGCTCTTCTGTTTGCTTTTGCAGATTACTCCTATCCCCAACTAAGATATTTTGGACCATCTATAATCTTCATGCATATATGCATATTTTATTTAGTAGATGTTTTTATAAAAAAATATAAGAAAATTAATTATAATACTGTTTTAATTTTACCATTCACAATTTTTATTTTAATAATATTTACAATTTTTGATAAAATTAAAATTAATAAAAATTATTTAAATCTAATTAATAAAAAATATAATCAATATAAAGCATTTGAGGATTTAAGAAGTAGAACTTTAATAATTACTCCTGCAATATATAGAGAAAATATAGAAAATTTAGATTTGTATAAATCATTATTAAATTTAAAAATCACCTCTCTAAATCCTGGAGCGGATAACAAGAACTCATTAAAACAAATTGAGTATAAAAAAAATAGAATCCTTAATTTAAAAAAATTTAACCTTGTGCCAAACGCTAATCAATATATATTTTTTGGTGGTGAATTTTTAATTAATGATAATCATAAATTTGTTGAATTTATTAGCAAGGACTATGATTTTATTTTAATTCACGAAGGATATAACGAAATCAATAATCTTTTAAGTGAAAATCATATTCTTATTAAAAAATACGAAAGTGACAACATTGAGCTACCTAGAGCTTATTTAAAAAATATAAAAAATTATGATTTCAATGAAATTGGTGGCTTAGGATATTCGCACTCCTTATATAAATTAAAATAACTAAATTTTTATAAAAACTAATTAATAGTTTTGTTTTCAAAAACTATTTCAACACCCAAAAATCTATTTGATTGATAATATGAACCTAATCTACTTTTTAAATGTTCTCTTAAATAATCTAATGTAATTATTTTACCAGTATCTGTATTAGGATTAATCTCATATATATTTGAATTTTTAGACATAGCATTAATAATGCCTAGGTAGCTTTCGTAAGTATTTTTTTCTATTGATAAGCAGCAGTATCTAATCTTATTTGTTTCCCATAATAATATCAAATCTTCAGATAATTTTGGTATTGATCCTTCGATATCAATTTTTAAAAAATCAATATTTTTTATATCAAATTTATCCAATAATTCTTTTAATTTTGTAGATTTAATCTTAATAAAATCTTTAGTTGGTTGATCTATTGTGTAATTTTCTGTTCCAAAATGATCAGAGGTATATTCTTCAGAATTCTTATCACTTAAAATCACGTTTTCAATTTTTATATTTTTTACATTATTAATTAAAATATTTCTCTCTTGAATTGAATGACAACTTGGAGATGCTTCTACAGATAAAACTTTTGTATTAGGATAATGTTTTGCTATATAAATAGCAATCTCACCAATATGTGATCCTAGGTCTATAAAATTATTTTTTTTTGTTTTTTTAAAAAAATATTCATAAGCCTCACCTTGATTTTTAAATTTTTTATCTTGAGTGATTTTGAAATATCGATAAGTATAAGATGTATCTAAAAGTACTCCACCGACATCTGCATATACATCTTCGTTTTTCGTTCTATATATATTTAGAGGATAATTTATTTTTTTAAAAACCAAGTTTTGAAAATGTAAAATTTTATTTATAAGAAAAATTCTCAAGCTTGAATATTTTTCATTTTGAATATCTTTTGGAAAAAAAATAAAAAAAGTAAACTTTATAAGTACATGAATTACACTTATAGCAATTTTTAAAAAAAAAACTTTCATAAAAGTATACCTTTAAGTATTTTCAACAATTTCTTATTTTACATTGATTTCTGTTAAAAATCCAATAATAGCATTGGGTAGGATTAAGGACTAACAAATAATAAAAAACTCTATAAAATCATAAAACTGCATCTTCTTTAATAGTTGGTTCTAAAAATCCTAGGTTTGTTAAAGGCAAGTTTATATTAAGACCACTAATAAATCTGATATCAAAGTATAAAATGAATGGACTCCACTTTATCTCCTTTAGATTGAATTAAGTTAAATTTTTATTTATTAATTATTTGATCTTAAATACAGATTTATTTTCGACCTTGTAAACGCTATTAAAATAATCAATAATCTTATCTCTATGCGAAATTACGATTATAGTTTTATTCTCAACTTTATTTAAAATATTATCAAAAATTTTTTCCTCAATTTCTACGTTGAGTGCATTTGTAGCCTCATCTAAAAATAATATTTCTTTATTACTATATAATGCTCTAGCTATGGCTATTCTCTGTCTCTGACCTCCGGATAATTTCACTCCCTTTTCACCTATAATTGTATCAAAACCATTCTCTTTAGACTTAATAAAATCATAAATTTCTGCATTAATTGATGACTCGATAAGCCTCTCTTTATCTATTTTATTACCACCCAAAGAAAAAGTTATATTTTCTAAAATTGAACTATCCTTAAATCCTGTCTGCTGAGGAATATGAGAAATTTTTTTTTGCCAAAGTTTCATATTTTGACTATTAATTGATTTGTCATCTACTATTAATCTACCGTCTTGTAATTCTAATAAGCCCATTAAAATATCAATAAGTGTTGATTTACCAGAGCCTGTGGAACCAATAATTAATGACTTATCATTTTTTTTTATTTCAAAATTAATTAAATCAAATATCTTTTTTTGGTTTTTATCATATTTAAAAGTACCGTTCTCAATTTTTATATTATTTTTAAAATTTATATCTTCATTAATATTAGCATCTATTGTTTCAATATTTTGGTCTTCAGATGTTAGTAATATTTTAACATCCTGAACAGCCAACCCATGCATTCTAAGTTTTGACAAACTTGAATATAAAAACTGTGCCTGAGGCAGCAATTTTTGTAAAGCAAATAGCATAGCAGCAAGAATAGATAAATTAGATACCAGCCCATCTGGTTTTAAACTATAATAATAGATAAATATCGAAAGAAAAATTGTTGATAGAAGTAAAACTAGATTTCCTGGTATATTTAAATACACTATATTTTTAATAGATACTTTTTTTAATTTTTGGTCTGATGATTTAAAAATATTTAGAAAGCTGTTTTGTAAACTAGATATCAATATATCTCTTATGTTGACTGTTGTTTCTTGCATGATCTGTAGTCTTTTCTCAATTTGAGTAGCCTCTATTAGGCTGTTTTCTGACATTTGTTTTTTTAAAAATACATAAATTAAAGAGTAAACACCAATACCCAACAAACTGACCATTAAAACTAATTTTGCATCGAGAAATAAAATGAATATAAAAAATCCAACAATCATTACTATCGAAATTCCTAGTTGTAAAATACTAGCAATTGATGCTTTAAATATATCTGATTTTTCAAGGTTGCCTAGGAATCTACTTGAGTTTGTATTTAGATGATAACTGTATTCTTTATTGACTGTTTTGTTAAAAATTTTTAAATTAATTTCATGTCCTATACTATGAGTTATATGCGCCGCAAACCAAATTAATATAATTTTGATTAAATAAGAGATCAAAACAAGCATTATAAAGAGAAACATAAAAATAATTTTTTCATTTGAAGGGGTAAAAAATTTAAAATCCTGCAAAAAAATAAAAATATCTTTATAGGGACTATTACTTGAACTTTCTGTTAAAACATCCATAAAAGGTATCAAGCTACCTACGGATAACAATTCAAAACAAATTGAAACTAGTGTAAGAATAAAAAGTAATATTATTTGGCTTAATCTTTTTTTTTTTGCAAAATTTAATATAATAAAGAAATTTTTAAATACTGATGGAGGTTTTTTTTTCATTATTTTTAAGTTATTGAATTATTCAATAACTACTAATTCGTGATTTATTTTTTTTGCAGATATTTTTGAGTTTTTTTTCTTAAATAATCTTAAGTAATAATTTACTTCATTGCTATTAATTCCATTTGTAATTTTGGGTGTAAAGTCAAACCTATCCATATTCTTATTTACAATTTTTAGTTTATTTAGCAAAATTAATATTTTTCTTAAAACTATTGATTTGTATAGTAAAATTTTACCATAAAAAATATTATTTTTACTTTTCAATATAATTTTGTTCTCTTTTTTAACTAATAGTTTATTAAGGGTCTCCATAATTACATGGCCGCTCTCTCTATTACTAATTATATTCAGTAATTTAAATTTTTTTTTAACAAAATCCTGTTTTTTTTTACCATCTTCATTTTGGAGCCATTTATCCAAATCTTTTTTTCCCTTTATTGGGTTGCTAATAGAATAAAGAAACTCTTTAAAAAATTTATTTTTTCTATTATGTGAGCCTAAATTTATATAACCGACCTTTTTACCTACTAATTTTGACTGTATAGAAGTTGTACAGCCCCTATGAAGTACTCCAGATGATGCGAGTATCCATGGTATAATATCATCTGTATGTTTTATAAGTTTTATATTTTTGACTCCTTGTAATAATTTTTTCCATATAACTATGCTATCTGTTGGGTGAGCTCTTATTATAATTTTTTGAGATTTATTATTCCTCATATACTTAATTAGAAAACTTGTAACTTTCTTGAAATCTTCAAATGTAATTTTTGCCTCATCAACTTGTAGTTTTTTGGCTTTTTTTATTTGATTTTTTTTAGCTCCCCATGGATAGTACTCGTTTGCATATACTTCATAATTTTTAGACATATAACCAAAATCAGAAACAAATAAATAAAAATTTTTTTCGTTTTTTTTAATTAAATCAACTTTTTTTTTAAATATTTTAAGATATTTTTTACTTAATATATCAAATCTTGGCCATCCTGATGAAATTATTTTGTTTTTCAAAATTTGAGGATATTGATTTTTTACAATGTTAGATATTTTTTTATTTAGATAAAAAAAAGTTGAAATTCTATTTACAGTTTCTCTATGAAATGAAAGTACTCTATTTCTATATTGTGCATTTGTAAACCCAGGGGCAACCTCTTCATCAAGAACTACGTGATGGTCAGTTTTTAAATCAATTTTTTCTAAAAGCTTATTTTGTAATCCTGCCTTATAAAAAAAAATTCCTCCTCTAGATTTTTTATTAATAATTAAATTGAAAATTTCCTCCCTTGATCCTAAATAAATCCTATAATTATTTTTTGCAGCTAAATATGATAAATAAATTTTAGGTAATAACTCTCTAACCTTTATTTCTATGCATAAATATAACGTTTTTTTCATTTAAATATTTAGATTTTAAATCTTTTTTTTAACATATTTGATCTATCAACTAATCTATAAATAAGTTTTTTTAATTTAGTTAATTAAGCATAGACATTATCTTAATCTAAATTATACAATATAAAAAATAATGCAAAATAATTTTATAAGGTTTGGCAAGCCCAATATTCTTAGCAATGAACTTAATGATGTTAAGAAAGTAATAAAGTCTAAATGGATAGGGACAGGGCCGTTAGTTCAAAAATTTGAAAAAAACTTTTCTAAATATAAAGGTACAAAAAATGCAATATCATTAAACTCATGTACTGCAGGTCTACATTTATCCTTAAAAATTTTAAATTTAAAAAAAAAATTCAGAAATTATAACAACCCCATTAACTTTTTGCTCAACTATAAATTCTATAATAATGTCAGGTTATAAACCTGTTCTTGCTGACATAAGAACAGATACATTCAATATCGATGAAAAAAAACTTGAAAAAAAAATAACTTCAAAAACAAAAGCTTTGTTACTTGTTCACTTTAATGGAATACCTTGTGATATGGATTATATCTTAAAAATAGCCAAAAAGTATAATCTTAAAATTATTGAAGATTGCGCACATGCAATAGAGACAAAGTATAAAGATAAACATGTTGGAAATTTTGGAATAACAGGAAATTTTAGCTTTTATGCAAATAAAAATATTACTACTGGTGGTGAAGGTGGAATGTTAATAACAAAATATAAAAGTATTGCTGACAAAATAAGAATACTTAGACTTCATGGAATGTCAAAGGATGCGTGGAAAAGATATACTCCTGAAATTGCTGATAAGAAAAATAGCTATAATCATTATGATGTGACGGAAACTGGTTACAAATATAATATGATTGATTTACAGGCAGTTTTTGGAATAAGTCAATTAAATAGAATAAAAAAGATGCATAATAAAAGAAAAATATTATACCAAAATTATGAAAATAAATTCAAAAACTTGCCTGTCTTTTTTCAAAAAACTAATAATTACAAACATACTGCATCTTATCATTTATTTTTTTTGGTCTTTGATAAAAGTAAAACAAAAAAAAATAGAGATGATTTATTAAATTTTTTACTTAAAAATAATATAGGCGCTTCAGTGCATTACAGAGCTGTAACAGAAATGACTAATTATAAAAAATTATTTAAATGGAATAAAAAAACTTGTCCAAAAGGTTATTATGTTGGACAAAATACAATAAGTCTTCCACTTTATCCTGATTTAAAAATATCTGAACAAAATTATATTATAGGAAAAGTTTTAAATTTTTTTGATGAGTAAAAAAATTATATTTAGAGTAGATGCGGCAAAATTGACATCTACTGGAACAGGAAGTTTATATAGATCTATTTTCTTAAGTAAAATATTAAAAAAAAAATATAGCTTAAAAAAAAATGATTTAATATTTATTGTCAAAACTGATAAAAAATATTCCATCGCTAAAAAAATCCTTATTGAGAATAAAATACAATTTCACAAAATTAGTTCTGGCATTTCAGACTATTCTTTACAAGAACTTAAAATACTTAAGAAATATAGCTCAGAATTAATAATTATAGACAGATATATGGGAAAAATAACAAAAAAATTTATTACCCAATTAAAAAAAAAGCACAAAAAAATATTTTTATTAGATGATATTTCAAAAATAAGAGTTTTGGCTGACCTAAGCATCAATCCAATGAGTTTAAATGCTTCAAAAACTAAA
>MDTG01282755.1_pt1 | contig 18320 bp, 18 predicted proteins | sample 811421 | NCBI WGS metagenome assembly MDTG01 (sample SAMN05326645, study PRJNA326480) | marine metagenome | isolation source: seawater | place: Pacific Ocean: South East | collected 2011 | reverse complement strand
GCCGGCACCGACGAAAGCCCTGGTGAGGTCTTCCTCTACCAGGGCCGGTCCTATAAATCCTATCGGGGCATGGGTTCCATAGGTGCCATGGCGCGTGGTTCCGCAGACCGCTACTTCCAGGAAGAGGTTTCCGACAGCCTGAAACTGGTCCCAGAAGGCATTGAGGGCCGGGTTCCTTACAAGGGGCCTATCGGCACCATCATTCACCAGTTAGCTGGCGGCCTACGAGCCTCCATGGGCTACACGGGCTCACCTACGATTGATGCACTCCGCAACAATACAGAATTCCGGCGCATTACCGGAGCGGGCCTTCGCGAAAGCCACGTCCACGACGTGACCATCACGCGCGAAGCGCCGAACTACGGTCAGCGTTCCTAACCCGAACCGAACAAGCGCACGCCGCGTTCTATCGTTTGCACGATCTCAGGGCCGTCACAGTCTACGGACTGGGTCTGCAAATCCACTTCTGTCCGGTTCCATTCGCCCTGATCGACGCCTGAAAATTCATGCAGATCGACAATCACTGTGCCCTCCGCCTCGCGCGCGCCCTTGATGCGCGGCCAGGGCCAAAACAGGGCGGACGGATAGAACAGGCGAAGGCCGGCCGTATCGATCCGCGCCTGCGGCTCGCCACTTTTTAACTTCACAGCCTCGCGAAAGATGCGGAACAGATTAACTAAGGAGATCGCCCCGGTCAGGTAGTAGATGGTGTTGTGATGATCGTCGCTAGAAAAACTAAGCCAAGTGAGGCAACCGAACACCACCATACTGAAACCATGGAGAAAAACCGGACGCAACTGCCGAGCCGTGGGTGGGTATAAATTTGTTTCACGAAAGCCATCCTCCATTTCGTTTGGCGCCCTCTCTGCCAGTGTCGAGCCATGTGTCAAGCTATGATCTTATGGCAAGCCTAACAGCCAAGGCTAGGGCACCTATTTCATTTTTTGTCATAGCTCAAGCTATACAGAAGTAGCGGGCAAAATATCGCCTCTTACACAATTGATGGTCTCGCTGAAATTTTATGGTTTCCAGGGTCATTCGGGCACGGTTACCCTATCCGAATTGGACGAGCGATATAGTTGACGCAATGAAGGACCAACGCCGGCCGTCACGGCTATCGACGCCTTAGTGAGCGTTAACTGGATCGAATTTCCGATCGGTTTTTTCTGAAATCGGTTTCACTTCGAGCATGACAACAATCATGAGGGGCTATCCTCCGGACACATTCTATGGAAACGGGCAGGAATTAGCAGAGAAAAAACCCATACATTGTCATTGAGCCCTATGGCGGCTCTGCTATCGTTTATGCCAACGTATCGCCTTAAGAGGAGAATAACTGTGCTGTACGAGTTGCGTATTTACCATTGCGTCACGGGACGCCTACCGGACCTATTGAACCGTTTCGACACAATCACCCTGAAGCTTTGGGAAAAACACGGGATCCGCCAGGCCGGCTTTTGGACCACAGAAATCGGACCCAATGCAAATGATCTCTACTATCTCCTACAATGGAATTCTCTAGCCGAGCGCGAAGAGAGGTGGACCGCCTTCGCCACCGACCCGGAGTGGTTAGAAGCCAAGGCCAAGACTGAAGCAGACGGACCGATTCTAGAATCGCTCTCCAATACGATCCTTAAGCCGACCACCTTCTCTGCGGTCCAATAACGTAAAGCGACGCGCAGGCGAAGATAAAGATCGGCGATAATATTTTTGTATACGGGTTTCGTATTCAGAACAAAAATCGATTTTACGCAGAAAGTTTTGACTATTTCCGACTGCAATTTCACGCGCGCACTCGAGAGGTGTCTCATGATCATTGACCATCGGACTTACCAAATTAAGCACGGCATGGAGAAGGCCTATTTGAAGACCTTCGAGGAAGTGGGGCTTCCGATCCAGTTACGTCATCTCGGCAACTTAGTAGCCTATTTCAAAACGGCAATTGGTCCGGTCAATGAAGTCATCCATCTTTGGGGCTACAAAAACCTGGCCGACATGGAGGACCGGCGCGCCCGGAGAGATGCCGATCCAGAATGGGCCATTTACAAAGAAAAAACCGCCGGGATGCTGGAGGTTCAAGTCAACAAGATCCTTAGCCCCACACAATTTTCTCCCATGAAGTAATTTCTGCCAGTCTCACAGAACTCGACACCACTCATCGGGCCTGTACCCAAAATCTATAGCGGCACCGCCGAACCATAATAGAATTGTAAGCGTTTTTATTCCTAAGGTTACTCATGCATGGCCAAATGTCGGCGAAGCACCTCCAAATAGTTGTCTGGGGCCTCGTACATGACCCAATGACCGGTGCCGTCGATGATATCAAAGGCGCAATTCGGTTGATAGGTCCGCAGGATATCGCGTCTCTTCAAAATGTCGCCAACTCCGCCACCCGTGGAGTCGGCGCTTCCCCATATACCGCTAATGGGCGACACCACCCGGGGTAAGGCCTGCAACAACCCATCAGACAGGGAAATACGGCGGGTCCGAACCCGACCTCGGGCGACGTTTTGCCGATGGACATGCAACGCCAACGGATCAATTCCCTTCGTATCTTTAAACATTAAAAGTCCCAAGTTTTCCCGGTGAACCGCATCGATCCGATCGTGGTCCCAGGCAGGGTCAGGTACTGTGATCCCCGACACCACAAAATGGAGGTCGCCAAACCCAGCGGCGCCGGTCAACGTCAAACTTCGACAGCGTTCTCCGTGTCGCGCAGCCATCCAGGTACCCATGATCCCGCCAAAGGAAAAACAAACCGCATGATAAGGCTCGTCATCGGGCAGCAGATATTCCACGCCGTCCGCAATAATGTTCGAAAGGCCCTCGGCTATATGCGGTTTGGGCGCATCCGCGGAGTCGCCCATGCCTGGCAAATCTGCCACGAAAAGGGTTCGATCCCGTGCCAGGGCCGGAATGGTCTTTATCCAGTGAGTCCACGCGCCCCAGCCGCCGTGCAATAATACCGCTGGCGTCCGCCCAACCGGACCATTCCAACGATGCCAGATCATGGTGCCATCGCCGCAGGGCGTTTCCATGCGCGTTGCCTGAGCCGCCAACTTCCTGACAATTTCTCTAGGCGCCGCGTCCCAGTCCACTTTAATGGCGCGCGTCATTGTCTCACCCACCTAAAGACAGGTATGTGAGGAACGCGGCGTTTATGGCCGATATCGGTTCGCATAAAAATATTTTTTGACTTGTTTATCAAACTGGCAACCATCAACCTGCCATGCTTTCGTTTGCCGCAGAGTGACCGTATTGATAGATAGGGCCAAGAAATAAAAAGGCCGCCGAAGCAGCCAAAGATCAAAAATTTTATGGGCCCGGAGAGGCCGCGGGAATAACCCGCGGCACTCCAAAATCACAGACTACGCAGCGTAGCTACCTTCACGCCAGGCGGCTGTACTCTTACAGTTGGTGCAAACTCGCTCGCCAACATGGCTAGAGACAAAACCTTTCCCGCACATCAAGCATTTTCGCTCCTTGCGGACGGGCGGGCGGTCCGGCTCGGGCTTTTTGTTGTTGTTACTTCTAGACGACATGCAATTCCTCCCGATACGGATCGTATCGCTACTTTTTGACCGTTTTATGTCCACTTACTAATGTCCCTGGCTACCCGGAAATCCGTGCGCAGGTAGACCTGTTGGGGAACCCTGCGCTTTCCCTGAACCGGGATGCATGGCCATTAAATGGAAACGGGACATTATTCTAAAATACATCCGATTGCAAGGGCTTAGAGGAAAAAAAGCGCTCATTTCTGCCGTTCTAGGACGGCACAAAAGAAGCCATCGGTCCCCGTAGAAGCCGGACTGAGGCGCAATCCGGCTCCAACCGACGGCGGCTTACCGCCGATGGTTTCACGCCAAATCTCGTCCATGGCAAGGGCGCTAAAATTGGAGAAGTTAGTTAAAAACCATTCTACCTGCTGCTCGTTTTCTTCCTGCAAAAGCGAGCAGGTTGCGTAGACTAGGCGACCACCAATTTTCAACAATTTAGACGCGGCGCCCAAAATAGACCTTTGGTTCTCACACAGGGCATCCAGATCGGTCGGTTGATGTCGCCATTTGGCATTTACATCGCGCCGCCACGTACCCGTTCCAGTGCAAGGAACGTCCACGAGGACCCGATCAGCACGACCTGCATTCTCCGCCACCCAGTTGTCACCGGTGGCGGCGATCGTCCGACGCTTTACCCCAAACGCGCCGGCGCGTTTGATCCGGCTCTGCATCCGTTCCATGCGATTTGCCGAGATGTCGCAGGCATAGAGTCTTCCGGCCAGCGCGCCGTCACGCGCCATAGTAGCCGCCATCGCAAGGGTCTTCCCCCCCGCCCCGGCGCAGTAATCAACGACGGTCATTCCCGGGCCAGCACCGACAAGAAACGAGAGTAATTGTGATCCTTCATCCTGTAACTCCACCAACCCCTTTTTAAAGGCCGCGGTCCCGCCCAACCGGGGATGTCCGCCAACCCGCAACCCTACGGGGGAAAATGGCGTCGGATGTACCTCAATACCGGCCTCTGCCAGTGCTGCCCGCGCGGCCTCTGGCGAAGTCTTCAGCGTATTGATACGAAGATCTACCGGCGCACGCTCGTTGAGCGCGGTAATCTCCTCTTCCAGTCGATTGCCCCACAGTGCGCTCAGCGATTGGTCCATCCATTCCGGATATTCAAAAGCAACAGAACGCGGCATGTCTTGATGTTGCAACGGCTGTCCGTATAGAGCGCCCGCTAATTCATGCTCCACGTCATCCAGGGCTTGGTGCAAATGTTTGGCGCCGGAGAACCAGCCGGCAATCTGATCTACTGTCGAGTGATCCGATATGGCGAGGTCCGCAATCAGCCGGGTCCTCGCCGACGACGACAATCCAATGCCCGTGCGTGAAATCCACCAATCGAGTTTCTCGCGCCTGCGGAGGATGTTAAAGACCCGGTCTTTGATAGCCCGGCGATCCTTACTCCCCGCGTAACGGCGCCGACGAAAGTAGATATTTATGACAACATCCGGCGGCAACGTGACGCTCCAGATTTGATCGAGCAGCTCCTGGCTGGCGATGAGACGAGATCCGGGCGTCATGGGAGTATTCGCTTCTCTGACATGTTTCGAAACTAGTGCGCCAAACGCGCCGGCGCCAAGCTCTCCTCTGTCACACCGCGAGCGACAAGGTCTTCCGTAATGCCTTCCCCGAGTACCAGACAGGCAGCGATGTTCGCCAAGGCCGGTGCGGTCTGAATACCATACCCTCCCTGCCCGACCAGCCAAAAAAATCCGTCTAGATCATCCGCGTATCCGCACACCGGTGATTTGTCATGAACAAAAGTGCGCAGACCCGCACGCTTTGAAACAATTCGGCCCACCTTAATCCTGGTCACACGCTCGATTTGATCAATGCACGCGGCAATATCAAGTTCTTCGGGCTGGCTATCGCAGGGCGCCGACGGAGTTTCGTCCGCCGGCGAAATCAACAGGTCCCCAGCCTCCGGCCGGAAATACCAATTTTCATCCAGACTGATGGTCAGCGGCCAATTTATAAACGGCTCACCGGGGTCAATGGTCAGCGCCGTTCGACGTTTTGGCACCAACCCCACTGGTCGAGTGCCAGCAAGATACGCAACTTCATCGCCCCACGCGCCGGCGGCGTTCACAACAATGGGCGCGGACATAGTTCCCTTCGATGTCTCGATTGCCCAAGCGCCAGTGCGCCGGATAAGGGTCTGGACTTCAGCCCCAGTCTCCAAGATGCCACCAGCGTCCCGAACCCCCTTCAAGTATCCAATCAACAAGGCATTCACATCAATGTCCTGGGCGTCGCGTTCATAGGCCGCGCCGGCCACCGCATCCGCCTGCAAGACGGGAACCATTTCAAGAGCTGCCAATGGATCGATACGCTCCAGAAGGCCTTCATTCGGCGGCTCGGCAACGAACGCTTCTAGGTCGTTCAACTGTGCTTCGCCGGCCACGTAGAGCACGCCACGGTCGGCCAAAAGAGCGTGGTCACAAAACCCCGGCGGCGGATTTACGAGGAATGGCCGGCTGGCAGCGCTTATTGCCCTGATGACCGCGTTCCCGTAACACCCCACGAAGGTTGCCGCCGAACGTCCTGTCGTATGATACCCGGGGTGGGTCTCCATTTCAGCCATGCAAACGCGCATGCCCCGATGCGCCAGTTCGTACGCAATCGACGCGCCAGCAATTCCAGCGCCGATCACGATAACATCAGCCGTTCGATTGGTTTCGTTCATGACTGCGCCAACTTAAACTTACGTAAGAAACCCATCAATCCCGTTTGTAATTTACGTTGGCTGAGCCGCGTTCAACGGTTCCGGATCGATTGAGGAAGCATTGTGTTATCGACCACGATTTAGCTAGAAAAGGGTCACACGACTTGGCCTCGATCTGCGGGTAAGGCGCATTCTAAGGGCCTGGGTTTAACTGCCCCCGCATTACGCATGATCAATTGAACGGAAACGAACCGCGTCTTTAAAGTGGCTGAAGCCGAGCCGGAAACCAAAGGTTAGAGGCACCTCTGAGAACTTAATCCTTGCTATCCATTAACGGTCCGTCCATTCTTAAATTGAGTGGAATCGTGACATAGAATTTATGGTTTCGCCTGTCGTAAGATGCGTGTCGCTTATCGCGACTTAAAGAACTCAAGTCGCGGGGAGGCGACACGAGGAAGGAGCGAAGATGCCTAGTGGTACTGTGAAGTGGTTTAATCCAACCAAAGGATTTGGATTCATTGAGCCGGATGACGGTGGAAAGGATGCTTTCGTCCATATTTCTGCGGTCCAAGAAGCCGGCTTGGCCGATTTGAAGGAAGGTCAAAAAGTGGAATTCGAACTCGTCCCAGGACGTGATGGCCGAATGGCGGCCGGTGAATTAAAAGTCACCGAGTAAGCCACTTCACCTCAATTTATTAAGCCAGATTTGGGCGCTTCACGCGCTGATATAGACGTGTCCACATCGCATCTGCGGAAAGTAATCGGGCTGTTCATTTTCCACTCCAACGTACAACTGGTCACCTTGCCCCGACGCACCCCTCCTTGAAAAGTGCACATGTTTCACGGGGGAGCCCGAATATTTGGGCTGTGAGTTCTAGGCACATTGCCTGCGAAGACCCGTCTAACTTGATCCGGATCACACCGACCTAAGGATTGAGACATTGACGGACTCGACGTCCTTCGCCCCCTACCAGACCAACGCTTCCTCCCTAATCTCTTCGCCAAGCACATTAGGTGCGCGACCCGAATAGGGGAGATCCCTCATGAATATCATCCGCAAACCAGATACCGCGTCCGCGACAACTATCGCTCTGCCGTCATCAAGGAAGGTTCATGTTCCCGGTTCAATCTCCAGATATATCGGCGAGCCCACGCCGCCGATCTGGCCAACGGACACTGTGGCGCAACGGCACGAGACAACCCACGGTCCAAGGCACGTTTTCAGTTCCGTTGGAGAGACCAGTTCAACCTGGATTTTGACCGAGACCGGGCTCGCGATTTCCGTAATCAGACCCTGCCTAAGGAAGCTTACAAAACAGCCCCTTTCTGCTCCATCTGCGGACCAAAATTCTGTGCTGTGGAGATTACTAATCTCGTTCGCAATTATGCGGAAGCCAGCATGAACAAAATGAGTTATAAGTTTGAGGAGGAATATGTCAACCAAGCCGTTGATGCGTAGGAATAAATTCTAATACGCATTTAAAGAATCCAGAATTGGACGCTGCAAGGTGCCCGGCCTTTTTTTTAAAATTTCACTTTCAATTAGGGCAGATATGCGGCACATACGCGCTTCACGCTTATTTCGAAGGAATATTCATGTCTACTGGTACAGTTAAGTGGTTCAATACCACGAAGGGATACGGCTTCATTGAGCCCGAAGATGGCGGCAAAGACGTATTCGTGCACATTTCCGCAGTTGAGGGAGCAGGCCTGCAGGGTCTTCGCGAAGGTCAGAAGGTTGAGTTCGAGATTGCGCCCGGCCGCGATGGTCGAACTTCCGCCGAAGATCTCAAGGCGCTCGACTAACTCCGACGCGCTAGGTCTGAGATCGAGCTATAAAGGGCCGTTGGATTATCCAACGGCTCTTCGCTTATCTGAATGAAAAACCTTGTCCTGCGATCACTGGAAACGTTCGATGGTGCCCGTTGCGTAGATCTTTTTCGTCGAAAAGACGGAAGCTACGGGTTCGAAGTTTATCGGCGCGATGCCGAGGCGCTCAACAGTTGGTTCGCCATTGGGGGGTTCGCCAAACAACGCTTTTCGACAGAAGTAGACGCAATCTCCGCAGCCGCGCGACACGCCCCGTGGATTGCTGAAAAGTTTTGATGATACACTTAGTCGTTGGTCGACTAGGCACCCCTTTCTCAAGCTGGAATAATATAGCGGCGGGCATCATAAAAGAAAATTCACCCGCGTTGATGCAAACCGGAGAACCCCTTAAAATGACCTAAGAAATAGAAAAGCACGGCACCGCATTGGCCATGAACACTGCCATTATCATTGATAACGATAGTCGGATCCGTCGCCTTATCGCAAGCATCCTCCGGGACACAGATTGCGAAGTCGTAGGCACCGGAGAGACAGGTACCGACGCACTGCGCCTTTATCGCAAGCACACGCCGAACTTAGTCTTGTTCGACAACAACACGCCCAAAGTGAATGGCATAAAAGCCCTGAAGGTTCTTTTGGAAGAATATCCGAACGCCCACGTGGTGATGCTCACTGAACTTGCCGATACCACCGTCGCAGAAGCCATCATGGTCGCCGGCGCCAAGGACTTCCTTCACAAGGATTCCAGTCCCGATGACTTGCGGGTCAATATAGAGCGCGTATTGAATAAACTCATCGTGAACCGACCAGTCCCTTCGGGCCCGGGTCCAGTTCCCGTTGAAAATTACGCCTCCGGCTTGATCGACATCTTAAAACGTCGCGCAAGCATTCGATCGTTTACAGATAGGCACGTCTCGGACGCCATGATCTGCACGGTGCTCTCCACCGCACAGCACGCGCCCACATCTTCGAACATGCAAGCCTATTCCTATGTTGTTGTCCGCGACGCCGAAACAAAGTTGGCACTTTCAAAACTAGCCGGCGGCCAGGATCATGTAGCTCAATGCCCAGTTTTTGTAGCCGTCTGTGCTGATATTCATCGCCTCGAAGACGCCATCGCCACCGGTGGCGGCAGTCTTGCCAAGGGCCATATGGAAATGTCTCTGGTTGCGACGATCGACGCGGCGCTGGTAGGTATGGCGGCGTCTTTGGTCGCCGAAAGCCTCGAGCTTGGTGGCTGCATGATCGGCGGCATGCGCAATCAGCCTGAAGAGGTGGCCCGAGTGCTGGGTCTGCCTGACGGTGTATTCGTCGCCTTCGGCATGACGCTTGGATTTCCCGCCGAACGCCCAACATCCAAACCGCGCTATCCAGACGCCGGCGTTATCCATTGGGAGCGCTATGAGGAAAAGCCGTTGGCTGATTTCCATCAGGCATATAACACAAGTTTAGAGGCCCAGAAACGAGAAACCGGCCGCGCCGACGGCTTGCCATGGACCGAACGTTTGGCGAAGAATTTTTCGGAACCGAAGCGATTGAACCTGAAACGCGCACTTCATAATTTAGGCTATGACTTCGATTGACGAACCATCCCTCACGCCGTGTAAGCGTTTGGTTTGGTTTGGGTTGGTTTGATAATCACGACATCGCAAGCTGAATTTCCCCTTTTAAATTCGCTTGTACTGCCCCAAATGGAGATCTGGCGGAATAGTACAATGGGGTTATAAAACCCTGTCGTGGGTGGCGAGAACCTTAACCATCATTATAAAAAATAGGCCTACCAAAAATGATACAAGAATTTATTATCGGAATCTCTTGGCCATCGCCATTGGTGGTGCGCAGAAATGACCCGGCGGAGAATTTTTATGGCGTCTGAACTCGCCGCTTCAACAGATCAATCGTCTCGCGTCGCTATCATCATGGGTAGCCGGTCGGATTGGCCAACCATGCAGCATGCGGCCGAGATATTGGATGCACTGGACGTCGGACACAAGTCTCTGGTCGTGTCCGCACATCGGACACCGGACCGGCTTTATGCCTTCGCGAAAAGCGCCACGAATGAAGGGTTCGGCGTAATCATTGCCGGAGCCGGCGGCGCTGCACACCTGCCAGGTATGGTGGCATCCATGACAACACTCCCGGTCCTGGGCGTGCCTGTCCACACTGCGATTCTAGACGGCATGGACAGTCTGCTTTCCATGGTGCAAATGCCTGGTGGCGTGCCGGTCGGAACCCTGGCCATCGGCAAGTCCGGTGCGACCAACGCAGGACTCATGGCGGCGCAAATCTTAGCTCTGAATAACCCGGCACTGTCCGAACGGGTTCAGGCCTGGCGCACCCAACAATCGGCTAGCGTTCCCGAAACCGTGATCGATCCGGCGGGGGAATAATGGCGGAGCAGGCAGAGGGGATTAGTGCCGCACCGCTGCCCGTCGGGTCCGTCGTTGGCATTCTAGGCGGCGGACAACTCGGCCGAATGACAGCCATTGCGGCAAATCGACTGGGATTCGTGACGGCGGTTTTGTCACCATGTCCAGAAGATCCCGCGGCCTCCGTCGCCCACCATCACATATGCACAGCGTTCGATGACGAAAAAGGGCTTGCGAAGCTCGCGGAATTATCTGACGTCGTCACCTATGAACTGGAGCAACTACCGTCGGACACACTGCGCTGGCTGGTGGCGCGCGTTCCTGTCGCTCCGGACGTTCGCATCCTTGAAGTAGCGCAGGATCGGGTTCGCGAGAAAACGTTCCTCTCCTCCGCCGGAATTCCCACAGCGGCATGGCGCGCTGTTGAGCGCAGGAATGACCTTTTGGCGGCGCTTGCCGAAATTGGCCGGCCAGCGGTGCTGAAGATCGCCTACGGCGGTTACGACGGTAAGGGCCAAGTCATGCTCGAACAAACAACAAGCGACGCAGAAGTCTTGGCTGCCTGGGACCGGCTCGCCGATGGCGATGACATAACGGTGATTATCGAAGAAAAACTCGACTTTGAGTGCGAGCTATCAGTGATCGTCGGGCGGAGTGCCGATGGCGACAAGGTCGCCTATGACCCGGCCTTCAATGTCCACAAGAAACATATTCTTGATACGTCCGAAGTTCCTGGCCCCTTTACCCCCATGGTGGCGGAAAGCGCCAAGGCCATTGGGTTGGATCTGGCCGAGGCTTTCGAATTGGTCGGGGTGTTGTGTCTTGAGTTATTTCTCCTGCCGTCGGGTGAACTCCGTGCTAACGAAATAGCGCCCCGGCCGCATAATTCGGGCCATTGGACACTAGACGCTGCACATACGGATCAGTTCGAACAACTCGTGCGTATCGCCTGCGGCCTGCCGCTCGGAAACCCTGGCCGGTTTATCAACGCCCGCATGCAAAACATCATCGGCGACGACATAGCAAGGGTTCCTGACTATCTCAAAATGCCAAACGTCAAACTACATCTCTATGGCAAAAGAGACGCCCGACCCGGACGAAAGATGGGACACATGACCTTTCTCGGACCAACCCGGTAAATTCTCTACATTCCTGATAGCGTTCTTCTATTGTGGATAAGACCTGCGTCTTACGCCGGCCACAGGCTTACCACTTCATCAGCGCCAATTCGCTTGCGTTCATTCGGAGCTTCTGCAGCCGTACCGATGAAGATGAAGCCATATACTTCCGTATCTGGATCATGGCCGAGGAATGTCAGAACATCAGCATGGTAGGCTGGCCACTCTGTCAGCCATTGCGCGGCGAAGCCAAACGCATGGACACCGTTGAGAATGTTCTGACAAAGCGCACCACCAGATAGAACCTGCTCCCAGAGGGGGATCTTGTGAATTTTCTCCTGATTCGGATGGCATGTGATGGCCAGCAGCACCGGTGCTGCCTGTGGGCGTTCACGCCAATATTCGATCTGGCTTTCCGAGGCGTCGTCGTTCTCCTTGGCGAAGAGCGAAGCGTAAAGATCCCCGAGCTTTGACTGCCCTTCCTTACCAATGATTTGGATGCGCCAAGGGCCACAGCGCGAGTGGTCCGGAATGCGCAGACCAATCTCAATGATGGCGTTCAGGGTCTCGGCGTCGGGACCAGGCTCAACCAGCTTGGTTGCCAACACGGAACGTCGGGTGCGCAGGAATTCAGCAATTGGATTGTCAGTCATGGGACTATCTTTCTTTGCGAGGTTTGGCCGCTCTCTAGAGCTAGAGATTCTTCCGCGGATTGCAAGGGGGATGGCGTGCAATCCATGTTTCCCAATTTTCTCTGGGCCGTCTTGGGGACAATAGGAGGTCCTTTTATTTAATGGCCACATATCATAGCGACGGTATGTCCGCAAAACTTGAATAAGCTTAAAGGCCGCTATGGGTGCGTGACTCAATTGGCGCAGTCGGCTAGAAGCGATGCATGGATGGCGCGTTGCAAACTGACCGTATTCTGATCATCGATTTCGGCTCCCAAGTGACTCAGCTGATAGCCCGGCGGGTTCGTGAATCGGGCGTCTACTGCGAAATACATCCCTTCCAGAACGTCACAATGGAAGGCATTCGTGCTTTCGGCCCCAATGGCGTGATCCTTTCAGGTGGGCCGGCTTCCGCCCACGAAATGGAGGCGCCCCGCGCCCCCGAAGGCGTGTTCACGGCAGACTTGGGCCTGCCATTGTTGGGCATCTGTTACGGCGAACAGACAATGGTCCAGCAGATGGGCGGTCAGGTCACCAGGTCGGATCAGCAGGAATTCGGCCGAGCCATGGTCGATGTTATCGACGACTGCGTTCTATTCCACGGCGTATGGTCGCCGGGCGAGACGTATCAGGTTTGGATGAGCCACGGCGACCGGGTCGATGCATTGCCCGACGGTTTCCGCCCCGTTGCCCAGACCGAGAGCGCACCTTTTGCCGCCATCGCCAACGATGATCTTAAATTCTACGCCGTCCAGTTTCACCCGGAAGTGGTGCACACTCCGGACGGTGCAAAGCTGCTGGCCAACTTTACCCAAAACGTTTGCGGTTGCAGGTCTACTTGGTCCATGTCCGCCTTCAAGGATGAAGCAATCCAAAAGGTGCGCGACCAGGTACGCGATGGCAAAGTGATCTGCGGCCTTTCGGGAGGGGTCGATTCATCCGTCGTCGCCGTATTGTTGCACGAAGCTATAGGAGATCAGTTGCAATGCGTATTTGTAGACCATGGCCTCATGCGCATGAACGAAGCGGACGAAGTCGTCGGCCTGTTCCGCGACCACTTCAACATTCCCCTCGTCCACCGTGATGCGTCCACTCTGTTCATCGGCGCGCTTGAGGGATTGGTAGATCCTGAGGTCAAGCGGAAGACAATTGGCAAGCTGTTCATCGATGTCTTCGAAGAAGAGGCAAAAAATATCGGCGGCGCTACATTTTTGGCCCAAGGTACGCTTTATCCCGACGTGATAGAGAGCGTTTCCTTCACTGGCGGACCCAGCGTAACCATCAAATCACACCACAACGTGGGCGGCCTACCGGAACGCATAAATATGAAATTGGTCGAGCCGCTTCGTGAATTGTTTAAGGATGAAGTTCGGACGCTTGGGCGCGAATTGAATATGCCCGAAACCTTTATCGGTCGTCATCCCTTCCCTGGCCCTGGCCTAGCCATCCGCATCCCGGGGGCAGTCACCCGCGATAAGCTCGACACACTTCGCAAGGCCGACGCCATATATCTTGAAGAGATACACAACGCGGAGCTATACGATGTGATCTGGCAAGCCTTCGTCGTGCTACTGCCAGTGCAGACGGTGGGCGTGATGGGTGATGCAAGGACCTACGAACATGTTTGCGCACTGCGGGCCGTAACCTCAACAGACGGTATGACGGCAGACTACTATCCTTTCGAGCACGAGTTCTTGAGCCGCACAGCGAACCGGATCATCAATGAGGTTCGTGGCATCAATCGGGTTGTCTACGACGTAACTTCGAAGCCGCCTGGCACGATTGAGTGGGAATGATCGCTTTCTGATGCTCGGAGAAATCAAATCTCATAAATTCAAACACTTCTCGGACCCTCGCATTCTATGGAAACTGATATTCCGCTTATGTGCGGGCGAACCAATGTGGTGGAATTGTTTCGGGAATGGTATTATTTCAAACGTAGAAGGGAGTTCCTATGCCCAAAGGATACATGATTAGCGCGCACCGTTCGCCTGCCGATCCGGACAAGAGCAACGCTTACCGCCAGTTGGCCAAACCGGCTTTGGAGAAGCACGGCGGCAAATATTTGGCCGGCGGCGGTCGCGTTGTCGCAAAAGAAAACGGCGTCGCCGAACGTACGATCCTCATCGAGTTCGAAAGCTTTGAGGCCGCCGTCGCTGCGTTCGAGAGTGACGATTACCAGGCTGCACTAAAGGTGCTCGACGGTGGCGCCAACCGCGATATCCGGCTGTTTGAAGGAGCCTAGTACGCCGAGCATAATGGCGACCTTCATCACTGCGAACCTCGCCGAACCGGCCGGCGGTGAAACCATGAAGCTCCCGGCGGACAGGTCGTCGCCAGGACGAACCAGTCCACAAACTTTGCTTCTCTAATCTTAGTCTTGGCCAGAATACAGTTGTTCGAATCTGCCATGCCATACCCGTATTTCGTGACAAATTAGCCTGTTTCAGCATCGGCTAACCACAAGCAGCAATCTCATGGGCCAAGCCTATGTCCGCAAAAAACGTATGGATACCGGCAACGTCGACCATACTCAATTCCGGCAGGTGAAAGGCTCGAGGCCCGGCGAAATGTGTTCGAGTTTGAGGATTAGACAGGCCTTATCCTGTCCCGGCGTATACCGCACCTTGTAATGCCGATCGCCGGCACGTTCCCATTTCGTAATGGGCATGGGACTGCTCAAGCTCCAGACCAATAGTGGGATAATCCCGATAACGGCACAGCGCCATAACACGCTCGTCGAGAGACCGTACATCAATTTAGATTGGCGCCGAAGGAACGCCGACCCCAGGGCCCCAGACGAAGGCGATTTTCGTGCACAACGAACCAAGAAATTTTTGCACGTCAAAATGACCATTTTCCAAGTCATAATTAGCCCAGTCAGCCCCCGCCAATTTTCGTGTCCGATGAAAATCATTTTGCCGATGTTTGTTTTTATACCATTCCCTGCCTAAACCTATAGCCGTCCAACCTGACGAAATCCTTACGAATTATCAATTCGGAGTTGCGGCACACCTATGCGTTTTTATAATCCCGGCTCAGCTCCGGCGGGCACCCGCAACGACTTCAAGACCATTAGTGCCATTTTGCCTTACACATGGCCGAAAGACGCTTGGGAATTGCGCATCCGCGTCGTTATCGCTCTTGTACTGCTGGTTCTGGCAAAGGTCGCCAATGTGGCTGTACCCATGTTTTACAAACACGCCGTGGATGCCATTAACCAACCGGAGGCCAGATTATTGGCGGTGCCCGTTGCTCTATTGGTGGCCTATGGCTTATTACGTGTTCTGTCAGAGGCCTTTGGCGAGCTTCGGGATGTTGTTTTTACGCGTGTTGCCCAGCGGGCTATCCGCTTGGCAGGGCTGAAGACCTTCCGTCATCTTCACGCTTTATCGCTGCGATTTCACCTGGACCGCAAGACCGGGGGCGTCGCACGCGCCGTTGAACGCGGAACCAAGGGGATCGAATTTCTTCTCCGATTCATGCTGTTCAACATTCTGCCAACCCTGATCGAAATTCTTATGGTGTGCGGCATTTTGTGGAACCTCTACGGTTGGCGTTTCGCCTCCCTAACCCTAATGACACTGGTCACCTACATCGCCTGGACGACCGTCATCACCGAATGGCGAACCCGTTTCCGCCGCGCTATGAACGATACGGATTCCGAAGCCAATACCAAGGCCATCGACAGCCTACTAAACTTCGAAACCGTGAAATATTTTGGTAATGAGGATCATGAGACGCGACGCTTTGACACAGCGCTTAGGCGTTATGAGGATGCCGCCGTGAAAAGCGGTGGCTCCCTAGCACTTCTCAACATAGGTCAAGGAACGATCATAGCGACCGGCGTAACCGTCGCCATGATAATGGCGGGTCATGGCGTGGTCGATGGCACCATGACCATGGGCGATTTCGTTCTTGTCAACGCCTACCTACTGCAGATGTTCACGCCGCTGAACTTCCTGGGTTTCGTGTACCGGGAGATCAAACGCTCGCTTACTGACATGGAGACAATGTTCCAGCTTTTGGCTGAGAATACCGAAGTCGAGGATTCCCCGAATGCGAACGAGTTGAAGATTGATGGGGGCCATGTAAGCTTTAACGATGCCTCCTTCGATTACGATCCGCGTCGCCCCGTACTGCAGGGTGTCAGTTTCCATGTCCCGTCGGGCGGAAAGGTTGCGATCGTTGGTTCAAGCGGCTCAGGAAAATCGACAATCTCACGGTTGTTGTTCCGGTTCTACGACGTTACCGGCGGGGCAATCACCATCGATGGCCAAAATATTAAAGACGTCACCCAAGAAAGCCTCAGACGCGCCATCGGCATAGTTCCCCAGGACACAGTCCTGTTCAATGACACCATCTATTACAACATCGCATATGGTGGGCCCGAAGCTTCCCCCGCCGAAGTAGAGAACGCGGCGCGCCTTGCCCATATCCATGACTTCATCATGGACTTGCCGGACCGTTACCAATCTACCGTCGGCGAACGAGGGCTGAAACTATCCGGCGGAGAACGCCAGCGGATCGCCATTGCGCGGACGGTGCTGAAAAACCCACAGATTCTCATCTTCGATGAAGCAACCTCAGCGCTGGACAGCCGAACGGAACAGGGGATCCTGGCCGCATTCCGGGAGGTGTCAGCGGACCGAACCACTCTGACAATCGCCCACCGGCTGTCGACGATCATTGATTCGGACGAGATCCTGGTTCTGTCCGGCGGCGCCATCGTGGAGCGCGGCCGTCATCTAGACCTTTTGGCTGCAGACGGTATTTACGCGGACATGTGGGCACGTCAACAGGCCGCCGCTGAAGCTGAGCGGACATTGCGAGTGGAAGGACAAATAGACACGATTACCGGAAGTGCTTAGACGCATCCTTTATATAGAGCTTGCTAGCCGTGAACCGTTTCGCGGCCTATTGATCACCTCCTTACTCTACCAGCAATGACATTTTATGCAGTACACGCCGATCATCACACGTCAGAGCGCCGAAAGATCGCTCATTTCCTTCTAATACATTTGAAGCGAGACAGCATGGATCTGATATTAGGCCAAGATTTTCAATGATTCTGGCCTGATATTCAAAAAAAACGCCAAAACCCTTATTTGCGATTGATTATCACTTGCAATATAGGGGTCTCTAATTCTACAATACGTGTGACTCGGCTCATGCGCTTGGTGACTTCCCATCCCCTCCTCACACATGTGGGCCGAGATGGCATGGGCCGAGTTTCCAGTTCGGATCTCTTCTGATCCTCCCGTTATATTCAAAAAAACATTCTTAACTAGGTTGAGATTGATTCTCACTTGCAATATAGAAATCTCTAACTCTATAATGCGATTGATAATCATTCTTAATAAAATATCTGGAATTCTTGATGAATGTTTCAGGGACAACGATTGCGGATTTAGCAGTTCTTGGTGTTGTGCAACGAAGTTCAGTCCAACCAGACCACATTCGTTCCGCCGTCAAAGGCATGTTTCCGGATGAATGGCTGCCCACCGCAGGTGTTGTCGACGCAGCCGTGGAGCGCGCCGTATCGGCCGGCCATCTCACGATTCGCCAATCTGGATCGTTAGAAACCACGATCGGCACCACGGACGCCGGACGCGCCCAGTTCCGGGCCCTTCTTTTAACTGATCCCGGCGACGCCCTCTCCCCCGCCGTGCGAGCCTTGGAAGCCATGCAGTTTTGTTTTCTGGATCTTGCGGACACCAGAACGGCGAAAAAAGTCCTGAACCGTATTCGCCGGCGAACGAAGCAACGTCTTACGGCTTTGCGACGGCGCACCGAGCAATGTCCACACGCGGGTCGCTACGCTAGTCTGTGGATCTCCATGGAGACCCGGCGCCTAGAGACATCGGCACAATTGATCAATCTGGTATGTTCCGACGTTGAACACGAGGTCCAGAACTCGGCGTCCACAGGTTCCGTATCATGATGGTTCAAATGGTCGATTCCGTTTCGTGGATCAGCGCGCTTACCCACGAAACCAAAACCTGGCGTAGCGACACGGGTGCATGCCGGAAAAGCGACAACACGTACTCCGGTCCGTCTGCTGCACGCAGTGATAATATGGCTATCCAGTTTTGTCGATTGGAGAACTTCGG
>MDTG01319341.1_pt1 | contig 18326 bp, 19 predicted proteins | sample 811421 | NCBI WGS metagenome assembly MDTG01 (sample SAMN05326645, study PRJNA326480) | marine metagenome | isolation source: seawater | place: Pacific Ocean: South East | collected 2011 | reverse complement strand
CCACCACGTTGATAGGCTGGATGTGGAAGCGCAGTAATGCGTGTAGCTGACCAGTACTAATAGCTCAATTGGCTTAATTTATGCACTGAAAAAAATTTTCATGAATTTGATAATTTAGATAAACTAAAAACCCCGATTTCTTTATGAATTGGGGTTTTTTTTTATCATTGACAGTTCAATAAATGAACAGTAAATATGTTCAATTAATGAACGTATGAATGATAACCCAGATCACTTTGAATTATTAAGAAAAATTAATAGAAAGCCAGAGTCAACTCAAAGAGAACTCGCACAAGAATTAGGCTTTAGTCTTGGAAAACTTAATTACTGCTTGAAAGAATTACAAAAAAAAGGATTGATTAAGATTGAAAATTTTAAGAAAAATCCAAATAAAATCAATTATCTTTATGTCCTCACGCCAGAAGGACTAGCAGCAAAAACAAAACTAACAATCAATTTCATGAAAAAAAAAATGAGAGAATACGATGAACTAAAAAAAGAGATAGAGGATAAGTAAAAAATGTGGATAGTCGCTCAAATCAAACATAATGAAAGTTCTATTTTGATAGAATCTTTCAAAGAAAAATTGGGTTCAAGTCCAGAGTTATACACCCCAAAAATTTTAATAGAAAAAATTACTAAAAATAAAATTTCAAGTAAAAAAAAATTTATTCTAGACAATTATGTTTTTTTAAAACATGATAAATTTACAGATAAAAAAATTGTATCAAGCCTTAAATACACAAAAGGTTTGCTGTATATTTTGCCTTTTTTTGAAAACTCTCAGAAAGAAATCTTGGGATTTATAAATAAATGTAAGATCAATGAAAATAAGCTTGGATATCTCTCTCAAAGTTTTTTTGAATTAGTTTTAAACAAAAAATTAAAATTTAATACAGGACCTTTTGCAAAGTTTGTTGGTGAGGTTATTGAAATTCAAAAGAATAAGATAAAGTTATTAGTAAAAAATTATACAGTTTCTATTAGTTCTGAAAAAGCAACTATATTTTAGAAACTAAAAAAAAAATGATTGAAGAAGGTAAAAACATAAATTTTACCCACAGCGGAGCTTTGCCTAAATTCAAATTAAAATCAGAAATAGCATTCTATATAAATTATTAATTGCATGGAAAAGATTAAATTGATTGCTGAAATTGGCGTAAACCATAATGGTAACATGTCAATTGCAAAAAAATTAATTAAAAAAGCGTCTATGGCGGGAGCAGATTATGCAAAATTTCAAATATTTAAAGCAGATAATTTAGCTATTAAAAAATCAAAAAAAGCTAACTATCAAAATATAAATTTAAATAAAAAGATTTCTCAACATGATATGCTTAAAAATTATGAAATTTCAAAAAGCCAAATTAAAATTTTATATAATTACTGTTTAAAACACAAAATCAAATTTTTAGCATCTTGTTTTGATTTAGAAAGTTTAAAACTTTATTCATCTTTTAATAACAACTGTGTAAAAATACCATCTGGTGAAATAACTAACTTAAAATTAATAGAGTTTGCAGCAAAAAAATTTAAAAAAATAATCATTTCTACAGGAATGTGTAATTTTTCAGAAATTGCTGAGGCGGTAAAAGTAGCAAAAAAGTATAGTTTATCAAAAAAAAACATCACACTTCTTCAGTGCACCACGGACTATCCTGCCTCAGAAAATGAAGCAAATCTAAATTGTATGGAAGAATTTAAGAAAAAATTTGGAACAAGAGTGGGATATTCAGATCATACAAGAGGAACAATTTGTGGTATCGTTGCAGCAAGTAAGGGTGCAAATATTATTGAAAAACATTTTACTCTTAACAAAAAATTTGAAGGCCCCGATCACAAAGCCAGCTTAGACTACAATGAATTAAAGGATTACAACAACAAAATTAAAATGGTCAAACTAATTTTGGGAAGCAGAGTTAAAAAAGTTACATTTAATGAAAGTAAAAATATTAAACTTGTTCGTAAAAGTTTGTACGCAAAAACAAAAATTTTAAAGGGAGAGATTTTTACTCTAAAAAATGTGATAGCCAAAAGACCCTTAGGTGGTATCCCGGCAAATAAATTAAAAGATATTCTTGGAAAAAAATCTAAAAAAAACTTTCAAATAGATGAGAAAATACGATTATAAAAAAAGAAAAATTTGTGTAGTTACATCCAATAGAGCTGATTACGGACATTTAAAAAACGTTATTTTTAGGATACATAATAGCAAAAGTTTAATTTTAAAACTGATTGTTTCAGGTTCGCATTTAAGCAAAAAGCACGGATATTCAATCAATGAGATTTTTAAGGACAAATTACCAATAACTTCAAAGATAGTATTAAATATTAATAATGATTCTAACAAAAAAGTAATTGTTGGAACATTATCTAAAAGCTTAATTAAATTTGATAAAGTAATTGATAAAATCAATCCAGATATAATTTTAATTCTTGGTGATAGATACGAAATACTACCAGTCGCACAGATTGCTTTATTCAGAAATATTCCACTTGCACATATTCATGGAGGAGAAGTAACTTCCGGCGTTTTAGATGAGCAGATAAGACATGCTGTCACCAAACTTTCAGATATACATTTTGTATCTAATAAAATCTTTAAAAAAAATATAATTTCTATGGGTGAAAATAAAAAAAATATTTATGTAGTTGGATCACCTGGTTGCGAAAATTTAAATAAAATTAAATTTCTAAATAAAAAAAAATTAGAGAAAACTCTCAATATAAAATTTTTAAAAAAAAATATTGTTGTTACTGTTCATCCTCAAGCCAATAGAAAAAATACAATAAAACTTATAGAAAATTTATTAGAAGCTCTTAATACACTAGAAGATACTTTAGTAATTTTTACAGGAGTGAATCCTGATTTAAATTCAGACTTAATAACTCTAAAAATAGATAACTACAAAAAAAAAAGTAAGTTCAAAATTTTTAATCATTTGGGAAAAAACTTATATATATCTTTAATTAAACAAGTAGACTGTATAGTGGGCAATTCATCTTCGGGTTTTATTGAAGCGCCCTATTTAAAAGTACCAGTTGTTAATATTGGTAAAAGGCAAGATGGTAGACCAGTTTCTACAAATATTATAAATACAGATTCCAAAAAAAAAGATATTTTAAAAGCGATCAAGAAAACTTACTCTTTAACTTTTAAAAAAAATTTGAGATTTACTCAATCATTTTATTTTAAAAAAAATAGCTCCCTTAATATTTTAAAAGTTCTTGAAAAAAAAAATTTAGAAAACATTAAACAAAAAAAATTTAAAAATGAATAATCCCAAGATATTGTGTATTATCCCTGCAAGAAAAGGCTCCACTGGTTTATCAAATAAGAATATAAAAAAATTAGCAGGCAAACCTTTAATTGAATGGACTTTAGATGCTGCTTTAAAATCTAGTTTGATATCAAAAATTGTTGTTTCCTCAGATAGCGAAAAAGTAATAAAAATTTGTAAGAAAAAAAAATATTCTGATAAAATTGATGTACCTTTTAAAAGACCAAGAAATATCTCTGGAAGTGAATCTCCGATAAGTAAAACTATTATACACACACTAAACTACTATAAAAAAAATAAAATGGAATTTGACTATTTTATTTTACTTGAGCCAACTTCTCCAATTAGATTTAAAGATGATGTAGATAATGCAATTAAAAAATTTCTTAAAAAAAAAAAGAATTTTGATAGTATCGTCTCAATTGGTGAAATTAAAATAAGTCCTTTTTTATTTAAGTATGAATACAGAAATAAGATAAAAAATTTATTTAATCTTAAAAAAAATAACCTTAATAGACAAAATTTTAAAAAAGTTTATTTTCCATTTGGTGTAATATATCTGTCAAAAGTTAATACATACTTGAAATATAAAAATTTCTATAATAAGAAAACCATGTTTTATAAGATAAAAACATGCCAATGTTATGAAATTGATGACATTTATGATTTTATATGTGTTCAAACAGTGATTAAAAAAATAGGAAAATTATGAGGTTTTTAGTGGTCGGACTTGGTTCTATGGGAAAAAGAAGAGTAAGATGTTTACTAGCCTTAAAAAAAAAATATATAGCTGGTTTTGATTCAAGAAAAGATAGAATTAAAGAGGCTCAAAAAAAATATAATATTCAAATTTATGATTCATTTAATTTAGCTATTAAGAATTTTAAACCAGATGCTTTAATTATATCTACCTCTCCCAAATTTCATATGAAATATGCTCATGCTTCACACAAACTTGGTTTACCATGTTTTATTGAGGCCTCCGTATGTAATCTAGAAAAAATAAAGGAACTTAATTTAAAAAATTTTAAAAAGAAAATAAATATAGCACCTTCATGCACCATGATGTTCAATGATGGGATAGTCAAGATAAAAGAAATAATAAATAAAAATTTAATTGGTAAAGTAAATTACATAAATTATCATGTAGGACAGTACTTACCAGACTGGCATCCATGGGAAAAGAAAGGTCACTATGTGTGGGAAAAAGATAGCAACGGATGTAAAGAATTAGTACCATTTGAACTTACTTGGCTTTCTAATTTTTTTGGTAAACCTAAATTTTTAAATTCTGTTAATAAGAAATTATCAAATTTACCAATTAAGTTTAATGATGTAATTAGATTCTCAGTTTTTTTTTCTAAAAAAGTTTTAGCGGATGTCACGATTGAAGTTTTATCAAGACCAATATCTACTAGAGAGTTAGTTATTATTGGATCAAAAGGAAAAATAATTTTGAGTGCAGATCAAAAGCTAGTAAAATTTATAAATATTAATATGAAAAATTATAAAACATTTCCTATTAATAAAGGTAAAATAATAAAAGGTTATATAAATTCTGAAAAACCTTACATTGGTGAAGTTCAATCTTTCATTAATTCATTAAAATTTCCAAATAAAAAAATTTTTCCAAATAACCTTTCACATGATATTCAAATGTTGGAGATAACAAATCAAATAGTTTCAAAAAAATAACAAGTGACTGAAAAAAAAAAAATTTTAAATTATTGTAAAGAATGTTTGATGCCCCATACAAGGCCCCGACAAACGTTTAATGAAAATGGTATTTGTGGTGCTTGTGAGTGGAATAAAGAAAAAAAAAATAAGATAGACTGGGATCTGAGATGGAAAGAACTCGAACAAATTTGTGAAAAACACAAAAAAAGAAACAAAGGAAGACACAATGTTATAGTTCCTTATAGCGGTGGAAAGGATGGAGCCACAATTGCTTACACATTAAAAAATAAGTTAGGCATGAATCCTTTATGTATAACAATAAGGCCACCATTAGAGGAAGAAATTGGGATACAAAATATTCAAAACTTTATTCAAAAAGGATATGAACATTTAATGATTACTCCAAATCGTGAAATAGACAGACTAATAGATAAAGATAATTTTATAAATAGAGGAATACCAATGCACGCATTTATGATTAGTGTGCAGACTGCAATTTATAGAGCTTCAATAATATATGATATTCCATTTGTAATGTATGCAGAGGAAGGTGAGAGTGAATATGGTGGTAGCAAAAATTTAAGAAATAAAAAAACATATGCCAAAGAAGAAGGTATTAAATATTATTTAAGTGGACTCGATCCGGACACATATATTGAAAAATTTAAAAAAGATGATTTATTTTGGTACACGTATCCAAGCGATGATGATTTGAAAAATAAAAATTTGCCCGAGCTTTATCACTGGTCTTACTTTAAAGAATTTGTAAATTATGACCATTATTTAATTGCAAAGGAACATTGCGGCTTATTAGAAAAAACAGAGCGGAACCAGGGATCTATTGAAAATTTTTCAGTTACAGACACTTATCTTATAAGATTATATTATTATCTTATGTATTTAAAATTTGGATTTGGAAGAACAACTATGGAAGTAACTAACGAAATAAGAAGAGGTTCAATGTCAAGGAATCAAGCAATTAACATAGCTAAAAAATTTGATGGTGAACCACCAGATGAAAATCATATAAAAAAATACTTGGAATATTATTCAATGAATGAAAATGAGTTTAACGAAGTTATTGATAAATGGGCAAATAAGAACTTATTTTACAAGAATAATGAAAATACATGGACTCCAAAATTTGAAATTTACTAAGAAAAAAATTTTATTTTGTGGAAAAAAAAATGACATTTATTCAAATAAGATAATTCGATTTTTAAGAAAAAAAAAAATTCATTTAAAAATTATATTAAGTAGTCCTGAAAAAAAAATAAAAAAGAAACAAATTAATTTAATATATTCAAATAAATATGATTTTATTTTGTGTTTTAGAAGCAAAATTATTATTAAAATTAAAAAAATTAACAAGGAATGTATTCCAATAAATTTTCATCCCGGGCCTCCAAAATATAGGGGGATAGGATGTGTGAATTTTGCTTTATTAAATAACGAAAAAAAATATGGAGCAACAGCACATATAATGAGTAATATTATTGATTACGGGCAAATTTTAGATGTAAAAAATTTTAGAATTTCTAACAATTTAAGTTTAGAAGCGGTATTAGATAAAACTTATAAAATTCAATTAAGACAATTTAAACAATTAATAAGTAAATTATTAGGCAATAAGTTTGATCTTAAAAATACTATAAAAAAAAATAAAAATATAAAATGGTCCAAAAAGCTTTTTTTAAAAAAAGATTTACTTAAGCTTTATAATCTTTCAAACAATATAGATAGATACAAATCAAAAAATTTAATAAGAGCAACATTGACAAAGAAATATAAACCATACTTTAAAATTCAAAATATGTTATTTAAATTATAATTTTATGAAAAAGATATTTATAACTGGATCTGAAGGTTTTATAGGGTCCCATTTAGTTGAGTTGCTTGTTAGAAAAAAATTCAAAGTAAAAGCTTTGGTCCAGTACAACTCATTTAATTCTTGGGGTTGGCTTGAAACCTTAGATAAAAAAATTTTAAAGAAAATAGAGATAGTCTTGGGTGATGTGAGAGATCTTAACGAGATGATACACAACACTAAAAACCAGGATGCAATTATTCATCTAGCAGCATTAATAGGCATACCCTATTCTTATGAGTCTCCAAAAAATTATATAGAAACAAATTGTGTGGGAACTTTAAATGTCATGCAGGCGGCTAGAATAAATAAAATAAAAAAGATAATACATACTTCGACAAGTGAAGTTTATGGAACAGCAAAATATGTTCCAATGGATGAAAATCATCCAATCAACGCTCAATCACCTTACTCTGCCTCAAAAATTTCTGCTGATCATATAGCACAGTCATTTTATAATTCATTTAATCTTCCTGTTGTGGTTTTAAGACCATTTAACACATTCGGTCCTAGACAATCATTAAGAGCAATTATACCTACAATAATTGGACAAGCTTTAAATGAACAAAAAATAAAAGTTGGTAATTTAAAACCAACTCGAGATTTCAATTATGTAGAAGATATTGTAAATGGTTTTTATCTAGCTTTAAAATCAAAGAACAAAAAAATTTTTGGAGAAGTTATAAATTTAGGTACCGGTTATGAAGTATCAATAAAAGATCTTTTAAAAATTATTGAGAAAATAACTAAGAAGAAATTTTTATTTAAAATTGAAAGTAAAAGAATTAGATTTAAAAAATCAGAGGTTTTTAGGCTGAAAGCAAACAATAAGAAAGCCAAGATCCTCTTAGGATGGAAACCAAAATACACTGGATATAAAGGATTATCTAAAGCTTTAAGTTCTACTTATTCGTGGTACACAAAAAATAACAAAAATCTTAAATCTAATATTTACAATATATAAAAATTGAAAAAGTTTAATTTTATTCAGAATTTTAAGAAAAAATTTATTCATTCTGTAAATTTAAGAAATTTAAATTTACCCATGGTATTTAAAGAAGATAGTAAATTTTTGCAAAAAGCTTTAAGAGAAAAAGAGTTATCTACATATGGAAAATACACAAAAATATTCGAAGATACTTTAAGAAAGTATGTAAAATCAAAATATGTTTTAGCTACAATTAATGGGTCTGCAGCTATGCAGATAGCAATGATCGCTGCTGGGATTAGACGAAATGATGAAATCTTAATGCCTTCATTTAATTATATATCAAATGCAAATGCAGCAAATAATTGTGGAGCAATTCCACATTTTATAGATTGTGAGGAAGCAACTTTGGGCATCTGTCCAAAAAAACTTAATGATTATTTAAAGAAAAATTCGAAATTGATAGGAAAAAATTTAATCAATAAAAAAACTAAAAGAGTCATAAGGGCAATAGTACCAGTTTACATTTTTGGTCATCCTCCAAAAATGAAAGAACTAATGGTTATAGCAAGAAAATTTAATTTACTAGTCTTAGAAGATGCAGCTGAAGCACTTGGTAGTTTTTATTCAGGAAAACATGCTGGTACTTTTGGACAAATAGGAACTTTAAGTTTTAATGGTAATAAGATTGTTACTACCGGAGGGGGTGGAGCCGTATTGACGAATTCAAAAAAACTCTATGAAAAAATGAAAAAAATTGTATCGAATGGAAGAAAATTTCATAGATGGAAACTTATTTTTGATGAGATAGGTTATAACTATAGATTGCCGAGTTTAAATTCTGCCATAGGGATTTCACAAATAAAAAATTTGAATATAATTTTAAAAAAAAATAGATCTCTCTACAATGAATATAATAGATTTTTTACTACCACTGATGGCATCATAGTAAAAAAAGAGCCTAAATTTTGTAAAAGTAATTACTGGCTACAAACTTTAATATTGGGAAAAAATTTAAAGTCAAAAAGAGATACTATAATTAAAAAATTTATAAAAAATAAGGTTGAGGTTAGAGCCGCATGGGATTTATTATCCGAAACAAAAATGTACAAGAATTGTCCTAGCATGAATCTTGAAAACTCAAAAGATTTAATTTCAAGGATTATAAATATTCCAAGTAGAAAAAATTAACAATTTATGATTTTTAGATATAAAAATTGGAAAAAAATAGTCGTTAGTAACAAGCTTTCCATCAAAGAATGTTTATTAAGATTAAATAAAATCGGTTCTCAAATATTGATTGTTTGCTCAAATTCAGGAATTCTTAAAGGAACAATTACCGATGGAGATATCAGAAGAGGATTGATTAATGGCTTTAAATTAAGCTCAAATATTGAAAAAATTTACAATCATAATCCTTTTGTCTTAAGAGAAAATTCTAATGTAAAAAAATTTTATAAATATATTAACGATTATAGTATTAAGATTATTCCAATCATCAATAAAAACAAAAAACTTATTAGTGCTTACGACACTGGACAAAAAATAAACTTCACTAGTCGTAGCAATAAAATAATAATAATGGCTGGTGGTAAAGGTGAAAGATTAAGACCACTCACAAATGACATACCAAAACCGATGGTAAAAATTAATGGTAAACCAATATTAGAGAAAATAATTTTGAATTGTAAAGACTCAGGTTTCGATAACTTCTTTTTAAGTGTAAATTATCTAAAAAAAAAAATCAAAAATTATTTTCAAAATGGAAAATCTTTAGATATTAAAATTAATTATCTAGAAGAAAGTAAACCATTAGGGACGCTAGGCTCAGCAAGTTTAATCAAAAAAGAAATCATAAAAAAGAAAGAGCCTTTCATAGTTATTAATGGTGATATTGTAGCTAATTTTGACTTGAATGAGATACTTGACTTTCATAATTTGAAAAAAGCATCATTAACAGTCGTTACAAGAAGTTATGAGGTGCAAAATCCTTACGGTATAGTTCAAACGAACAAATCGAACATGATAACTTCAATGAAAGAAAAACCAATTTATAACTCAGAAGTACTAGCTGGAATTTACATAATTGACTCTAAGCTTGCCAATACAATACCTAACAAAAAAAAATTTGATATGACTGATTTGATAAACCTTCTTTTAAAGAAAAGAAAAAAGATATTTACATATAAAATTGATAATTATTGGTATGAGATTGGAAATATAAGTCAGTACAATAGCTTAATTGAAAAAATGAACTGAAATAAAAATTTATGAATAAAGGACAAAAAATATTAAAAGAAGCTAAAAAAATTATTCCTGGTGGTAACCAACTTTTGTCAAAGAGGAGTGAAATTTTTCTTCCAGGATTGTGGCCAACTTATTACAAAAAAGCAAAAGGCTGCAAGATATGGGACCTTGATAACAAAATGTATTATGATTTTGCAGGAATGGGAGTTACTAGTTGTGTTCTAGGATATGCAGATAATTTTGTAAATAAAGCCATTACTTATGGTCTTAAAAAAGGCTCGATGGCTACACTTAATTCCACAGAGGAAATTGATCTAGCAAAAAAAATTTTGAATATTCACAAATGGGCCGGTATGGCAAAGTTTTGCAAGTCTGGGGGAGAAGCTTGTTTAGTAGCAATAAGAATAGCAAGAGCTTTTTCAAAAAAACAAAATATTGCTTTTTGTGGTTATCATGGATGGCATGATTGGTACCTTGCAGCCAATATGCAAAATTCAAAAAATTTAGATAATCAGCTATTACCAGGATTATCAACTAAAGGAGTTTCAAGAACCTACTCAAAAACCATAAAACCATTCATGTATAACAATCTAAATTCTTTTAAGAAAGTTGTTTTGAATAAGAAAAACAATATTGGTATTGTTATCATGGAACCTATGAGGGCAGTAAAACCCAATAATAATTTTCTGAAAAGCATAAGAGATATAACAAAAAAAAATGACATAATTCTTATTTTTGATGAGATAACTTCTGGCTTTAAAGATAATTATGGAGGCATACATCTAAAATTTAAAGTCAATCCAGATATTGCTATTTACGGAAAATCAATTGGAAATGGTTATCCAATTTCAGCAATTATTGGAAAAAAAAATATTATGCAAACATCACAAGATACTTTTATTAGTTCAACAATGTGGACAGAGTCCCTAGGGTTTATAGCTGCCAATGCAACTTTAGATAAACTTAAAAAGTTAAAAGTTAATCAAAAGACCGTAGAATATGGAAAAAAAATTAAAAAGGGCTGGTTTAAACTCGCTAAAAAAAATAATTTAAATATAGACATTTCAGGTCTCAATAGTATCCCGAGTTTTAAATTTTGTTACAAAAATAATTTAGAAATATCAACTTTTTTTACTCAAGAAATGTTAAGCTATGGATTTTTAGCTAACACAACTTTAACAACCACCCTGTCATTTAACGATAAGATAATTAATAATTATCTTAATTATGTGGATAAGGTTTTCAAAAAAATAAGGTTTTACTTAAATAAAAACAAAATACCTCTTAAAAATGGAATAAAACACTCCACTTTTAAAAGACTTACCGGATAAAGATTTATAATGAAAATAAATATTTTAGATTACAATTGTGGAAATATTTGGTCAGTAAAAAATATTTTTAATTTCTTAGATATAAAAGCAGAGGTAATTAAGACTGAAAAAGAGATACTTAATTCCGACTGTTTAATTTTACCAGGAGATGGTTCATTCAAAATTATTGATGATATAAAAGAGAATGGATTGATTGAACCACTTAATTTTGTAGCCAATGAAAAGAAAATTCCAATTTTGGGCATATGTCTAGGAATGCAACTTTTTGGAACGAAAAGTGAGGAAACAAATTTTTCTAATAAAGGTCTTAATTGGATTGAAGGGGAACTTACAAAATTTAAAGTTAACCAAAAAATACCTCATATAGGCTTCAATAATTTATTTAATTTGAAAGATAAAGAGTTGTTTAAGAATATAAATGAGAATTCAAAATTTTACTTTGTTCATAGCTATTTTTTTAAAACAAAAGATCAATCAAATATTATTGCTGAAACAGAATATGAGATTACTTTTCCCTCAGTTGTTAGAAAAAATAATATTGTTGGTACTCAATTTCATCCTGAAAAAAGTCAAAATGAAGGAATTCAATTTATTCATAATTTTTTAAAGACTTACAATCTAATTTAAATGATTTCTCCTAGATTATGTTTTGCTCTTCTCTACTCTAATGGAAATTTTAATTTAAGCAGAAATTTTAATTTACAAAAAGTTGGTGATAAAGATTGGGTACTAGAAAATTATGAGTTTGAGGAAATGTCAAAATCTATTGACGAACTATCAATATTAAACATAGCAAAAAATAAAAATCATAATTATGATAAATTTATTTTAGATATCAAACCGTTGATAGAGAAAGCTTTTATGCCAGTATCTATTGGGGGTGGAGTAAAAGATTTCGATATCGCTAAAAAATATTTTGAAAATGGTGCAGATAAAATCATCATAAATACAGCGTTTCATGTTCAAAATGATTTTATTAAAAAAATAGTAGACGTTTATGGATCTCAATCTTTGGTGGCATCTATTGATTATAAAAAAAAAGGAATAAATGAAGCTGAAGTTTATATTAATTCTGGACAAGAAAAAATAAATGACAATTTAGAGGATGTTATTAATAAGATAGAAAAATTGGGTGCAGGGGAGCTAATGTTGAATTGCATTGACAGAGATGGAGTAGGCTATGGTTATGATTTTCAAACTCTGAAAGAAGTTAACGAAATAACAAAATTACCCCTAATACCATGTGGAGGTGCAGATAATTACTTACAACTCCTTCAGGCCATCGAAACCAAATTTTTACATGCTGTATCTACTTCTCATTTATTTAATTTTATGGGTACGGGTTTAAAGGAAACTAAGGATATGCTAATTGAAAAAGGTTTCAATTTTATTGAGTGGAATTATTCAAAACTAAAAATTGATGAATAAAAAAAAAGACACAATAATCAAATTAAAGATTTTTAAAGCACCATTAATAAGTAAAACAAATTATTTTATGTGGCTCAAAGATAAAGAGGTCATTAAGTACTTGTATAGACAGGAGTTATTTTTGGGTATAAAAAAAAAACAAATTTATAAGTACGTTAATGATTTAGATCAAAGTAAAAATGATTTTTTCTATCTAATAATTGTTGATAAAAAAATCATTGGAACTGTGAAACTAGGCCATGTCGATTGGTATGCAAAAACTGGAGATATAGGAATAATGATTGGTGACAAGAATTATTGGGGCAAAGGATACGCCACTAGAATAATTAAAATTATTTCAAAGATTTCAAAAAAAAAATTTAAATTAAGAAAACTTATCGCAGGTACCCCCGGCAATAATATTGGAATGATTAAAGCTTTTAAGAAAAACAATTTTAAAGTGGAAGGTATAAGAAAAAAACACCTTCTGATCTCCAGAAAATATGTAGATCATATATTATTTGGAAAAATTATTTAGTATGAATATTTATATTTCAATTGAAATTAAAAGAAGAGAACTATCCTCAAGAATGCTACTTGCTCTTGAATCGGCTATAAGGGGTCATGATGTATATATTGGAGATTTAGAGCCATATTTAAAAAGAAATCTTTTAAAACCTGGTATAGTTCATTTTAAATCACTGCCACCTATAAAAAGAAGAGTCAATGAATTAAGCAAATTAAAAAAAAAAAATTTTATTTGCACTTCCCAAGATGAAGAGTCAGGACACATAAATGATAATCCTAAAGAGTATGTAAAATCTAGATATGGTAAAAAAACTATTCAATTAATAGACTCAATATTTACCTGGGGAAAATTTGACTTTAATAATCTTAAAAAAACATATCCTAAATTTAAATCGAAGTTTGTTAACACCGGTAATCCTAGAATAGATTTTTGGAGAAAAGATTTTTCAAATTTTTATAAAAAAAGAAAAGAAAAATTTATTTTAATTAGTTCAAATTTTGAAACAGTATGTGGTCACCGTAATGTAGCCAAAACTATTCACTGGTTAAGAAATCTTGGATATTTTAACAGGGGTATGTCAATTAAAAATATAATTGATAGAGCTACAAATGAACATATAATTTTTAATTATTTTGTAAAAGTTATAAAAGAAATTTCATTTATATATAAAAAAAAAAAAATATTATTTAGACCACATCCAATTGAAAATGTTGAAGATTGGAAAAGTATTTTTTTTGAGAATAAAAATATAATCGTAGATAACTCAGATGAAATCGGCCACAGTATAAACTCTGCTATTGCAGTTATACATAACGGTTGCACAGGAGGACTTGAAGCTTCATTAAGAAAAAAAAAGGTTATTGCTTATACACCAAAGTCACTAAATATAGGTCATAAAATGCCAAACCAATTATCTTTAGTCGCAAAAAGTGGTCATCAAGTTATTAAATACTTAAAAAATAAAGATATAAAAAAAATTAATAAATTTAGCAAAAAACAAATAAATAATAGATTGACCAATTTTTTTGGAAAAAAATCATATATCCAAATTGTTAATCATTGGGAGACTTTAGGAAAAGATTTACCAAATCTTCAAAATAATATTAGTAAACTAAGATTGCTAACAAATTTACTTAAGATAAAACTTAAAATAAATAAATACGTTAATACTAGTAATAAATTTAGTGATTTTGAAAAAAAAGAAATAGAAGAGTTAAAAAAAAATTTCACAAATTATAATAAAAAATTTAATAAAATTAAAATTGAATATCTTTCAGGAAGGTTATTGCATATTCATATATGATAAAATTGAAAAATAAATTGCAAAACTTAAGTAACTTTTTCACCAATTTTTTTAAAATAATAGAAAAAAATAATAAAAAAAAATTTTATTATACAATTATTTTAAATTTTTTTGCTGCAATTTTAGAATTTTTTACGATTGCGTTAATTGTACCAATAATAATTTTATTGTTAAAAAAAGAGCCTTTAGTTCAACTTGGTCCTCTTACATCAGTTTTTAATAGTTTTAATAAGGTAGGTTTTAATGAACAGTTAATATTTTTCTTGGTAGCAATTAACATTTTATTTTTTTTAAGATTTATTTTTACTTTATATATAAACAAATACAAAATAACCTTTTTAAATGAAGTGTTTGTAGATATATCGACTAAAGTTTTTATATCAAATGTGTTGAACGATTATGAGTTATTAATTAGAAAAACAACACCGGGCATAGTTAAAAATATATATTTTGAAAGTGATTTATTTGTAAAAAATATTGTTACAACAATAGTAAATTTCTTTTTTGAAATATTTAAAATATTGGCAATATTATTAATTTTGTTATTTATTGACCCAATCTCATTAATTGGTGGCAGCATCTTTTTTGGTTTATTTTCTGTGATGTTTTTAGGATTTTATAAGTCTAAAATTACTTCTTGGGGCGATAGTCAAATTAAAAGTTATGAAAAAATGATTCAGTTTATTAATGAGGGTTTTCAATCGATTAAAGAAATAAAGATGATTAAAAATAAAAATTTTTTTCCAGAAAAATTTACTTTTTATGTAAAAAATTTTGTTAACGCCAAAATTAACAAAGAGATTACCAACTCTATACCTAGACCTTTGTATGAATTGTTATTTATTATACTAATAACTGTTGTTATTTTGTATTACTCTTTATCAATAAAAGATATTTCAGAAGCTGCAGTTGTTCTTGGTATTTTTGCAGTAGGCTTTGTTAGGTTGCTTCCATCAGTCATGAAGCTATTAAATGATTTTCAAAATATTTTTTATTCTCTTAATAGTGTTCAGATCATTAGAAAAAATATTGAAGACTATAAAGATCTAAATGAAAGAAATACTAGAATACAAAATTATAATTTACAAAAAAATATTGATAAAATTGAGCTTCAAAATGTAAGCTATTATTATGAAAAAGGTAAAAATGAAACAATAAAAGATTTTTCTTATATTTTTGAAAAAAATAAGATTTATGGAATTTTTGGTAAATCAGGTTCTGGTAAAACAACCCTGGTATCTTTAATTATGGGCTTACTTAAGCCTACGAATGGAAAAATATTTATTAATAAAAATGAGATAGAAAATTCCATAGAATTAATTCAAAACAATATAAGTTATTTGCCACAAAAAATTTTTTTAATTAATGATACAATAAAAAAAAATATTGCGTTTGGTATAAATGATTCTGAAATAGATGATGGCAAAGCTCTAAAAGCTTTAGAAATGTCAAATCTTAAGGAAATTTTAAAAGAAAAAAAAAATAATTTAAATTTTGTAATTTCAGAATATGGTAAAAATCTATCAGAGGGTCAAAAACAAAGGCTTGGATTTTCACGGATTATTTATGACAGTAAACAAATAATAGTTTTGGATGAATTTACAAGTGCATTGGACTATCAAAATGAGGATATCTTATTAAAAAATATTAAGTCAATTAAAAAGGATAAGATTATATTAATAGTATCCCATAAAAATGAAATTAAAAATATTTGTGATGAGATTATTACATTAGGAAATTAGATGGTTAAAAGTACAAAATTAATAAAATTTTTAAAAAAAAAAAGAATAGATTTTTTTTGTGGTGTTCCTGATAGTATACTAAAAAATTTTTCTTCAGAAATTGAAAATAAAAATAATAATTTAATTACTGCAAATGAAGGAAATGCTGTAGCACTGGCTTCGGGATATTATCTTTCAACAAAAAAAATTCCTTGTATTTATATGCAAAATTCTGGTCTTGGTAATGCAATTAATCCTTTATCATCTTTGTCTCATAATAAAGTTTATAGTATACCCTCCTTATTGCTAATTGGTTGGAGAGGAGCTACAGGTGAAAAAGATGAGCCTCAACATTTAGTAAAGGGTTCGATTACAAAAAAAATATTAAAATTATTAAATATAAAATTTTATGAATTAAAAAAAAATGATAATTTCGTAAAACTTGATAATCTAATCAAATATTCAATTAAAAATCAAAAACCTGTAGCTTGTCTAGTAAGAAAGAACATTATTGAAAAAGATCAAAAAAGCAAAAATAAAATTAATAATAATGCAATATCTTGTTACTCAACATTAAAAACTATTTTTAAGTCTATAAAAAAGAAAACCTATATAGTTACAACGACAGGATATACTTCAAGAGTTGCATTTAAAGTTCAAGAAGAATTATCAAATAAATATATTAAAATATTTTACATGGTAGGATCAATGGGACATATAAATAATTTTTCTCTAGGTTTTTCATTAAATAAAAAAGAAAATGTAATTTGTATTGATGGAGATGGCTCATTTATAATGCATCTAGGCTCAATGCTTTTGACATCAATTCATAAAAAAAAAAATTTCAAATATATTTTACTTAATAATAATGCTCATGATTCAGTAGGATCCCAAAGCACTAGCTTAAATAAAATAAATCTAAAATATTTCTTTAAAAGCCTAGGCATTAATAATTTTAAATCTATAAATAAAAGTAAACAGTTATTAAATATCAATAATTTAATGAAATCGGATAAACCAATTTTTTTAGAAATTAAAACTAGATTACAAACTGATAAAAATTTACCTAGACCAAAAAATTTATTAAATATAAAAAAATTTTTTTCTAATTAATTAAATGAAAAATATTTCAGAAAATTTACAACAATGGTAAAAAAAATTTTACTTTTTATATATTTTTATATTACCAATTTTAATGAAATATCTTTAATTCCTAAGAACCTGAGTAGAATTTTTTCGTTAACTTATTGGTATACATTTATTTACACCACTAACAAAAGGCTAAATTACAAAAAATATCACGATGAAAATTGGCACAAAATTTCCAAAGTTCAAAAATTCGATTATAATGTATGGAAGTTTATAATTTTTAATAAGTTAAAAAATAGAAATTTTTCATATCTTTTAAAAAAAATTAATAAGTGTAAAAAAAAAAATATTTCAATACTAGAAGTTGGATGTGGTTCAGGTGAGGTAGGAGCCAAGTTATTATTGAGAATTAAAAAAAATAAGAAAATTAATTACACAGGTTTAGATTTTTCCAAACAAGATATAATTAATGGAAAGATTGGTTTTAAAAAACTAATTACTAATAAAAAAATTAAGTGGAAGTTCGAAAATAAAAATTTTTTAAAGTTTGATGTTAAAAATAAAAAAAAATATGATTTTATTTTTTTTACAAGTGTACTAGAAATGATTGTTGATGATAAAATAAATCTTTTTATAAAAAAGCTATGTTTAAAATCTAAAGAAGGAATTTTTTTGAATGAAAATTATGATAACCATGCTTTTGCAAAAATAAGAAATCATAAAGAATTAAAAAAAATATTTCTTAACTTTGATTTTAGTTTAAATTTCTATGAATATAAAATCGAAAAAATTCCAAGAAAAAAAAATCATTTTGAGTATATGAGATTAATAGCTTATTTCCAAAAAAATTAATTTTTAAATGCAAATTTATTTTTTTTGTCTGAAAAGTTTGGAGGACAATTTTGAAATTTTTCTTTGAAGTACTTATTCCGAGTATTTTTAAATT
>MDTG01379125.1_pt1 | contig 18327 bp, 18 predicted proteins | sample 811421 | NCBI WGS metagenome assembly MDTG01 (sample SAMN05326645, study PRJNA326480) | marine metagenome | isolation source: seawater | place: Pacific Ocean: South East | collected 2011 | reverse complement strand
TCTATCAACTTTAAATTTAGACACAAATGTCACACAAAGATCTAAAACTTTAACTTTTTTATGATCAGCAAAATTCTGTAACTTAATTATATTTTTTTTTAATTTATTTGACAAATTTATTTTATTAATTGCTCTATTATTGAGCAGTCCTTGAAGAAAAATAGATCTTACATGAATTTCAATATTCTTTGATCTTAATTTTTTAATATAATTTTTTTTTGATAATCTCTGGTCAAAAATATTAAACGGACACTGAACAACTTTAAAATAATATTTATTTAAAAAAAAATCTATTGTATCAAAATTATAAATTGAAATACCTAGTTTTTTGAAAAACTTTCTTTTTTTTAATATTAAGAGATTATCATATATTTTTGGAAAAATTTTCTTTCTAATAATTTTTTCATCATGAAGATATATTGTATCAATAGTTTTATAATTAATATTTTTTTTGATTTTATTAATTTCATTTATACATACGTTTAATTTAGTCCATCGAAAATTTGGTAAGATTTTTGAGTTTACTATTAATTTATTATTCATTTTCTGAATGAACTTATTTGAAGTTTTATAATTTTTTGCTGTATCTAAATAAAAAATTTTTTTTTTAATAGCATATTTTATTAATTCTTTGGCTTTTTTCTCGGATACAATTTTTTTTTCTATGCCGTATCTTGTTCCAAAATTTGAAGTGCCAATTATGATTTTTTTAATCATCTTTATTTAGAAAAAATTTTTTTTGCTAAATTAAAATCTTCGTGATCGTCAATATCGATCGACGAATAATTTGGTATTTTTAAAGCAAAATATTTTGCTTTAAGATTTTTTTTAAATATTCTAGAAGGATATACATTTATCATTCCAGCATCACAAAATAAATTTCGTATATCTTGAGATCTTTTCAAAATATTTTTCTTGTTTACTGGAGACAAAGTATCATTTTTATTTATCTTTTGTGCCCACTCAACTGGATAGTTATATTTTGTTACTGTGATAAGAGAACCATTTTTATTTTTTTTTATTTTATCAAATTTTTTTTTACATTTTTGAATAATTGAATATGTAATAAATGGATTAGAAGCATATAGCAGCCAAACCTCGTCAAATTCTATACCTATTCTTGCATAATTTTCTACCACATACTTTAAGACTTTTTTTAAACCAACCTTGTCGTTAGCCAATTCACTAGGTCTTTTAAAATCAGAATTTATTTTTAGTTTTTTTGAGTATTTTAAAATTTCAATAGAGTCTGAAGATACGTGAATTTTGTCAAAGATTTTTGATTTTTGTGCTGCACGTATAGGATAATAGATTAATGGTTTACCAAAAAAATTTTTAAGATTTTTATTCTTAATTCTCTTTGAACCACCTCTAGCAGGAATAATAGCTAATCTTTTAGTCATCTATTTGATGTATTGCAATTTTAATGCAGTCCCTTTTTGTAAATCTTTTTTAAATTTTTTACCAAGAATTTTTTTTAAAAATCTTGGATGTAATCCATAACCAGGTCTTATTGATTTAACATTATTTAAATTTATCTTTGAATTTTTTTTAACATTTTCGCTTACATAAAGAGATCTTCTAGAATTGATTTGTTTTTTAGTTAAGTTAAACAAAAGATTATTTTTTCCTGCACAAATGTCTACTGAATTTAATTTTTCTTTTAAGTCTGCATATTTTGAAATAGGTGTTGAAAAATGATTGTCTATAGAATTTTTATCACCATCAAGTTTGAAATGTTTTTCTACTATTTTTGCACCATAAAACACTGATATGATTGATGCTAGCTCATCTTTAGTATGATCCGAAAATCCTAATACACAATTTAATTTTTTTTTGAGTCTTGGTAAAGATGCAAGATTTAAGTCTTTATATATTGTAGGATAATTAGAAACACATTTTAAAACAGCAAATTTTTTGTGGTATTTCTTTACGATACTCAAAGCTAAATTTATATCCTTGATGTTTGACATACCAGTAGAGAAAATGATGGGCTTATTTTTTTTCGCTATATACTCAATTAAATTAGTATCTGTTATTTCTGGGGAAGCTATTTTGTAAGCTTTACAATTTAGTTTTTCTAAAAAATCTACTGATTCTTTATCAAATGCTGATGCAAACCATTTTACTTTATTTTTTTCTAAAATTTTAATTAGACTTTTAATCCATTTCCAAGGCGTATGACTTTTTTTAAAAAGGTTGTATAAGGTATTGTATTTTCCCCAATGTTTATCTTTAACTAAAAATTCTTTTGATTTGCAATCTAAAGTCAAAGTGTCTGGAGTGTAGACTTGAAATTTTATCAAATCTACGCGCTGTTTAATTGCTTCATTGATAAGTCTTTTAACTTTTGAATAGGAATTCGAATGATTGCCCGATATTTCACAGATTAAAATTTTTTCTTTATTTTGTTTGTCAGTAATTTTTTTAAAAACATTTATCATATTTTCATTTCAAAAATATCAAATTTATCTAAGCTAATGTTAAATATATTTTTTCCAATTTTTTGTGATTTTTCAGAAGCATATTTAAAACCCATTGACTTATTAAGTCTTTTAGAAAATGAGTTATTCTTGTTGATATTTATAATCCATTTTGCATTTTTATAATTTCTTTTTATATACATTTTTTGATGTTCCAATATAATTTTCAATGAATTGAGAGAAATGTCTCCTTTTTTTTCTGGAAACCAGCCGCTGATTATAGTTTTTTCGCCATTAAATATTTTCATCAATTTTACCCAATGATACGCGACGGGTTCATTTTTGTCTTTGACTAACACAAATTTCTTTATTTTATCATTAATCCACCAGTTTAGATGTTCAGAAAAAGTGATAATATGTCTTGGATTACTCGAAACCTTTCTAACTGGTAAGTTATTTCTTGATTGTAAAAATGATCTTAAATAATCAAAATTTGCTTCAAGAATTTTTAATTTAGTATCTTGTTTTTTTGTAAAAGAGTAATCCTTTTTTTCACTAGAATAATTAATAATCATTTGGGAAATCTCTTTAGAATTATCTTTAATTTGGCGTGATTTATTTTTTATATTAAGACTCAAAATTTGATAATTTTTAAATATAAAAACCCAAATTTGTTTGATCATTTTTATACTTTTTATCTCTTCTTTATTTAAATGTAGAACATTACCATTTAAATTCCAATTAAGAGTTGAATCTCTTCCATCCTCAATTATTGGAAAAGACACAGGAAGAACGTTAGATGCTATTGTTTCAAATGTTGTTATTCCAGAAGGTCCTACTACAACATCGTAATTTTTTAAATTTTGGCTAAGGTTTTCATTATATGAGGTAAAATATACATTTTTCTTTAGTAATTTTTGTTTCTTCAATTTTTTCTTAATCTTATCTTCTGTTTCTGGATTTTTACATAATATTTGTAATTTGGTTTTTTTCGAATTTAAAAATCTAATTGATTCGTATAGGAAGGTTTGAAAATAATTATATGCACTACTACCTCCACCATGTATTAATACTTTTTTAATTTTACTATTTGATTTATTTCTTTTCTTCGTTTTTCCAATTAAGAGAAAATTTTTTCCTGTTTTCCAGTATTGATTTCTAGAACTTAATTCTCTTGAATTTATATCTTCCCTTGAATTTATTACTAAATGAGATTTATGTTTTTTTAATTTATCATCAAAACATACAATAAAAAATTTTTGATATAATTTTTTTTCAAGTGACAAATCTATATAATAAGAGTCAAGTATAATAATTTTTGCAAAGTTTTTTTGCAAATATTCAATTATTTTTTTGGAATTTTTTTTAAGACTAAAATTTAAAAAATCACAATTATATCCTTTTAGAAAATCTTTATTATAATCTTTGTATTTATTTTCAAAAATAAATTTTACAGAAAATTTTTTTTTGTTGAAAGCTCTTGCTAAAGACTTCATTCTACTAAGATGACCAAACCCTGAATTTTTGTTGAAATCACAAATTATAATAATATTTTTCATTGAATCTTTTAGTGCAATAATTTTTTCTTTTTTTTTATATTAAAATAATATATTAGTATTTTATTTTATATTAAAATTTACCTAAAATAATGACAAATAAAGATAAATACATAAAAATATTCACTAAATGTTTTTCTATTGATAAGTCAAAGTTAAAAAAAGATATCAAATATAATACTATTCCTAAATGGGATTCAGTTGGTCATATGAATATGATTGCTAAACTTGAAGAAGAGTTTAAAATATCAATGGAAATGGACGACATTATAGATTTTAGTTCTTATAAAACTGGTATAAAAATTTTAAAAAAATATAAAATAAAAATTTAATTGAAAAAATCGCTTAACAGTATCGAACTTTTAGAATATCAGCCCAACAGATATCCTTTTTTAATGATTGATTATGTTACTAAATTTTCCCCAGGAAAATTTGCTGATGGTTACAAAAATTTTACAAATAATGAATGGTTTTTCCCAATACATTTCAAAGGGAATCCTAACGTGCCGGGCGCATTACAGCTTGAGGCGATGGCACAAATGTTAACAGTTGCAATTACCACCCTTCCAGGTCTTAAAGGAAAAGTTACTCATGCTCTAGAGCATAAGGTAAAATTTAAAAGAGAAATTAGACCTGGAGAAAAACTTATCTTAAAAACAAAAGTGTTATCATGGAAAAGAGGTATTTGCGATGGATTTGCCCAAGGTTTTGTGGATAAAGAATTAGCATGCGAAGCAAATATCAAAATTACTATCCCTGAAATTTTGGAAAAATATTTACCAAATAATTAAATGTCAGTAAATTATAGTGATGTTGTGATTGTAGGAGCTGGAGCTACAGGTTTAGCTGCAGCTTGGAGATTTTCAAAAACAAATTTAAAAGTAACAATATTAGAGCAAGGAAAAAAATATAATGAAAAAGAATATCATAAAAAAAATCCAAATTGGGAAATTAATAAACTTAATAAGTTTCATCTAAATCCAAATATAAGAAATAATAATTTTGACTACCCAATCGATTGTAAGAATTCAGATATTGATATTGCTAATTTTAATGGAGTTGGAGGATCTACAGTTCTGTATTCTGGTCATTTTCCGAGATTTCATCCCTCAGATTTTAAAGTAAAATCTTTAGATAAAGTAGCTAGTGATTGGCCATTAACTTACAATGATCTAGTAAAATTTTACGAAATGAATGATAAAATTATTGGAGTTCATGGTTTATCTGGCGACCCAGTTTATCCCGACATTAAGAATTTAAAACCCCTGATTGAGCCAGGCATACTTGGAAAGGAAATAGTTAAAGCCTTTAATAAATTAAAATGGCATTGTTGGCCATCTTATAGTGCTATTAATGTAAAAAAAAATTTTTCGGTGCAAACAGCTAATCAAACTTATCTACAGTTACTGGAAAAAAAAAAGAATATAAAAATTTTTGATAGATCTAGAGTTATAAAAATTCTTTCTGACGCCAAAAAAGTAAAGGGTATTTTATATTTGGACAAAAATAATAAGAAAAAAAAAATTTTATGTAAAATAGTTATATTAGCTTGCAATGGCATAGGAACTCCAAGACTTTTGTTATTATCAAAAAATAAATATTTTAAGAATGGTTTAGCGAATTCATCTGGGCTAGTAGGGAAAAATTTAATGTTACATCCACTTGGTTTAGTGGAAGGTCAATTTAAAAGATTTATGAATTCTGATTTTGGTCCTGAAGGATGTTGCATATATAGTCATCAGTTTTATGAAACAAACAAAAAAAATGATTACAAAAGGGGCTTTACAATTCAAGTTTTAAGAGGAGCTGGGCCGATTGAAAGTGCGATTTACTATAAAAAAATCGGAAAACTGAAATATGGAACTTTATTTTTAGAAAATTTTTTCAAAAATTATAATAGATCAATTCCAATTGCTATCATAAGTGAAGATTTGCCATCGAAGGATAATCACGTTTCATTAGATTATAAAAATAAGGATTCTTCAGGTTTACCGGGAGTTAAAGTAGCTTACAAAATTAGTCAAAATAGTAAAAATATTTTAAAAAATGGAGTTTCTAAAACTATCAAACTATTACAGGTTGCTGGAGCTAATCAAATAAACGCTTTTGCACCAGTAAGACATACAGGGTGGCACTTGATGGGGACTACAAAAATGGGAAATAAAAAAAATACATCAGTCGTAAATAAATTTGGGCAAACACATGATCTTAAAAATCTTTTTATAGTAGATAGTAGTATATTTGTAACAAGCTCTTCTGTAAATCCTGCTTCGACTCTTCAAGCTCTATCTTTAATGATTGCTGATAATATTATAAAAAAATTTGATGACTATAACTTATAATAAAAAAAAATTGCTGAACCATCTCGATGGATTAATTTCTGAAAATAAAAAGTACGGTATGCCAAAATTTTCTACTGCTATAAAAAATTCCAATTTTTTCAAAAAAAATTATAAAGAAATGATCAATTTAGTAAAAAAATCAATTCAAGAAAGTAATAATGGAAGGTTAGATGAACTTATTTTTTGTTCATATTTTTCCTCAAAAATAGTAATAAGAAAAATAAAAGACATAAATAATCAGTTCTATATGGAAAGAAAAAATTTTAACAAAAAAAAATTAAAAAAAAAAATTAAAAAAATTTATTTAGTTTGAATATTAATTATGAAAAATTTTAAAATAGGTTTAGTCACTGGTTGCAATGGAGAATTAGGAATAGAAATTGCAAAAAAACTAATTTTGAGTAAATTCAAAATTATTTGTCACATAAGAAAAAAAAATAAAAAATTTAAAGATTTTGAAAAAAAATATAAAAATAATATTATTTCAACTGTTAGTTGTGATTTATTAAATTCGTCAAATTTGGAAACACAATTAAACAAAATAACAAAAAAAATTGAGAAACTTGATGTCCTAGTTATTAATGCTGGAACTCCATATGGAAATTTATTTGAGATGACTCGAATTACAGATATTAAAAAAATTTATGAAATAAATTTTTTTTCTCAAATTCTAATTATTCAAAAGTTGTTAAGATTGATGAAAAGATCAAAGAGTGCCACAATAATTAATATTTCATCACTTAGCAGTGTAATTCCACTAAAAGGCAACATTCCTTACGGTGGCAGCAAAGCCGCTTTAAACTTCTTTACTCAAATATTAGCAAAAGAATTAAAAAGATATAAAATAAGGGTAAATGCTTTAGCACCAACTATTTTAAATAATAAAATGGGTAGTAAAACTGATCCTATTACGGCAAAAACTCTTTTAAAAAATACATTTAAAAAAAAACCAATAAGTATGAAAATAGTAACAGATAAGATTATGTATTTACTTTCTAAAAATGGACACTCTATAAATGGTAAAATTATTAAAGTAATTAAATAAAAGATAAAAAATGAATATTAAAGAACTTAAATTAACTTGTTACAAAATGCGTAAAACAATTTTAGAGACAAGTTTTAACTGTCGAGAATCTGCTCACATTGGGGGGGCTTTATCAATGGTTGAAATTTTAGCGGTTCTGTACCACAAAATAATGAAAATAAATCTTAAAAACCCCAAAGATAGATTTATTTTAAGTAAAGGACACGGTTTTTTGGGTTTATTGAGTGTTTTAGAGTCAAAAAAGATTATTAATAAAAAAATTTTAGATACTTTTCAAACTGATCGAAGTGAAATAATTGCCCACCCAATTATGGATCCATCTATAGGGATCGAGACATCTAATGGAAGTCTTGGTCAAGGTTTATCGTATGGAGTGGGTTTGGCCATTGCATATAAATTACAAAATAAAAGTAATTCGATTTTTGTAATGTTAGGCGATGGAGAGTGTTATGAGGGATCAATTTGGGAGGCTGCTATTACCGCTACAGAAAAAAAACTAAATAATTTAACGGTTTTACTTGATGTCAATGGATTTCAAAATGACGGAAAAATCGGTGAGGGTATGGACTTTAAGAATTTAGCTAGCAAATGGAAAGGGTTTGGATGGAATACAATTTTATGTGATGGGCATAAATTAGAATTAATTATTAGCTCGTTTAAAAAATTAAAAAAAAACAAACCTAATATAATTATTTTTGAAACTACCAAGGGTAAAGGTGTAGATTTTATGGAAAATAATAATGATTGGCATCACGGAAGAATTACGAAGAATATATATCAAAATGCATTAAAGAGCTTGAAAAAAAAATATGTTTACTGAAACACAAAATAAACAGTGGTGCAAAATGGGCCCAAGAGCAATGTTTGGACAATTTATGATTGATTTGGTAAAAAAAAATAAGAAATTAATGATCATATCTGCTGATTTAGGTAGATCATCTGGATTAGATAGGTTTAAGAAAGAATTTCCAAAAAATTATATTTCTGTGGGAATAAGTGAGCAAAATATGATTGGGGTTGCGTCCGGTTTATCAAGAGAGGGGTATAAAGTATTTGTTACATCTTTCGCACCATTTCTCTCAATGAGAGCAAGCGAACAAGTAAGAATGAACTTAGGATATATGAAACATAACGTAAATCTCGTAGCTTTAGGAAGTGGAGTTTCAATGGGTTACTTAGGAAATAGCCATTATGGACTGGAAGATTTAGCAATTATGAGATCTATACCAAATATTTCAATATCGAGCCCATCTGATTGCGGTGAACTTAAAAAAACTTTATATGATTACACTTTTAAAAATAGGGGGCCTGCTTATATACGTTTGACTGGAGTTCCTGGAAGTTCTGCAGTTTACACTAAGAATTATAGTTATAAATATGGAAAATATGAAAGTCTATTAGAAGGATCAAAGCTACTTGTAATTTCGACTGGCTCAGTAACTGGTGAGGCTCTTAAAGCAATAAAAAAACTAAATATTGAAGGGTATAGTATAAAGTTAATTAATATTCACACCATAAAGCCTTTAGACTTAAAAATTACTAAACTAATGATGTCTTTTGATAAAATAATTACAATTGAGGAACACTCAATTAATGGTGGTTTATATTCAGCTATTTCAGAATTAATTGTTAAAAATAATATGAAAAGAAAATTATTACCTCTTTCATTATCAGATAAATTTAGTGTTAACGGAAAATATAGTTTTTTATTAAATTTTCATAATTTAAGTGAAAAAAAAATTAGAAATAAGATACTTAATTTTTTAAAGCATTAAATGGCATCTTTATTTCGAAATTTTCATAATTTTAAAAATAGAGCTGCACTTATAGGAAAAGACAATAAAATAGTAACTTACTCAAATCTCTTGAATATATTTAATTCCCTTGAGCAAATTTTTAAAAAAAAATCTACTGTTTTAATCATATCAGATAATTCTCTAGGATCGATAATTAATTATGTGTTTTGTATTAGATCGAAACATGTTGCAATACTCATTAGTAATGAGTTGTCTAATAGTGAAATTAAAGAAATAATAAAAATTTATAAACCAAATTTTATTGTTTCAGAAAAAAAAATTTTTGCTAAAGAATTTTCTTTAAAAAAAAAATATTCCCTATATAAGACAATTTTATTTAGTACCTCTTTTATAAATCATAATTTTAATAAAAAATTACAACTTCTTCTTCCAACTTCAGGCTCTATGGGGAGTGCAAAATTTGTAATGTTATCAGAGCAAAATCTTTATAGTAATACTATGTCAATTATCAAATATCTAAAATTAAAAAATCATGATAGAGCAATCACAAATATGCCTTTTTATTACAGTTACATGCTGTCAATTATTAATACACATTTGCAAGTAGGAGGTAGCATTGTAGTTTCTAAGGAGACAATAGTTCAAAAAAAATTTTGGGAAATTTATTCACAACTTAAAATTACCTCATTTAATGGTGTACCATATATCTATGAAATTATAAATAAAATTGGGATTAAAAAAATTTTTACCAAATCTTTAAGATATATTACTCAAGCTGGAGGAAAACTCGATGAAAAACTTGTTAAAAAAATTTTAAAATTTACAGAAAAAAAGAAAAAAGATTTTTATATAATGTACGGTCAAACAGAAGCTTCTCCAAGAATTTCGTATTTAAAGAGGAGTGACATAAAGAGAAAAATAGGAAGTATTGGAAGACCTATAGAAGGGGTGAAGATGCTTTTGAAAAATAAAAAAACGATAATTAAAAAGCCTTTTTCAGAAGGAACAATTTTTTGTAAAGGAAAAAATATAATGATCGGATATGCCTCAAGTTATAAAGATCTTAAAAAACATAAAAAAATATCAGAGTTAGACACAGGAGATATAGGTTTTTTTGATGAAGAAAATTTTTATTTTATAAAGTCAAGATCTAAACGAATTGCAAAATTTTACGGTATACGGTTAGATCTAGATGAACTTGAAAAAAAAATGTTAAAATTAGGTTTTGTAGTAAGAATAGCATGTAATGACAAAAAAATTGGTATATTTTATAATCCTCACAAAAAAATTAAACCTATTATGATTAAGAATAAAATAAATAAAATAACAAATCAAAATTTTAACACAATGAATTTTATAAAACTTTTAGATGTACCTAGAACACCTAATAAAAAGGTAAATTACAACAAGTTACAAAAAATGTTATGATTAATTATAATAATTTATTTCAAAAAGACACATTTGGAGTAACTCAAAAAGATAAAGATAAATTTTTTTTTAAAAATCTAAAAAAATTAAATAACCACCACAAAAAAAATTGTAAAGAATTTAATTTAATTGCTAATTCTTTTTTTTTTAAAAAAAAACAAATTAAATTAGAGGATCTCCCTTTTTTACATGTGAATTTATTTAAGGATAAAAATTTAAATTCAGTTAAAAAAAATACTCAATTAAAAATCTTTAACTCTTCGGGTACGACTGGCTCTTCATTATCAAAGGTAAATATTGATAGATTTACATCTTTATTACAGTCAAGAACTTTATTTAATATTTTGATGAGCGTTGTAGGACAAAAAAGAGACAAGATTTATTTTATTGACTCAGAGAACCATATCAAGAAATCTTATAATACTGCTAGAGGTGCCGCAATTAACGGGTTTAAACAAATTGCTCAGAATTCAGAGTTTTTATTGGATAATAACCTTAAGATTAATTATAAAATTTTGAAAAAAATTAATTTGCAAGAAAATATAGTTTTTTTCAGTTTTACTAGCACTCTATGGGAAAAATTTTTGAGTGAGTTAATAGATAAAAAAATTTATTTTAATTTTGATAATTCTTTTTTGTTTCATGGGGGCGGATGGAAAAAATTAGAAAATTTAAATATTGAAAAAAAATTTTTATATAGACTTATAAAAAAACATTTAGGAATAAAACGAGTCTACGATTACTATGGAATGATTGAACAAACCGGATCTATTTTTTTAGAGTGTGAAGAAGGTTATTATCATGCTTCAATTTTTTCCGAAATAAACATAAGAAATAATAATTTGGAAATATGCAAAATAGGAGAAAAAGGCATAATTCAAGTAAGTTCATTATTACCTGTGAGTTATCCTGGTCACAATATATTAACTGAAGATTTAGGTGTAATAATCGGTGAGGATAATTGTAGATGTGGAAGAAGTGGTAAATTCTTCAAAATTTTTGGAAGATTACCGCAAACTGAGCTTAGAGGTTGTAGCGATGTTTAAATTTAAAAAAGAATTAAAAATTATTTCTGGAGACTTAAATTTGATTAAGAGTCCGTCAGAAATTTTTGAAAAATTAACAATTGATTTTTTAAGCACACTCTCAAATAAAATTTTAAACTCAGCTCATTTAAGAATATACTCAGATCTAATCTCTTTTGGATTTTGGTGTAGAAAAAAAAATTTAATTAAAATTAAAGAGAGCTACGAAAAAAACAGGCTAGGCAGAGGAATAGCATTTCATATTTGTCCATCTAATGTTCCGATGAATTTTGCTTTTTCAATGTCCTTAGGACTCATGTCAGGGAATTCAAATATAATAAGATTACCAAGTTTTCAGTTTGATCAAGTAACAGAGTTATGTGTTTTAATAAATCAAATTCTAAAAAAAAAAAAAATTTATCTCTCTTAAAAAAAAAATTTGCTTAATAAAATATGATCGATCGAATAAAATTTCTGAGGAAATTTCAAAAGTTTCTGACGTTAGGATAGTATGGGGTGGTGATAAAACAGTACAAAATTTTAAGAAAATTATTACAAAACCAAAGTGTCTTGATATTAATTTTCCTAACAGATATTCTTTTTCTATAATTAATTCTGATAAATTTAAAAAGTTAAAACCTCTACAAATAAAATCTTTAGCTAAAAAATTTTATTTAGATACATTTACTATGGATCAAAATGGATGTTCTTCACCAAAAGCAATTTTTTGGATTAAAAAAACTTCTAAAATTGCTAAGGAAATTTTTTGGAATGAAATCCATAAATTAGCAAAAGAATCTTTTGATTTTAATTTACCGAAAACAAGTAAAAAATATTTTGAATTAAACCGTGATATAATTAAATATAGAAAAAAAATACAGTATCATTCTAAAAATTTTAAAGTAGTCAGAATGAATATCAAAAATTTAAGCGATCTAAATTCATTAGAGTCTATTCAACCAGGTCTTGGGGTTTTTGCTGAAAAAGATATACACAATCTTAAAGTATTACAGAATTACATAACTTCTCGATCACAAACAATGACATACTTTGGATTTGAAAAAGAAGAAATAAGAAACATGATAATTAAAAATAGGTTTCAGGGTATAGACAGGGTTGTTCAAATTGGAAATGCATTTCGAATGTCTAACATTTGGGATGGTTTTGATATGATTAACACGTTATCGCGAGAAATCAGTTTACAGTGAATTTATGGACAAATCAAAAATTATTAGATTAATAAAAATTAAAGGTCCGTTATTAATGATTGATAGAATAAAACGATTTAAACTTAATAAAAATATTTTGACTGAATATAGAGTTAAAAAGAATAGCTGGTTTTACAAGTATCATTTATTAGATAAGCCTATAATGCCAGGAATTTTAATGGAAGAGAGCATGTTCCAGAGCGGAGTATCCCTATTATATTTAGAAAAAAAATATTCTTCATCAAGTTTTTTATTATTAGAATCAAAAACAAAATTTTATGGAGAAATAAAAGGAGACCATAAATTAAGTATAAATACTATTTTGGATAAAAAAAGAAAGAATATGTTTTATTTTCATTCTACAATATTAAGTAAAAATATTATCATAAGCAAATCCCAATTTACAATATTTAATAAAAATTGATAAAATGAAAAATATTAATCTTAAATTTAAATCATATATTGTAAATAAATTTGGCAAAAAGTTTTCAGGTAAAATTAAAATTGCATCTATTAAAAGTCTTAATTTAAATGAGGTTATAATTAAAATTCAGTATTCATCTATTAATCAAAAAGACTATCTTGTTTGTAATGGGTTGTTTTGGGATTGTAGAAACTATCCTTTAATAGCTGGTATAGATGGGTCAGGTATTGTTGTTAAATCTAAAAGTAAGAAATTTAAAAAGGGGGATAAAGTTTCAATAGTTGCTTCACATGCTGGGTCAAAAACTCCTGGTTGTTTTTCTCAATATGTTAAAATTAAAGATTATTGGGTATCAAAGATACCAAAAAATTTATCTACAAAAAACTCAATGATTTTTGGTACAGCTGGTTTTACGGCAATGCACATTGTTGAGAAAATTAAAAAAAACAAGAATAAGATTAAGAATATACTAGTAACTGGTGCAAGTGGTGGTGTTGGTATTATCTCAATTTTTGTCTTATCAAAATTGGGTTATAATATTACAGCAGTAACGCGAGACAAAAAAAGAGATGCAAAAATTTTATTAAATATAGGCGCTAAAACAATTTTATCACATAAAGAACTTCTAGATTACGATACATTGCCTCTACAAAAAATATTATATGATATATGCATTGAAAATGTTGGAGGAAATTCAATTAATTATATTCTCAAAAGATTAAGTAACAATGGAACGTTATATAGTGTTGGTTTTGCAAAAAATAATTCTTCATTAAATATAGGTCTCACACCTTTCATTTTAAGAAGGGTTGGAATTATCGGGATACACACTGAGAGCTTAAAAAATTTAGAAAGAATAAAAATTTGGCGAATGATATCAAATTTTATTGATCAATATGGATTAAATAATTATCTTTTCAAACAAATTAAAATGAGCCAAATTTCAAATCATTTAAAAAATTTTAATAATAAAAAAAAAAATGGAAGAGTGTTGGTTAAACTTTAAATATGAAAATAATTCCATACGGCAAACAACATATAAACAAAATTGATATAGACTCTGTATCAAAAACTCTTAAACATGAAAAGATTACAACTGGTAGAATTGTAGATTTATTTGAAAATAAGCTACAAAAATATCTCGGATGTAAATATTCTGTTTCATGTAATAGTGGAACTTCAGCACTATTCATGGCTTTTCAAGCAATTGATTTAAAAAAAAATGATATTGTAATTATGCCTTCAATAAATTTTGTGTCTTCCTATAATATTGTTAAAATGTTTGGTGCAAAAGTTTTTCTCTCAGATGTTGACGAGTTTACTGGTCAAATGACACCCGAAAATATAGTAGATTGTTTTAAAAGATTTAAACTAAAAAAGGTGAAGGCTATTCTTCTAATGTTTAATGGTGGATATCCACAAAATGCAGAAAAATTTAAAAAATTTAAAAAAAAATTTACTAGTTATATTATTGAAGATGCGTGTCACGCCTTTGGAGCAACATATAAATTTAAGGGAAAATTTTATAAAATTGGAAGTTGTAAACATTCTGACATCTCAACCTTTTCGTTTCATCCACTTAAAACAATTACCACTGGGGAAGGAGGATTAGTTACAACCAATAACAAAAATATATCTGATAAGTTAAAAATTATAAGATCAATCGGAATTAAAAGATCAAAAAACCATTGGGATTATAATGTTATTTTTAAGAGTTTAAATTTTAGATTAACTGATTTTCAGTGTGCACTTGGAATTAGTCAGCTTAATAAAGTAAAAAAATTTATTAATAAAAGAAAAGAGATATTTAATTTTTATAATAAATCATTCTCAAAACTAGATTTTTTAGAAATACCTAAATTTGATAATGATTATAAGTCTTCTTATCATTTATATATTTTATTTATAAAAAACTTTACCTTAAAAAAAAAAGAAAAATTTATTAAATACATGAAAAAAAAAGGAATTATTTTACAGTATCACTATATTCCAGTTAATAAATTTAAAATTTTTATGAATGAAGATAAATATATATCAAATAAAACACCTCGATATCAAAATTGTGCTATAAGTTTACCTATATATTATGACCTAAAGAAAAAAAATCAGGTTTATATTGTCAATTGTATTAAAAAATATTTTAAACGATAGAAACAGGTTAATTTTAAAATTGTATAAATATATAAAATTAAAGAAAATTAATTTGAGCGATGTTAATAAAAATTATCTCAAGTGGGTAAATGATGAATCATTAACAAGATTTACCTCAATAAAAAAAAAAATTTCAAAAGATCAATTGAAAGAATACGTAGTCCTAAACAATAAAGCAAAACATGTCTATTTACGTAAAATTTTATATAAATCTAAACATATTGGTAATTTAAGAATTTCAAAACTTTTTGGAACAAGTGCAACAATTGGAATTTTAATTGGAGAAAAAAAATTTCATAATAAAGGAATTGGGACATGTTCAATACGAAAAGGATCAGTCATCGCTAAAAAAAAAGGATTTAAAAAGATTTTTATATTTCTAAACAAAAAGAATAGCCAAAGTATAAAAATTTTTAAAAAAAATAATTTTTCAATTTGTATAAAAAAACCAAAGAATATAAATCTTAAAAATAATGAGATTTTATTGATAAAAAAATTTAGTAAGAAATTAAATGATAAAAAATTTATTTAACAATAACAAAAAGGAGTATTTTCAATCATCGAAGAATAATTGTTATTGTTTCATTGTAAGTAGAGGAAGATATTTAAATGATATTTGCAATATTTTTTCATTTATTGCAGCTAATAAAGTATTAAAAGTTAATCCAGTTGTAATCAGTGATCCTAACCAAAAAAAATATGATGAGATTTTTGATTATTTCGGTTTTAAAAATTTAAAATATATATTTACATATAAAAAAATTTTTAATGAGCCAAAAATTTTTTTTCTTTCATTAATCCAAAGTATATACTGTATATTTTTTACTTTCTTCAAAGGATTTGAGTGGCTTATTAATAAATTTGCGATAAAGAATATTAAAGTAGGTGACTTAATTTATGACACACATATAAGAGAAAATCACGGATACATTGACCCAAAAATTGATTTAAATTTTTTAAATAAAGTTTTCAAATGCTGCTTTCGAACAATCAAGTTGTTGAAATTGACTAATACATATAAACCAAAGATAATTTTTATTGGCACAGATGGGTATGCTTATAATTCAGGAATAATGATGAGAATAGGTATTGCATTAAATATTAAAACAATAGAAACACAACAAAATTTTGTGCTTGAAGTTCCTAAATTTAAAGCTGAATTTGGTTCAGACCATTTAAATTATGTTTATAAAAAAAATAAATTTCAAATATCAAAAAAAAAAATTATCCAGCATTATAGGTTAAAAATAAAACAAAAAAAAAAGGTTATTGGGTATAACTCTACAGATACATTTTTTCTAGCAAATAAACACAAAGATAGAAATAAAAATGAGGTCTTAAAAAGACTCGGTTTAAAAGAAAATGATAGGTATGATAAGATTATACTTATTGCTTCACATGCCTTTAGCGATGCACCACATGTAACTGGCTATCAAATTTTCAAAGATTATTATCAACATATTTTAGAAACTTTAAAATTTATTAAGTCTAATAAATTTAAAAAAAAAATATTATGGATTTTAAAAGAACATCCAGCATCTTTTGTTTATCATGAAATTCCAATATTCAAAAAATTATCCTCTCAATTTATTTCAAAAAATATCATTTTATCTCCGAAGGATATTAATACTTATGATTTGATGAAAATTTGTGATAATGTGATAACAACAAAAGGCACAATCGCACTTGAATTTGCAGCAGAGGGAAAGACTTCAATTTTAGCTGGTGCCTCTTCATTTTCGCATTTAGGTTTTACTATAGATCCAAAAAACAAATCAGATTATTTTAAAAAGCTACTTAACATTGATAAATTAAAAAGATTGAGTCAATTGAATATTTTTAAAGCAAAAAAAGCTATGTATTTTTTAGATAAATCCTTACATAAAAATCATCTCAAAAAAAGCGAAATTTTAATATTTTCAGATATTAGAGATGTGTATTTAAAGAATTTATTGAAGAGAAAAGTAAAAGGTAATCAGATAAAATTTATCAAAAAAGCTCTACAAAATCTTAGACAAAAAAAAATTTACAATGATCCTTATTTCAAATCGTTAGAAGATTTCTTTAGTAGAAAAAAAATTAATTAATTTTCTTTAAAGAAGGTATGAAATATTGAGAATCTTCAGAAAATAAAGGTATATTTTTTAAAACTGGAAAAAGACGGTACGATTTTTTACAGTATAAAAAACCATTCAAATTAATGAGTTTATCAAGCGATTTTGGTTCAACATATTCAAGAATGTTATTTTTGCTCAATTTTTTTTTCTTTATTATAAATATAGAAGACTTATTGATTTCTTTCATATGATATTTTTTTTTTAAAATTTTAAAATTATATTCTTTTTTATTAAAAAACTTTTTTAAACCTCTTACGTAATTAAATTTTTTCATTCTTTTTTTTTGGTTTAAATTTGAAGATTCATAATGTGGCTCCATTAATATAACTCCCTTTTTACTTACTCTTAAAAATTCCTCAATAAGTTTGTTCTTATTCTTATTGTTTGGCTCTAGTGCGTGGACAGTTATAATTACGTCAATTGAATTATTTTTAAAAGGCAAGTCTAAGCTTGTATTACAGAAAAGTTCAAACTTTTTAAAATTAGATTTTGTAAGTTTATTTCTAAGAAAATTTTGACCAACTATAAGTCTATTTAAAGAAATATCATTTGCAAAGTATCTAAATTTTTTTTTATTTAAATGTTTAAAAATATATAAAGAGGTATCCATCTCGCCACAACCAAAGTCCAAAATATTATTAAAATTTTTAAATTCTTTTTTAATTGCCTCTATTAAAGGATAATAAACTTGATCTTTCTTTTTTTTGGAAATTAGTTTTGAGTATCTTAAATAACTTCCGGATTGAACATCATAAGACATTTTAATTCTCTCCAGGTCTCCAAATTTTTTATTTTTAAGATATAATTGTAAATTTTTATTAAGTTTAAATTTTTTATTTAGTAATTTATAT
>MDTG01021924.1_pt1 | contig 18328 bp, 19 predicted proteins | sample 811421 | NCBI WGS metagenome assembly MDTG01 (sample SAMN05326645, study PRJNA326480) | marine metagenome | isolation source: seawater | place: Pacific Ocean: South East | collected 2011 | reverse complement strand
CGGCGCAGCGGCGGCGGTGCGACCCGAGCCGCGCGGGCGGTGAGGGTCGACCACAGCACCGCGAACCCGTTCTCACGGATGCCGCCGGGCCACGCGAAGTCGCGGTAGAGGTCGCTGAAGCCCTCCCACGGGCAGATCGCAGCAAGCTGCTCGGGCGCCCGGGCCGCGACCGCGTACTGCGAGAGCGCGAGGTACGAGACCCCGTCGAGCCCGACCTTGCCGGTGGACCAGGGTTGCGTTCCTGCCCACGCGATGAGGTCTTCGTAGTCGTCTGCCTCCTGCGCCTCGAACAGATGCGCCTGTCCCTCGGAGGTGCCGCCGCCCCGAGCATCCGCGTTCACGACGGCGTAGCCGCGCGGCACCCAGAAGGCGGGGTCCGGCGCCTCCCACCCGGTCCACGCCGAGATCCCGACCCGGTCGGGCTGCGGCATGATCCGGTACTGCGGATTCAGCGCGCGGCCGCTGCGCGAGCGCCCAGGCACGGCGTCCTTCCCGTACGGATGCGCCGACATAATGACCGGCACCGGCTCATCGCCGCGCGGCCGGAACACATTGACGCGCAGCACGGTTCCATCGCGCATCGTGACCGGGACGTCGCGCTCGAGAATCCAGTCGGGTTCGGCCGTGGCGACATCCACACGCGGCTTCGCGAACAGACGGATGCGGCGTGCGACGCGACCGAGAAACCACGCGGGCGAGTGGCGAAATCTCTGCGGGGGTGGCACCGGCACGGGCCCGACGCTACCGCCGCCGCGGTCGCGCCGGGGGCAGACCCGCGCGGGAGGCTGCAGGTCGGCATCCGTGTGTCGCACCGTCGATTGGCGGATCTCTCAGGTATTGCGTATGCTTGACCGTCGGTAAGCGTGAGCCCCCGGAGTCCTTTTCGAAGGATGCTGGAGTTCATCCGGCCCCATCGTTTAGCGGCCTAGGACGCCGCCCTTTCACGGCGGTAGCACGGGTTCGAATCCCGTTGGGGTCACCCTACAATTGAATAAGCATGGCCCTGTAGCGCAGTTGGTTAGCGTGCCGCCCTGTCACGGCGGAGGTCGCGGGTTCAAGTCCCGTCAGGGTCGCTCCGAAAGCGACGGGCCCTTTTTCGGAAGGGCTCTTCGTATAGGACACGGCAACTTCGGCTGCCGTGCGGCTCTGTAGCTCAGTTGGTAGAGCGCACGACTGAAAATCGTGAGGTCACGGGATCGACGCCCGTCGGAGCCACAAGAACCGTCGTTACAACGGTCCCGGAACCCTCCGTTGATTCGTTTCAGGTATTTGGCGAGGGCGTTGAGGATGTCTTCGGCGGTCTTGGTCGAGATGAATGGCTTCGGGTTCTCGTTCCACGCTGTGACCCATTCCCCGAGGTCTTTCTCAAGCGATTGCACGCTGCGGTGGTCCGAGTGTTGCAGCAGATCGCGGGTGAGTTCGGCGAAGAGCCGCTGGATCTGGTTGGACCAGGATGAGTATGTCGGCGTGAAGTGCGTGTGGAACCGGGGGTGCTTTTCCACCCAGGCTTCACCGTGGGGTGCTTCACTGTTTCGTCCTGCACGTTCATCGCCGCGAACAGGCTCGTCGTCCCGTACCGGACACAGTCAGGCGTGCGCCGCTCCGGCACTTCCGGCATTATCTGGGACGCGCTGTGCGCGAGCCGCTTCGACAAGCATCGGCCATTCGTCTGGTCTCCGACGGTCAGGGCCAGATTGCGGCGATCGCCGCAGGGATGGAGTGCGGGCCGGTAACCTCGGCGTAGCGCGCCCCGACCGTCCGCGCGAGCGAACTGGCCTGCGCACCGGTCTCGTCACCGCCGACCGGTGCGAGAACGAGCAGTTCGTCCACGGCACGAGCCGCCGCGACCGGGTCGTCGCCGGCCGTGGCTCGGCCGTCGGAGAGCAGAAGCGTGATCCGCCGTGGTGCCGCCGACTCGTTCAGCTGCGTCACGGCCGCGCGAAGCGCCGCCGCCAGATCGGTACGACCGTGCCCGCGCAACGCGAGCAGGTCCGCAACGACCCTCTCGGCGCCCATCGGCTGCCGTTGCGCCTTCAGTGTGCGAACACCCGATCCGAAGGCGATGACGCTGTAGTCGTCCGCGGCGCGCAGGGCGACGGCGGCGGCGGCGACGGCTGCCGTCGCCATGCGTTCGCCGCCCATCGAACCCGAACGGTCGATGACGAGGGCGACCGCCGTCGCAGGCCGGATCCAGCCCGGTCCGCGCAGATCCTCGGCATCGAGCGCGCGGCCGGCGATAGCCGCCGGCAGCAGCGCGTCCATGCTCTCGTCGACGTCGATGTCCACCCCCGGCTGCCACCGCATGGAACCGATCCGGCCGACCCCCGGCCGAGGAACCCCGCGCCGTGAGGCGGCGCGGAGCATGATGCGGCCAGCGATCGCCCTCGCCCGCCGGCGCAGCCGTTCGTCGGTCGCCCCGCTCATCTCGGCCAGGAGGGTGAGGGCGGCATCCGGATCCCGGCGCTCCAGATCGTTCAGGGCCTGCTCGTCCAGCACCCCCACCTGCGGGGACACCTCCTGGAAGCCGGGCAACGACTGAAGCAGATGGCGTCCCGTCGTCGTGGGAGGGACGTCCGCCGAACCCGGCTGCTGCCGGGCGCCGGGGTTCAGTGGGGCTCGGGGGGCGCCGGACGGTCGCGCCCGGTCGCCCCGACCGCTTTTCCCGGCTCCTCCGGGGGGTCGGTGGTGGCCGGCGGATCGTAGACGAGGTGCCAGAGCTCGGTGATGATCTCCTCGGCGCTGCGCTCGCCGCCCTCGTGCACCCGGATACGGCCGGTGAGAGCGGCGAGCGCAGCGTCCAGGCCCACGCCGGGGTCGGACGTTGGAACGTCGCGCAGGCGCGCGAGCCGGTCCGCGACGAGCACCATGTCGATCGCGCCTCGCACGGACGAGCCGATGCGGATCTCCGGATGGTCCCGGGTCGCGCGCACGAGCGCGACCACCCGGTCCAACCCGGGGATGTCGAGCACGCGGCCGCCGCCGGGCGCGGAGCACACCGCGCGCGCCACCACGAGCTCTTCGTCGGGAGCGCTCTGATAATCCATCCGGATGCGGCAGGTCCGGTCGTACACCGCCGCCGAGATCCGCGCGGTGCCGACCGCGTCGAACGGGTTCATCGCGGCCACCAGCGCGAACCCGGGCGCGGCGCGGACCAGACCCAGCCGCGGAACGTGCAGTTCGCCCTCGCTCATCACGGTGATGAGCACGTTGATGGTCTCCTCCGGCACCCGGTTCAGCTCCTCGAGGTAGAGGAGTTCCCCGCCCCGCAACGCCTGGACGAGCGGGCCGTCGAGGAAGTTCTCGTCCCGATACCCTTCGGCGAGCACCCTGCTGGGGTCGTGGCTTCCGACCAGGCGTCCGGGAGTCAGTTCCGCGCTTCCCTCCACGAACACCAGCCCGACTCCGGCGGCGTCGGCGAGGGTGCGCAGCAGGGTGGATTTGCCGGTGCCGGGCGGACCCTCGAGCATCACGTGTCGGCCCGCGGCGAGCGCCGCCAGCAGCACCTCGGTCTCGGATCGTCGGCCGACGACCGCCTCATCGAAGGCGGCCAACGTTGCCCGTCCGAGGATCGCCGCGACCCCGGAGACCGGAGCTGCGGCGATCGCGTCGGTCGAGGTCACGTCAGTTGTAGACGATCACACCGCGGATGTTCTTGCCGTCGCGCATGTCCTGGTACCCCTGGTTGATATCCTCCAGGCTGTACGTGCGCGTGACGAGTTCGTTCAGCTTCAGCTGGCCGTTCTGGTACAGACTCAGCAGACGGGGGATGTCGGCGCGCGGGTTCGCGGCGCCGAACAGGGACCCCTGCACCCGCTTCTGCGAGAGGGTCAGATCGAACAGGGACATGTTCACCGACATGTCGGCGGCGCGGCCGAGGCCGGTGACCACCGCGATGCCGTTCTTGGTGGTCAGCGCCATGATCCCCGCCATGAGTGCGCCCTCTACCACCCCGGCGGTGTAGATGACCTTGTCGGCCATGACGCCGCGGGTGATCTGCTGCACGAGAGGCATCGCCTCCTCGATGCTGGCGGCGGTGTGGGTGGCGCCCAGGGACTGCGCGTTCTCCCGCTTGAACTCGACCGGGTCCACGGCGACGATGTACTTCGCGCCCGCGATCCGGGCCCCTTGCACCGCGTTGGAGCCGATCCCGCCGACGCCGACGACGACGACGGTGTCGCCGGGCTGTACCTCGGCGCTGTTGACCGCCGACCCCCATCCGGTGGTCACCCCGCACCCGACCAGGGCGGCAACCTCCAGCGGGATGTCGTCGTCGATCTTCACGGCCGAGGCCTCGTTCACAACCGTGTACGGGGCGAACGTGCCGACCATGCACACGATCCGTGCGTCTTCCCCGTTCACGTGGTGGCGGGCGGTGTTGTCGGTGATCTGCAGACCATCCAGGAGGCCGGCGCCGAGGTCGCAGAGGTTCTGGTGCCCGGTGGAGCACATCTTGCACCGACCGCAGGCGGGGATGAAGCTCAGCACCACGTGGTCGCCGACCTTCAGGCTCTCCACGCCCGGCCCGACCTTCTCGACCACTCCCGCGCCCTCGTGTCCGCCGATGTACGGATAGGCGGGCACCGGCATGTCGCCGGTGACGATGTGCTCGTCCGAGTGGCACAAGCCGGATGCGGCGAGCTTGACGAGCACCTCGCCGTGCTTCGGGTCGTCCAGCTCGAGCTCTTCGATCTTCCAATCCTGACCGACGCCCCAGTTGACGGCTGCCTTGGTCTTCATCGCATATCTCCCTCGATACGTCGCTTCGTGCCGCGCACGCGGTCCGTCTCGGGCACCTGGCCGCGCGCGACCCCGCCCTGGCGGACGGGACACCCCCACGCTATTCCGGCTCGCCGCCGATGGCAATGGGCTGCTGGTCCACATCACTGAGTTAGGCAAAGACCTCCGGGACGATGACTGAAGGTCGTCAACGGTCGGACGCGTGCCGGCTCGCTGCAGGATGCCGATGCGGCACCACCTCGACCAGGCCGCCGGCCTGCCGGCGCGTGAGCCCAGGCCCGTCCGCTACGGGAACCGGATCAACAAGTGGTCCGGCGTACACGGGCGAGCTGCGTCATCTGGCCGCGACGGAGCATGTTGTGCACCTGCACGATCTGCTGCGGCGGCGAACGCTGTCGGTTTCCGGGCCGGTGAGAGGATCGCTCGCGAGGCGGCGGCCGTCGTCGCGGACGTGCTCGGATGGGATGAGACGCGCACTGCCCGGGGGCGCAGCGGGTGCTCCGGCACACAGCGCCCGCTCGTCACGCGACCTCGACCACTCCCATCATGCCCAGGTCCTCGTGATCGAGGATGTGGCAGTGGTAGACGGTGCGTGCCGGCAGCCGGTCGAACGCGATCCGCACCGTGACGGCACCGCCCGCCGGAACGTCCACGACGTCCCGCACGTCGATCCCAGACACCTCGCCGCGGCCGTCCCGGATGACCTGCATGGGCCACACATGCAGATGGAACGGATGCGCCATCGGCGAAGTGTTCACGATCGTCCACTCCTCGACAGCGCCGAGGCGGACGGACTGGTCCACTCGTTCTGGATCGAACCCGCGCCCGTCGATGAGGAACCGCATCCCGGCACCGCCCCCCATGCCCATGCTCATGGTGAGGGTGCGCCGCCCCGCGACCTCCCGGCCGCGCAGATCCGGGATGCCGTCGGACGCGGTCGGAGCGATAGCGGCGACGCGGGCCCGGGGATCGGGTGCGACCGTGAGCACCACCGCCTCGGGTGAGATGGCGGAGGCGCCGCCCATCATGCCCATGCCGGCCCGGCCCCGGTCGTAGGCCGCGGCCACCATCGCGACGGGCGCGGCGGGAGTGGTGAGCACCAAGTCGGCACGGTTGCCCGGGGTGAGCAGGAGGCGATCGACCGGCGCCTCGGGGCGGCGACCGGAGTCGATGCCGCGCAGTCTGGCGCCGAGGCCCGACAGCCTCAGGTCCAGGTACCGGCTGGAGCAGGCGTTGACGATCAGCACCCGCTGCTCGGATCCGGCCGGGCCGGTCAGATCGGGGGCGACGCGCCCGTTCGTCAGCAGCATGGCGCCGGTGCGACCCGTCATCCGGTCCATGGGCGAGACCTGCGCAACCGATCCGCCGTCGAAGGTCACGTCGGAGACGACCGCGACTCGCGGCGGCATCCGTGACCAGTCCTCGTCGTCGACGACGATCGCCCCGTACAGTCCGGCGAACAGCTGGTCGGCGACCATTCCGTGGTGGTGCGGGTGGTACCAGAACACACCGGGCGGGTGGTCGGCGGGCAGGACGAACTCGTAGTCGAAGGACTCGCCCGGCCCGACGCGCACGAAGGGGTTGTCACCGGATCCCGCCGCCGACACCATCAGGCCGTGGGTGTGGAGGTTCGTGGGGTCGGCGAGCGCATTGCGCAGCCGCACCCGGAACCGATCGCCGGGACGCAGGTGGATGGTGGGGCCGGGCACCGTGCCGTTGTAGGCCAGCATCGTCGCCGTCGCGCCGCCCACGACGATGTCGGCGGGCGCGGCGGTCAGGTCAAGCTCGAGCGCCCCCGCGGAGGAGGCGACCACCGATGGCTCGTTCCAGCCTTGCCCGCCGGCGCCCTCCGTGCCGGTCGGATTCGGCGCTAGCGCGGGTGATTCGGACTGCAGCGCGGATAGTCCGGCTCCAGTGGCTCCGATCACGAGGACGCCAGCACCGATGGCTCCGAGTGTCAGCGCCTGCCGACGGGTGATGTCGCCGCTCATCCGTCGCTCAGAGCGCGCATCCGCTCCGTGAACTCGTCAACGTCGATCTCACCGCGAGCGAGCCTCTCCTCCAGGATGCGCCGCGCAGCCTCCCCGCCCGCCGGCGTTCCCGATTGCGGGCCGGCGGGGGTGGGCGGCGCACCGGTTGCGTCCGGCGAGCGGGTGCCGACGCGGATGGCGACGTAGATCAGGAGCGCGAACCCCACGAGGACGAGCACCACCCACAGCCAGCCCAATCCGAGTCCCATACCGTAGCCCGGCCACATCATGCAAACCACCTCCGTTGGACGACACGCTACCGCGCGCACCTATGGAGCGCACCGGGCACCCAGCTCGAGTGAGCGCGCATCAGTGATGCGTCCTCGATCGCATCACTGCTGCTAGCATCACGTCATGAGGGCCAGGATCCGTCTGGACGCCGAAGTCGCGGCCGCAACACAGCGCCTCTGCCAGAGCGGCAGGTCGGGCTCGGCGAGGCGACCAGCGAACTTGACCGCGCCGGACTCGCTCGCGGCGCCGAGACCAAGCGGTTCCGTCAACCCACCGCGAACATCGGCCTGACGACCGATGTCACCGAAGTGGTGGACGCCCTCGAGCTACTGGACGGCCACGACGCCGACCGCTTCTCATGATCGTCGATTCGAACGTCCTGCTCTGCGCTGTCGACGAGCAGTGGCGCTTCCACCGCGCGGCGTTCACCTGGCTCGAATCCGCCCTCAACGGCGTCGAACGCGTCGGACTGCCCTGGGCATCATTGGCGGCGTTCCAGCCGATCATCATTCACCCCCGCGCCACTGCGAACCCGATGACTCCAGCGGAGGCGTGGAACTGCGTCTCGGACTGGCTGGATACGGATCGGGCATGGACCCCGCCCCGGGGCGCGTCATCGCGACATCCTCGGACATCTCCTCATCGAAGGCGACCTGCGCGGAAATCTCGTCACGCACGCGCACCTTGCCGCCCTCCCCCAAAATCCACGCCGCTTCGGGAGGTGGCCTCACGAGCCGCGCGGGAGGGCCGGCGCGACCTCTAAGTCAGCGTCGGCAGGAACGTTGCCCGCACGTCACACACGCCCTGGCGCGCCTGCCTCAGGTGGGTGGTCATGCCCACCACGGGGCGGGCAGCAGAACCGTTCGAAGCCGCGGGTCCGCTCCCAATCGGTGACCGCCGCGTCGAAGGCCCCCACCTCGGTGCGCGCCTGGTGGAGGTAGTGCGCGACGACCTCGTCGACGAAGGCCGCGCGGGCCACGTCGGAATGCTCGAACAGGTCGGCAACCTCGCGAAGCGTGGTCGGCAGAGCTCCAGTTCGCCGGGTGTCCCGGCGTCGCGGCGCGCACACTGGATCCGTCCAGGATGTCGGCGTCGAACCGGCCGTCGGCCCGACCGGCCTCCAGGAGAACCACCTCCCGGTCGGGATCCTCGCTGGCGCGGGCAGCGAGCACGGCCCCGGCGGCTCCGCCCCCGACCACCAGGATGCGGCTCACCCGCGGTCACCGCCGAAGACCGCTCCGGTGCGCCGGAAGGACTCGTCCAGAAGCGCGGTCAGGTCGGCGTCCTCCTCCCGCAGCCATCGCTCGTAGGTGGCCAGGCACACGCCCAAGCACGCCCACGCGACACTCTGCGGGCGCAGCGCGTCGGGCGCGTCGCCCGATCGGGAGGCGACGTACTCGGCGATCACCTGGCGCCATGCGGCGTAGCGCAGCGTGGAGTGCGCCACGAGCGTCGGCACGTTCAGGAGCAGCCACATCCGCTGCCGGTGGAACGGCACCTCCTCCGACGGGAACGTGTTGAAGGCGATGACCGCGCGGCGCAGCGCCTCCCGCACCGGGATGTCCGTCGGCAAGGACGCCAGGACGACGCGGAACCGCGCCAGCATGTCGTCGAACTCACCCCACGCCAGGTCGTTCTTGGACGGGAAGTACCGGAACAGGGTGCGCCGACCGATCCCGGCAGCCGCAGCGATCTCGTCGACCGTGGTGCGTTCGAAGCCCCGCTCGACGAACATCCGCAGCGCGAGATGGCTCAACTCGCCATGCGTGGTCGCCCGCGCCCGCCCGGAACGGCTGCGCGACTCACGGACGTCCGCTCCGCCGTCGCCCGTGACGGTCCCCTCGGCCACCTCGCCTCGCCTTCCGTCGATCACCAGCCCCGGTGCGATCCTCTTCCATTCGGCACTCGGTGTCATTAGTATCGGCCTCACCCGGGGATCGACCCGGGCTTCCACGTCGCTGTGAAGGAGCATGCCATGGGTCCGAACGAGGTCGTCGCAGGCGCAGAGTCGATGATCGAAGCCGATTCGCTGGTCGAAGAGGTGTCCATCGACGGCATGTGCGGCGTGTACTGATCCGCATGGACGCGCAGACCGCGTGGCGGCTGCATCCCCAGGTCTCGGTGCGGCCGGAATCGTTCGGCGCGCTGCTGTACCACTTCGGAACGCGGAAGCTGTCGTTCCTGAAGGACCGCACGTTGCTGAGCATCGTGGAGTGTCTGGACTCCAGCCCCGACGTCACGGGGGCCCTGGATGCCGCGGGCGTTCCCGACACCGAGCGACCGCGGTACCTTCGGGCCCTGGACACTCTCGCGCAGTCGCACATGATCCAGGAGAGAGTCGCATGACCCTGCTAACCCCGCCCGCTCCCGCCCGTCTGGTCGACCACTTCGAACGCGGGCTCGACGCACCGATCTGCCTGACGTGGGAGTTGACCTACGCCTGCAACCTGTCGTGCGTGCACTGCCTGTCCAGTTCCGGCCGCCGCGACCCTCGGGAGCTGTCCACCGAGGAGTGCAAGGCGGTGATCGACGAACTCGAGCGGATGCAGGTGTTCTACGTCAACATCGGCGGCGGCGAGCCCACCGTGTGACCCGACTTCTGGGAGATCGTCGACTACGCCACCAGCCACCACGTGGGGGTGAAGTTCTCAACCAACGGCGTGAAGCTGACTCCGGAGGTGGCGCGGCGACTGGCCGCCAACGACTACGTCGACGTGCAGATCTCCCTCGACGGCGCCACGGCGGACGTCAACGACGCGATCCGCGGGCCGCGCTCCTACGAGACCGCGATGACCGCGATGCAGAATCTCTCGGATGCCGGGATGCAGAACTTCAAGCTGTCGGTGGTCTGCACCCGCACGAACATCCCCCAACTGGACGAGTTCAAGGTCATCGCGGACCGGTTCGGCGCGCAGTTGCGGCTCACGCGCCTGCGGCCCTCCGGTCGCGGCGCGGACGTGTGGGACGAGTTGCATCCCACCGCCGAGCAGCAGCGCGAACTGTACGACTGGCTCGTCGCCCACGGCGACCAGGTGCTCACCGGCGACTCCTTCTTCCACCTCTCCGCGTACGGCGCACCCCTGCCCGGTCTGAACCTGTGCGGCGCCGGCCGCGTGGTGTGCCTCATCGACCCCGTCGGGGACGTGTACGCGTGTCCCTTCGCCATCCACGATGAGTTCCTGGCCGGGAACGTCCGCTCCGACGGCGGATTCGCGACCGTGTGGCGCGAGTCCGAGCTCTTCGGTCGCCTGCGGGAGCCGCAGACCGGCGGTGCCTGCGCGTCCTGCAGCTTCTATGACTCCTGCAAGGGCGGATGCATGGCGGCGAAGTTCTTCACCGGGCTACCGCTGGACGGCCCGGACCCGGAGTGCGTGCAGGGGTACGGCGCCGAACTGCTCGCTGGTCGCCCGGAGGACCACGCGGTCCCCTCCCACGCCACCGACCATTCCCACCTCACCGCCCCGCCTCGCCCCCGCTCAGGCGCAGGGCCCGTGCGCCTCACGCTCAGCCGGCGCGGTGACATCGCCGCGCCGCCCGTGAGCGCCTGCGCGGAGGACCCGCTGGCCGGGTTCACCGCGTCCGCGCTCTCGGTCGCACCCGAGACGACCGGCGCCAACCGGTAGCCGGCACAGGAGGCACTCCGACACCACCCGACCCGACCGCACCGTCCCGCCCGAGGACGGCGACGCTCGTTCCCGATCCGTTCGGGAGGTTCGGGGTGCGCGGGACCGAAGGGTCCCGAGACAACAGGAGGAAGAAAATGGCTGGGCAGCTGGAAGGCAAAGTCGCCTTCATCACCGGAGCGGCACGCGGGCAGGGACGCTCGCACGCCATCCGGCTGGCGCAGGAAGGCGCCGACATCATCGCGGTGGACATCTGCGCGCAGATCGACACCGTCCCCTACCCCATGTCGACGCCGGATGATCTGGCGGAGACCGTGCGCCAGGTCGAGGCGCTGGACCGGCGCATCCAGGCGTCCCAGGCCGACGTGCGCGACCGGCCCGCCTTGCAGGCGGCGTTCGACGCGGGCGTGGCGGCCCTGGGACCCGTGGACATCGTGCTCGCCAACGCGGGTATCTTCCCGCTCTCGGCCGCGCCGGACGCACAGGAATGGCAGGACGTGATCGACGTCAACCTCACCGGCGTCTACAACACGGTCGAGATCGCGATCCCGTCCATGGTCGACCGCGGGCAGGGCGGCGCGATCGTGCTCACCAGCTCCACCGCCGGGCTCAACGGCATCGGCGGGAACACGCCGGGCGGGCTGGGGTACACCGCCGCCAAGCACGGAGTGGTGGGCCTCATGCGCAGCTACGCGAACTACCTCGCGCCCCACAGCATCCGGGTCAACACCGTCCACCCCACAGGGGTGAACACGCCCATGGTCGTCAACGACGCGATCCAGGCGGTGATGCAGGCCGACCCCTCCATGGGTGCGGCGATGGCGAACGCGATGCCGGTCGACATGGTCGAGCCGGTGGACATCTCGAACGCGATCCTGTGGCTCGTGTCCGACGCCGCCCGATACGTCACGGGCGTCCCCCTGCCGGTGGATGCCGGCTTCACCAACAAGAAGTGACGACGACGTCACAACATCGAAGGAGATGACAATGGGAAGACTGGACGGAAAGGTCGCCTTCATCACGGGGGCGGCCCGCGGGCAAGGACGCTCGCACGCGATCCGGATGGCACAGGAGGGCGCCGACATCATCGCGATCGACCTCGCGGCGCAGATCGGCACCGTGCCCTACGCCATGGCCACGCCCGCCGACCTGGACGAGACCGTCCGGCAGGTCGAGGCGCTGGACCGGCGGATCGTGGCGAGCATCGCCGACGTCCGCGACTACGACGCGGTGAAGTCGTCGCTGGACGCGGGAGTCGCCCAGCTCGGGCACCTCGACATCGTCAGCGCGAACGCCGGCATCGAGTCGTTCGCTCCCGCGGAGCAGCTCACCGACGAGCAGTTCACCGACATGCTGCAGGTGAACCTCATGGGCGTGTGGCACGCCGCCAAGGCGGCCGTGCCGCATCTGCGAGCGGCCGGCGGCGGCTCGATGATCTTCACCAGTTCCTTCGCGGGCCTTGCGCCCCTGGCGAACAATGCGCATTACACGGCGGCCAAGCACGGCGTGGTGGGCCTGATGCGGGTGATGGCGACAGAACTCGCGCCGGACAACATCCGCGTGAACACCGTGAACCCCACCATGGTCAACACCGACATGGTGCAGAACGAGTTCACGCACAAGCTGTTCCGGCCCGACCGCGAGAACCCGACGATGGAGGAGTTCGCCGAGGCGGCGGCGACCATCAACCTGCTGCCGATCCCCTGGGTGGAGCCGATCGACATCTCCAACGCCGTGCTGTGGCTGGCCTCCGACGAGGCCCGCTATGTCACCGGCATCACCCTCCCGATCGACGCGGGAGCGCTGCTGAAGTGAGAGAGGACCAGCCGCGGTGACCGGTGCGACGCCACCCGCCCTGACGGACGCGGAGGATCTCCTCGGCGCGCGCGATCGGATCGCGCGGCGGCTCGTGGGCCGCGAGCGTGAGTTGGAGCTCACGCTCGCGGCCGTCGCCGCCGGGCGCGACATCGTGCTCGAAGGACCGCCGGGCACCAGCAAGACGACGATGCTCACCGCCATCACCCAGGAGTGGGGCATCCCGCTGCTGTTCGTGGAGGGCAACGCCGACCTCACCCCGGCGAAGCTCGTGGGCCACCACAACCCCGCCCGGGTGCTCCGGGAGGACTACTCGGCCGAGAACTTCGTCCCCGGGCCTCTGGTCGAGGCGATGCAGCAGGGCGGGTTCCTCTACATCGAGGAGTTCAACCGGGCCCCCGAAGACACCCTGAACACGCTACTGACGGCGATGGCCGACCGGGCGATCACGGTGCCGCGGGTCGGCACCATCCGCGCGCTCCCCACGTTCCGGGTGATCGCGTCGATGAACCCGTACGACAACATCGGCACCACGCGGCTGTCCACGAGCGTGCACGACCGGCTGAACCGGCTCGCGGTGGACTACCAGGACGCCGAGGCGGAGGAGAGCATCGTGCGCCTGCGCACCGGCGCCACCGGAGCGCTCGGCGAACGCCTGACCGGCGACGCGGTCGCCGTCACCCGCGCGACGCGACGTCATCCCGATGTCCGCCAGGGCTCGAGCGTCCGCGGCGCGATCGACACCACACTGGTCGCCACGCGCCTCGCGCAGCTGCGCGACCTGACCGGTCCCGACGACGCGGCGTACCCGGAACTCGTGTTCGACGCGATGATCGTGGCCTTGTCGGGGCGGATCCACCTCGACGAGGCCGCCGAGACCACCCCGGAGCGGGTGCTGCGCGAGATCTGGGAGGACCGGTTCATCCTGGAGCCCCATCAGGCGGCGCCGGGGTGAAGGGACGTCGCCGCCGACTCGCCGCTGCGATCGGGCCGCACCCGGGCGACGAAGACACCCGGTGCTCCCCTGCGCCGGAACCCGAAGCAGCTCGACGAGGCACCCACCGTCTTCGACGTGTCCGGACGAGCCGGCAGCATCCTGCGCGCCTCCGGACCAGGCAAGCGCGCTGCAGCACCGGTCACGGGCTCACCCGCACCGGCCGAGACCGATGAACCGGCGACGCTCGTGAGCCTCGGCGACGAGGCCGTGGTCGTCGATCCGGCGGTCCGGGCGCGAGCGCGCCAGATCGCCGCGCGGCTGGCGGTGCGCCGCCCCCGCCGCGACGTCACCGCCCGCCGGGGCTCCGGTGCGCTTGTGAGCCTGCCCTACCGCGGCTCATCGGACGAGATCGACCTGGATCGCACCATCGAGGTGCTGGCCGAGCATCCGGTGCCGGAGGACGAGGACATCTTCGTGCGCGAACGGATGCGCACTCAGCGCTCCGTCGTGCTGCTCGTGGACGTCTCGGGGTCGATGAAAGGCGAGCGCATCCGCACCGCAGCCGCCGTCGTCGGTGCGCTGTCGGCAGAACTCGAGCACGACGCTCTCGGTGTGATCGCGTTCTGGTCGGATGCGGCGATCGTGTTGAACCTCGGGGACCCGGTCGATCCGGAGGCGCTCCTCGACGGCATCCTGCGGCTGCCCGCGCGGGGCCTGACGAACGTGGCGTTCCCGCTGGAGCTGGCCGCGACGCAACTGGCCCGGGTGCCCGCCCGGGAAGCGCGCGCGCTGCTGCTGTCGGACTGCGTGCACAACGCCGGCCCCGACCCGCGGCCGCTGGCAGCGCGGCTGCCGCGGCTGGACGTGCTGCTGGATGCCACTGGCGAGAAGGACGTCGAGCTCGGCCGCGAACTGGCGGCCCGCGGCCGCGGCAAGTGCCGGATCGTGCACGGCTACCGCGACGTCGCGCCCGCCGTGTCGGACATCTTCAGCAGCCGCTGACCCCGCCGGCCCACACTTAACATCCCAGACGAGAGAGAGGAAACCACCACCGAGTTCGTCGCGTTCGTGGACTCCGATGCGGTTGGAACCCGACTGCGTCCCGACCCTGCTGTGGCACTTCGCCGACCCGGAGCTGGCTCTCTGGCCGTGCCCCCACATGCTCGGCCTGGCACGGCGCGCCCGAACGCCGCGATCAGCTGGGGGTCCGGCACCTGCCTCGTGGTCCGCACCGCCGCTCGCCGACGGTCTGACTCGGATATGCGGGTCGGCGAGGGCGTGGAACTGGTGTGACGGCTGGTCGAGTCGGGACACCGGGTGCGCTACGAGCCGGGGGTCGTCGTCCGGAACGAGCACCGCACGCGGCTCGTGCCGTAGCCCTCCGCGACCCAGGCTCGACCCTCATCAGGTGATGGCCAACGAATCTCGACGACCGGATCCAACTCGCGACCGCCTACCGCGAACATCTCAACGCGGCTTGACATCTATAGGAGCATCAAGCCCACCGGCGAACTGAAATCCCGCGGTGAGGTGCGCCTCGCGGCGGGTCCCGTAGGCTTCGGACATGGAGGAGCCCTGGGTCGACGAGGCAGCGCGCATGCTCGAGAAGCACACCCGCGATCCGCTTGACGATGCGGTGCGCGGCACGGTTCGGGTGGTCTCGGCATCCGATCGCGTCGGTCGCGCGCGTTACCAGGCCTGCCAACTCGAGGTTGTCACAACCACCGACGGCATCCCGGAGACACGCATCAGCACCGAGGTTGTGACGAGTGCGAAGTACTGGCCCCGCGTCGGCTCGATCCTCCCGGCGCTGATCTCACCGCGCGACCCGACCCGCATCGAGATCAACTGGGACGCACTCGCTCACCAGTGACCGGCGCCCAATCGTGCGGGCGTGACCGCTCGGGTCAGCCGATGGCGATCTCGACCTGGAGTTCTGCCGCCAGCTTCTCGAGGTCTTCCTTGACCCGGGAAAGGTCTGTCCCGGCCACCGTATGCGCCAGAACGGATGCCTCGAAGATGCGTCCGCCGGCCATCGCCGCGTCCCGAACCTCGGTCGACAGGTCGTCGATGCTGAGCTCGTGCGCGGCGAGCACGGCCGACACGTCGCGAACGATTCCCGGCCGGTCATTGGCCACCAACGAGATCACGAGGGAACTGACCTGGCGGTCCGCAGCGGAGGCGCCTACTCCCGAGAGCGCCGTGACCGTGAGCGTCTCATCAAGTGCCCGCAGCGCGTCCAGTAGCGTCTGTGCAGACTCGTCAGCAACCGAGATCTCGACAACCCCGGCGAACACGCCGGCGCGTTCGGCGAGCTGGCTTCCCTCCCAGTTGCCGCCGTGGGCGCTCACGGCATCCGCGACCGCCGAGACGAGGCCAGAGCGGTCCTCTCCGGCAAGCGTGATGACGTAGCGAGGCACGCTCGCATGCTACTCCGCGGCCAGGATCCGCACAGCGGGCAGGTCGGGTTCTGACCACCAGAACTGGTTGAGGTCACCGGAGCGGACCCACCTCATCTGATCGTGATCGGTGCTCTCTGTCGGCCGCTCGCCCTCCAGTTCCGCGCGATAGCAGGCGAGGCGAATGATTCGGTCGCCGACGTGGGTGTCATCTGTCGACAGATGCCCCGTGACACGGATGCCGACCCCGAGCTCCTCCTGCACTTCTCGCACAAGGGCGTCGATCGGGGCTTCGCCCGGTTCGATCTTGCCCCCGGGGAACTCCCAGCGGCCCGGCTGACCGATGCGGGCCCCACGACGGCACACGAGGATCTCGTCACCGTCTGTGACGACAGCGGCGACAACATCGATGGTCGGGACATCATTCACGAATGCAATCCTCCCATCGCGCGTGATGGTGCGCGTCGGACGCCGCGTGGCACTCATCGTCGGCGCGGTAGCGACCCCCAATTTGACGGACACGGGGGCATCGGCGTTTCGCTGGATGGTACGCCACGCCCGCCGGGGCTGAGAGTCTCAGCATCGCCGACCGGGTCAACGGGTCGGAGCTCGTCCATTGCGACGAGCGCGAACGCACGCTGTACGGCGCCTGCACCATCCCCGAGGCCAACGCCGCCGAGGGCGCGCAAATCCCGATCCTCATGTATCACCAGTTCACCTCGAACCCCAAGGGCGAACCGGGATGGCTGCGCCTGAACTATGCGTACATCGGCAACTTCGAACAGCAGATGGCCTATATCGCCGACCAGGGCTTCTACCTGCCGACCTGGGACGAGCTGAGCGCGTTCATCGACGGTCGGCTGTTTTTGCCGAACCACTCGGTGATCGTGACGGATGACGACGCCGACGACGCCTGGTATCAACTCGCCGTCCCGGTCGTCGACGCGCACGACGTGCTGACGACGTCGTTCATGATCACGCGGGATCGGCGGGAGCTGCATCCATCGCCCTACGTCATCGTGCGCTCCCACACCGAAGACATGCACCGGGCCGACGGCCAGGGCCAGGGCCATGTCGGTCGGCGACCTCGCGCGGCAGATCGGCTGAGCCGGATCCGCGAAATCAGGGGTAGCGGGTCAGAGTTCGCCCGGCGCCATGATCTGCTCGTCGAGCTCTTCGAGGACCTCGCGGGTGCGCATCTTGACACCCCTTCGGCTGCCGCGCGAGGGGGCGTAGACCACGAGCGCGTGGAACAGGAACCGCGCGAAGAACGCGATCACGAGGGTGATCGCGGTCGAGATGACAACCGAGATGTGCCACGTGGACACGAGGAGCGCCGTCAGCGGGATCCGCACGATCGCCTCGGCGTTGTTGAAGCCGAACGACTTTGCGAACCTGCTCCACACACCGGATGCCTCTTTCTTCACATCCTGGAAGACGAACCTCTCCTGCAGCAGGAAGTTGGCGATGATGGTGGTCTCGGCCGCGACAATCATCGCGGGGATGTCGTGGACCCCCCATCGCGTCAAGAGCCAGACGATCGCGATGTTGGCGACGGCACCGAATCCGCCGATGACGGCGAACATCGACATCTTGCCGAAACGCAGCATCGTCAGCTGAGTGAGAAAATGCACACCCTGCCGGAACGACGCCTTCGACTCGCCGGCGTTGCGGTCGGCGAAATCGAACGGCACCTCAGCAACCCGCAGGTTCGTGCGGGCAAGGATCTCGAGGAGGATCTTGAACCCGCGCGGCTTGAGCGTGCTCAGGTCAAGAAGTCGGCGATCGATGAGGAAGAAGCCTGTCATCGGATCGGTGACGCCTTTGAGCCGACCCGGGAACATCGCCTTGGTCAGCAGAGTGGCCGACTTGGACACGGCGATCCGGGATGCCCCGGCAAGTCCACCGCTCGTTCCCTCCCCGCTGTACCGCGAGGCCACGACGACATCGACATCCCCCACCACATAGCGACGCCACAGGCGTGGAATGTCCTCGGGCGGGTGCTGAAGGTCGCCATCCATGACAATGCAGATGTCGGAGGCCGCCGCGTCGAACCCCACCATCACGGCTCCGCCGAGGCCCCCGGTGGGGATGTCACGGTGAATGAGGCGGACGGGAATCACCGCCTCCGCAGCTACCCGGCGGATCTCATCGGCGGTACCGTCGGTGCTGTCATCGACGAAGACAACCTCCGCACGGATGCCGCTCGTCGCCGACGCGACCCGAGTCACGAGTTCCGCGATGTTGGGCGCCTCGTTGTATGTCGGCACGACGATGGATAGATCCATGGGTCAATGCTGGCATGCCGCGGAGAAATCGCCGTACCGCTGTCCACCGATCCATAGCGCATCCACAGGCTCTCACTGATGCCTGGGGCCCCTGCCACATTGCCGAACCCACCCCTTCTGCGCCGAACCCACACCAATCGACTCCCGGATGATGTGGGTTGGGGGGGAAGCTGTGGGTTCGCGAAAAACGGCGGGCGGGCGAAGATCCCACTGACCGGCCGACGGATGCAGTGCCGTCGTATCCTGGATGCATGACTTCGGAGACTGG
>MDTG01404783.1_pt1 | contig 18332 bp, 10 predicted proteins | sample 811421 | NCBI WGS metagenome assembly MDTG01 (sample SAMN05326645, study PRJNA326480) | marine metagenome | isolation source: seawater | place: Pacific Ocean: South East | collected 2011 | reverse complement strand
GAGGCCATGCTCGACCGCTCGCGGCTGCGCGAGCTGGCCCTGGAGCACCAAGTCTGCCCCTACTACCTGAGCCAGGAAATGGCGCGCTGGAGCGACCTGGTGGTGGGCGACTACAACTATTTCTTCGATCTGTCCGCGCTGCTGCACGGGCTGGCCACGGAGAATCGGTGGCGGGTGGCGGTGCTGGCGGACGAGGCCCACAACCTGGTGGACCGGGCCCGGGGCATGTACAGCGCCGAGCTGGATCAGATCGCTTTCCGCCGCGTCAGGCGCGTCGTGCCCAAGGATCTCAAGGGCGCCTTCGACCGCCTCAACCGCCAGTGGAACGCCCTCAACAAGGACATCGACGCCGCCCAGCCGGACCGGGACTACCGGGTCCACGACGATCCGCCCCAGGCGTTTCTGTTCGCCTTGCAGCAGATGCTGGCCGCCATCAACGACCACATGGCCGAACACCCGGAACCCCTGGACGGCGAACTCACCCGTTTCTATTTCGACGCCCTGCATTTCAACCGGGTGGCGGAGCTTTACGACGGCGACGCCTTCCTGTTCGACAGCGAACGGCTGGCCCCCGCCCGGGGGCGGCCCGGCTCCCGCCTGTGCCTGCGCAACGTGGTGCCGGCGGCGCTGCTGGCGCCGCGCTTCGAGACCGCCCGCGCCGCCGTGCTGTTCTCCGCCACGCTGAGCCCGGCCCGTTATTACGCCGATCTGCTCGGTCTGCCGGCGGACACCGCCTGGGTGGACGTGCCCACCCCGTTCCGCGCCGAACAGCTTGAGGTGCGTATCGCCCGGCGCATCTCCACCCGCTACCGGGACCGCCCGGCGTCCCTGGCGCCCATCGCCGAGCTGATGAGCGGGCAATACCGGCAGCGGCCCGGCAATTACCTGGCGTTTTTCAGCAGCTACGACTATCTGGAGCGGGTGCTGGCGGTGTTCCGCCAGCAATGGCCGGACGTGCCGGTCTGGGCCCAGGAGCGGCGCATGGACGAAAACGCCCGCCAGGACTTTCTGGACCGTTTCCAGGACGGCGGCGAGGGCATCGGTTTCGCGGTGCTGGGCGGCGCCTTCGCGGAAGGCATCGACCTGCCGGGCCGGCGCCTGATCGGCGCCTTCGTGGCCACCCTGGGCCTGCCCCAGGTGAACCCGGTGAACGAACAGTTCAAGGAACGGCTGGCGGCCCTGTTCGGCGACGGCTACGACTACACCTATCTGTACCCGGGGCTGCGCAAGGTGGTGCAGGCCGCCGGCCGGGTGATCCGCACCGACGACGACCAGGGCGTGGTGCACCTGATCGACGACCGCTTCGGCCGCTCTCAGGTGCGCGCCCTGCTGCCCGCCTGGTGGCGGTTGGAGTAGGACCGGTTAACAGTCGCGCCGGTTAACAGCCGAACCGCGCCGCCATGTCCAGCAAATCCTCGAACAGGAAATCGTGGTCCTCGGAAAACTGCTTGGACGGGCTTTTCGGTCCGTATTCCAGTGGCCGTTTCACATAGGCGGTGCGCAGGCCGGCGGCCCGGGCGGCCTCCAGATCATCCTGGTGGGTGGCGACCATCAGTACCTGCTCCGGGCTCACCTGAAAGGTTTCCGCCACGCCCTGGTACATCCTGGGGTCCGGTTTAAAGGTGCCGAAGGTCTCGGCGGACAGGATACGGCTCCAGGGCAGATCCCCATGGGTGGCCAGATCCTCGAGAAGGCTCAGGTTGCCGTTGGACAGGGTGCAGGTGGTGAAGCGCCGCTTCAGCCGGTGCAAGGCCGGCGAACTGTCCGGCCAGGGATCGAGCCGGTGCCAGGCCAGATTCAGATGCCGCTTCTGGCTTTCATCGAGATTGTCGATGCCGAATCGCTCCAGTATCTCCTCAAGGATCGAGAAGTGGATGTCATCGATCAGCGCCCAGGGCGCTTCCCCGGATACCACCCTGGCCATGGCCGGCTTATAGCCGGCCCGCCAGGCGAGGGTGAACTCATCGGCGGGCACCGGCAGGTTCAGGGCCCGCGCTTCCCGTTCGATGGAACCGAACCAGTCGACCACCGTCCCGAACACATCGAAGGAAACCACCTTAATGTCCATCGTCTCGTTCCATGGCTAACCCGGTGTCACCGTACCATGGCGCGGGGCGGGGTGCTGTTTCGGGCTTATTGCTTGCCGTACTGGTCGCGCAGGGCCTTGCGGTTGAGCTTGCCCACGGCGGTCTTGGGGATGGCGTCGGTGAAGATCACCCGGCGCGGTTTCTTGTAGGACGCCACCTGTTCCGTCACGAAGGCGATCAGGGTGTCCTCGTCCACGCTCTGGTCCGGCTTCAGTGCCACCACGGCGGTCACCGCCTCCACCCATTTGGCGTCCTGGACGCCGATCACCGCGCACTCCGCCACCGCCGGGTGGGCCACCAGCACGTCCTCCACTTCCCGGGGGTACACGTTGTAGCCGCCGGTGATGATCATGTCCGAGGTGCGGTCCTTGAGATGCAGGTAGCCACGCTCGTCGAACGCCGCCACGTCCCGGGTGCGTAGCCAGCCGCCCTCCATGAACATCTCCTGGTTCAGCGCCGGGGCATTGTGGTAGCCGGCCATCATCGACGGCGCGCGCACCGCGATCTCGCCGGGCTCGCCGGCGGGCACGTCCTGGCCGGCCTCGTCCACCAGCCGGATCTCCACGTCCAGGGACGGCCGGCCGCAGGCGCCCAGCAGCTCGTCCTGGTGGTCCTCGGGGCGCAGCACCGCGATGGTCAGCGGGCACTCGGTCTGGCCGTAGTACTGCCAGAATTTCTCCCGGCCCCACAGCTGCATGGCTTGCTGGATTACCGGACGAGGCATGGGCGAAGCGCCGTAGATCACCTGGCGCAGATGACTCACGTCGGTGCTCTCGAAGCGGGGGTGCCCGAGCAGCATCTGAAGCATGGTGGGAACCATGTTCACCGCCGTGATGCGCTCCTTTTCGATCAGGCTCAGGAAGGCGTCCGGGTCGAAGCCGGGCATGATCACGGTGCGCGCGCCGCGCAACCAGAACGGCAGCACGAAGACCCCGGACGCATGGATCAGTGAAGCGGCGTGCAGCATGGCGTCATCACGCTGCACATTGAGCATATTCAGCAGTACGTTCTTGCATACTCCAGCGTAGGAAGCCTGGGTATGCTGCGCTGCTTTGAGGGTGCCGGTGGTGCCGGAAGTAAAAAGCGTAAGGATGACATCGTCCGGCGCCACCGCCACATCCGGCGCCGCGTCGCTGCAGGCGCGGGCGGCGGCCAGCAGATCATCGCTTTCACCGCCGATCCCGTGACAGGCCAGCCCAGGAAGGGCGTTGCACAGGGCCGCCGCGCGCTCCGCCAGGTCGGCGCCGTACAGCAGCACTCCGGCGCCGGTTTCCTTCAGCATGCGGGCGTGCTCCTCCAGGGACAGGCGGGCGTTCAGCGGCACCCGGTTAATGCCCGCCTTCACGCAGGCGAAATCCACCGGCACGCTGTACAGGCCGTTGTTGAGCAGCAGGGCGACCCGGTCGCCCCGTTGCACGCCCCGTTCGATCAGGGCGTGGGCCAGTTGATTGCTCAGCGCCTGGGTCTCGCCAAAGGTCAGGCTCTGGTCGCCGAACACGATGGCGGTGCGCTCCGGGTTGTAGCCGGCGCCGCGATGAATCAGATCCAGATAGGTGGTGGTCATTGCGTCTCTCTCCCGTTGTCGTTCTTGTTCATTCGAATTCACCGTGGCGGCCGGCGCCCTTGGCGAAGCGGTCCGCACCGGCGATGGCTTCCTCGAAGACGATCGGGTAACCGCCGGCGCCTTCCCGGCGCAGCGCCTCCGCCAGGTCGTGGTCCCACTGGCCGTAGGCGGAGGCCCGGTCCGCCTTCATGCACTGTTGCGGGAAGCCGGCGATCTGGCGGGCCAGGGCCTCGGCGGCTTCAACAGCGGTGCCGTCGTCCACCACCCGGTTGGCCAGGCCCATTCGCAGGGCTTCCTCGGCCCCCACCGGGCGGCCGGTAAGAATCATGTCCAGGGCGCGGCCCTGGCCGACGATGCGCGGCAGGCGCACCGTGCCGCCGTCGATCAGCGGCACCCCCCAGCGCCGGCAGAACACGCCGAACACCGCTGAGCGTTCCGCCACGCGCAGATCGCACAGCAGCGACAGTTCCAGGCCGCCGGCCACCGCGTGGCCGGACACCGCCGCGATCACCGGCTTGCTCAGCATCATCCGGCTGGGCCCCATGGGCCCGGGACCGGTACCCTGGGGTTCCACCTCGTTGCGGCGCTCCGGATCGCCCAGGGCCGCCAGGTCGGCGCCGGCGCAGAAGGTGCCGCCGGCGCCGGCCAGCACCGCCACCCGCGCTTCTTCATCGGCTTCGAAGGCCTCGAAGGCGGCGCGCAGCGCGGTGGCGGTGGGACGGTCCACCGCATTGCGTTTGTCCGGACGGTTGATGATGATCGTGCGCACCGGACCGTCGGCGCGGGTAAGAATGGGGGAAGCGGACACGGCGGACTCCTCGACGGCGGATCCTCGGATCCGGTTTGTTACATGTTTTGTCCAGTGAAGACAAATTAGGATATATTTCACAAAATGTCCAGATCAGACAAATCAAGTTATAAAAAGCCCGGCGACCCACGCCACGCCGACACCCCGCCGCTCGCCGCCGGCGACCTGGTGCTGGACCTGCTTTCCACCCATGATGCCCACCAGCTCACCGTGGCCGCCCTGTGCCAGGCGGCGGAAATCTGCGGCGTCCGCCCCCAGAACGTGCGCGTGGCCCTCAACCGACTGCAGCGCCAGGGCAAGGTGGACAGCCCGGAACGGGGCCTCTACCGGCTCGACACCGGCGGCAACGGCCTGTTCGCGGAAGTGGCCAACTGGCTGCGCCGGGAACAGCGGGCGGTGCCCTGGCAGGGTGGCTGGGCCGCGGTGCTCGACAACGCCGTACCGCGCGGCGAGAAAACCGCCTGGCGCCGGCACGAACGGGCCCTGGCCCTGCGCGGTCTGCGGCACCTCGACGACACCGGACTGCGCCTGCGCCCGGATAACCTCACCGGCGGCATCGACGGCCTGCGCCGGGACCTGCGGCGGCTCGGCCTCGCCGACGGCGCCCGCGTGTTCCGCGCCGCCGACTTCAGCGACGACGACGAACAGGCCGCCCGGCGCCTCTGGGACACCGCCGCCCTAAGCCGCCAGTACCGCGACATGGAAAAGCGCCTGGCGGCCAGCCACCGCAAGCTGGCCCGGCAAGCGCCGGAAAAGGCCGCCCGCGACAGCCTGCTCCTCGGCCGCGCCGCCATCCGCTGCATCCTCCACGACCCGCTGCTCCCCGACGAACTCATGGACCAGGCCCCGCGCCACCGCCTGATCGAGCGCATGGGCGCCTACCAGCGCGACGCCAAGGCGATCTGGATGGGGTTGCTTGACGCGGTTTGATGCGGTTCACGTTTTCGCGCAAAAACCGTTAAGTCGCGCTTTTTTCCTACAGCGGCCTTAAGAGATTTCTTACAAGCGCGGCGCCGTTCCGTTGCTAACCTCCCAGGTGCAAATGTTTGCTTTCTGTCCACTGGGGGACGGGGGGCCAGGACAATCTGGGGGAAAGGCATGGAAACGCCGCTGGCCAGCCATGGAGGCTGGTTTCGTCTTGTCGTCTGTTTTTGTTTTTTGTTCATCCTGCCGCTGAACGGGCAGGCCGGTCCCGCCGAGGGGCGGCAATGGCTGCTTGGCCAGATTCAGCAGGATGGGTCGCTGAACAGTGAAGCCACCCTGTCCACCGCGTTCCAGGCCACCACGGAGAGCGTGGAAACCTTTCGGATTCAGCCGGACGCGGAGCCCGGCGACCTCTCCGGCGTCGCCGCCTATCTGGCCGCCGCCGCGCCGGACCAAAGCGCCGAGAATCTTGCCCGGCGCCTGATCGCTTCGCACGCTCTGGGGCTGGATTTCAATGCCGATCGGCAGGCGCTCATGGCCAGGCAACGTGCCTATTCCGGTTTTGGCGCGTTTCCCGGCCACGATGCCGACGCGGTCAGTACCGCCTTCGCCTTGCGGGCCTTGCACCGGCTGGGCGTGACCCAGGAGCCCGCGGCGTATTCGCTTCAATACCTTCTCGACAGCCAGCTCGACAGCGGCGGCTGGGCACTGGACGGTGACAATGCCCAGGTGCAGACCACCGCCCTGGCCATGCATGCGCTCTGGCTATACCGCAACCAGTACCAGGTGGCCGCCGCGCTCGACGCGGCCCAGTCGTTTTTGCTCGGTGAGCGCGACGGCGTTCTATGGGCGGGTACCGAACAATCGGCGCTGGCCTTGATCGCGCTTTTGTCCCGGGCCGTGGATCGTTCCCCCTATGAACCGGCGTTACAGGCTCTGGCGAACCGTCAGAACCCGGCCGGGGATTTCGATGGCGATGTCCACGCCACCGCGCTGGCCCTTCGGGTATTGGCGCTGGGATCGCTTCCTCCGCGGGATCTCACCCGGCTCACTGGCAGGCTGGTGGACGCGCAAACCGGCCAGCCCCTGGCGGATGGCCGGGTAAGTCTGTCCGGCAGTGATACCCGGGAAGCCCGGACCGGCGCCGATGGCGCCTTTCTGTTCGAGAACCTGCCCACCGGCCAGTATCGGATCGAGGCGGGCAAGGCCGGCTACGGCACCCTGGTGCTCAACACCGTGGTGCAAACCGGCGACAAGCGGGATCTGGGCAGTCTGGCTCTGGACGTACGGCAAACCGATCCCGACACCGGCGAACCGGTATCCACCGGACTTCTTCGCGGGCGGGTGACCGCCAGCGAAGACGGCGCCGCCCTGGCCGGCGCCACCCTGACATTGGGGGGCTCAGGTCGCTCGGTGACCACGGGCCCCGACGGCCGCTACGTGATCGGTGACATCGCCGCCGGTCCGGTCACGGTGACCGCCTCCGCGCCGGGTTATCGGACCGCCGTGGGCAGCGCCGAGATTCAGGCGGGGCAGACCCTGGTGTTCTCGCCGGCCTTGCGTGTCGCCGTGACGCAGGGTGTGAACGTGGAGGGCCGGGTCACGGCGCAGGCCTCCGGTAACGCGGTGGCCGGCGCGCTGGTTAGCGCCCGGGTCGGCGATACCACGAAATCCGTGAGCACGGACGCGCAAGGCTATTATCGCCTGACCCGCTTGCCCGCCGGGGAGGTGGCGCTCACCGTCAACGCCGATGGCTATGCCTCCGTGTCTGGTCAGGCGCAAGCCGACGACGGCGATACCTTGTCATTCTCGCCACGGCTTGTCCCCGTGGGCGAGCCCCCGGTTTCCCTGCCCGGCGGCTTCCGTGGCGTGGTCGTGGACGGCATCACCGGGCGCGGTATCGAAGGCGCTGAAGTCCGGGCGGAGCACGAGGACGGCTTGGAGACCCTGCTTACCGACGCCGATGGCCACTTCGTCATCGATACGCTGAGCGCGGGGGACGTCAGCCTGACGATCAGCGCGTCCGATTATGCGTCGGTCAGCGCCACGGCGCGGGTGGAAGCCGGCTTCATCAGCGATGTTGGCGAGGTGGAACTCACGCCCCTGGACGAGGCGGTGAACAGCGTCGCCGGCCGGGTGGTGGATGTGCGTACCGGCGAACCACTGGAAGGCGTGCTGGCCCAGGTCAAACGGCGGGCCTCCTCGTCCACGGTGGTGGCGGAGGCCCTGAGTGGTCCGGAGGGGCGGTTCGAAGTGCCGGGATTGCGGCTGGACGACTATGTCCTGGTGTTGTCGCTCACCGATTACCAGGACCTCACGGTTCCCTTCCTGATCGCCTCCGGCGGTGTGCTGGAAATGGGCGAGTTGCGTATGCGACCGCCGGGTATCGATGCCTTGCTGCCGGATCTGGCGATACAAAGCATCGCCACCGGCGATCTCTCTTCCGACCCGGATACCTTCGCGGCCAGTGGCGATCTGGGCGTGGTGGTCATCAACCGCGGTAACACGGCGCTGGATCAGAGTTTCCGCGTGTTGGCCTTCAGTGACCGGGATCGCGATGGCGCTTTCGACCCGGACACGGATGTAGCGCTCGGAGAACAGGTCGTCGACGGGGCGCTCGATGTGGATACCACCCGGTTGATCTCCATTGCCGTGGACGGGCCTCTTCCGTTCCGCGATGCACCGATCACGGTGATGCTCGACGCCGATGAAGCGATCTCCGAACTGTCCGAGACCAACAATCTGGAAAGCACCGCCGGGGAATGCGTCAACAACCAGAAGCCGTATCTGGATCTGGCCTTGTGTCTGGACGCGTCCGGCAGCGTCAGCCGTTCCGAGTTCCAATTGCAGTTGGAAGGCACGGCCCGGGCCATCGAGAACCCGGATATCGTGCCGCGTGACGGTTCGGTGCGGCTTTCCCTGCTGCAATTCAGTAACTCGGATCGTCTGGAAATCAACCCGACCCTGGTCGAGGAAGACAACGTGGCCGATCTGGCGGACGCCATCCGGGCGGTGCCGAAAATGGGTGGCGGCACTTCCATCCATCAGTGCATCGATGGCGCCGCCAACACCATCACCCAGACCACGCCGCCGGCGGCGCTGCGAGTGATCGACGTGTCCACCGACGGGCAGTCCAGCCAGTCCTCCGCGGTGGCCGCCGCCAATCGCGCCCGTGACGGCGGCGTGGATGTGCTCAATGCCATCGGCGTGGGCAGTGGCGCCAACGAAAACCTGCTCAACGCCATCGTCTTCCCGGAACCGGTGGGCGGCGACCGCGGCTTCGTGCTGATGGTCGACAGCTACGAGGAATACATCGAGGGCATCGCCGGCAAGATCGCCAAGGAAACCCGCATTCCCGATCTCACCGTGGGCGGCCTGAAACTGGTGGATCACGGAACCGGCGAACCGGTCAGCCTGGAAGTGGTGGTCGGCAACGCCGGCTCCGCGGCGATCACCGAGGACATTACCGTCACCTTCTCCGACGGCGACGCCAACACCGGCGAGGTACTCGGAGAGGTCACGTTGCAGGAAGGCATCGAAGCCGGCGCTTTCCGCACCGTCAGCCTGGACGATGTGCCGGTGGCGGCCCTGAACAATGGCACCGTGCGCGCCGCTGCTGAAATCGCCGGCAACGTGTCGGAGTGCAACACCGGCAACAACGGTGTGAGCATCCCGGTCACCGTGCAGCGGGGTGAGGTGTCCCTGGGGCTGTCGTCCAGCGCGCCGTCGCCCATGGAATTGCTAGGGATTGATGCTCTGGTCGGCAATACCGGCGCGGTGGCCGGCGACTATCGGGTAACGTTGCGTATCGAGGATACCAATGGGGTGTTGGTGGCGGATCTTGGCGAGCACGCCGTCGACGAACTGGCCGCCGGCCAGCGGTACCAACGCACCGAGGAATGGGATACCGGTGTCACGCTGACCGGTGCTTATCGGGTCGTGGCCGATCTCTATAACGCTTCCGGCCGTCTGCTGGACAGTGACCAGGCCGCCTTCCGGATCACCGAGGAGGGGGACCCGTCCGCTCCGGTGGCGTCGGTCCGGGTTGGCGCGGACCGGTCCGAATACCGCCTCGGTGACACCGTGATGATCGAGAGTTCGCTGAGCAACACCAGCCTCGGCACACCGATCCCGGCCCCCCGTTATCGCCTGGTGGTGGCCGGCCCTGACGGGCAGGTGGTGCTGAGCGAGGAGACCAGGTTGAGCGGCCTGGCCATTGGCCAGGTGCTGACCCTGCCGGACCGGTTTGCTCTGGCTGATCTTCCGGTCGGTGACTACGCGGTAACCGGTACCCTGTTCGCCAGCAATGACCAGGTGCTCGCCCGGGACCAGGCCGGCTTCTCGGTCACCGCCGATCCGCTCCGTGCCTTGCAGGGCGGGGTCTCCGTCGAAGCGGAGTCGGTCTTCCTGGGCGATGCCCAGAGCTGCCACTTCCGGCTGCGTAACAGCGGTGATCAGGTCCTGGAAGACATCGGCGTGCGGCGGGCTCGTGTGGATCTGGATAACCAGCTTGAGCTCGCGGACGAAGCCGCCACGGTGACCCTGGCACCCGGTGAGGAACGGACCTTCACGGATACCTTCAGCACCGCCGGATTCAATCTTACCCGCCACGCCTGCGTGCTTCAGGTCACCCACGGCGGCGAAAGCCGGGATCTCGGTAACGCCACCTTCCAGATTACCGAACCGCCCGTGTCCCTGGAGACCAGCCTCGGCCTGAGTGGTGGGCCCCGCCTGCTGGTCTTGGCGGATAAAGAAGTGTCCACCTGCATGGCGGTCGGGACCCTGACTCTCGAAGCCGTTTTCCCGGAGACCTTGTCGCCCTTCGCACTGGTTCACGCCAAGGTGCTCGGGCGGCATTTCCGGATAGAGGATATGGAGTCCGCCACGCCCCGTTTCTTCGATGGTCCGGTGAATCATGGGGATGGCCGCGATGTGGATCTTACCTTGATGGATCTTGACCGGGAGCGGTTGACGGTACGGCTGCAAGGCGAGGGCCTGGTCGACGGTGACTATTCCCTTAAAGCGTTCTATCCGGCCTTCCTGTTCCTGCACAAAGACCTGGATAGTGGCGAAGTTCACTTTGAATGCGGTGAGCCTCCGCGACCGGGTGACGTGCTGGGCGATTTCAAGGTCACCGGGGTGGAGCTGGTGGAAAAAGTGCGCCGGGACGGCGGTGCCCCGGAAGTGCCCGCGATCGCCACGCAACGCCAATGGCTTGATGACACCCTGGCCGAGCGGGATTACACCCTGGTGGACTCCCTGGAGGCCTTCGGCGCGGCGGTACGCTCTGGCGATTATCAACAATACCTGCTGCTGGCGGACCGTATACCGGTGGAGCACTGGACCGCCAAACAACTCCGGGAGGCGGTGAATCGTGGCGAAGGGCTGGTTTACGCCGCCGGCAATCTGCCCGAGGCAGGCCCGCTGCATGAAGTCTTGGGTATTCAACCTCACCGTGAACGGCCCGGCTTCGGCTGGCACCACCATGAGCCGCGCCAGGGCGATTACGCCGACGGCGTGTTGATGGAGCACTCGCCGCTGGGCGATGCCGGTTTCCTGCCGTTTGCTCTCAACCGTGAGTTGGCGCTGGTGCATCGCGGGAACAGCCACGTGGCCGGTCATTACCAGAACCTGCGCCTGGGCGGCGGCCATGGCCGTGGCCGCCACTGCCCGTTGTACCCCGTCGAGCATCCGGCGGTGACGTATCGGGATTACGGCCAGGGCCGGACCGTGTTCGCCGGCTTCGACCTGGTCGCGGAAGGCACCGCCGGGCCATCCGCGCAGCGCTATGCCGAGTTGCTCGACGGCATGCTCGCCTTCACCGAAACCGACCTGACCATCACGCGCCCAGGCGCCGTGGTGCCGGTCACCCTGACGGTGGAGAACACCGGGCCGGCGGTGGCCTTGGAAGCGCGCCTGACGCTGGAAGACGGCGGCGAGGTACTGGCGACGCTGCCGCGAACCGGCAATGGCCAACCGGTCTGGCAATTCGAGCTGGCGGAGAGAGAAACACGCTCCCTGCGTGCCTGGATACGCCCGGATTATCGGCAGGGCGTGAGCGACCTTTCGGCAACGTTGCAAGCGAGCGCGCCAAGCGGCGCCGGCAAGAGCTTTGAAGAGGCCCTGCGCATCGAACTGCGCGCGGACGACCCCGAGACCCTGCCAGCGATTGAATCCTCGGTTCGTCAGGCGCTCTGGCAAGCACCCTGGGACCTGGCTCTGAAACACGCGGCGCTGAGCCTGCATCAGGCCGGCCACGCCCGGGAGCATGGCCGAACCGGGGACGCGATCAAACTGGCGCTTAAAGCCACCACGTCGTTGCAGGCATCCCGGCACCGGGATGCCGATGAATTGCGACGTCGCCTGGACTGGGTGATCTGGGCTCTGAACCAGGAAGGGAACTAGGGGGAATCATGCAAGGACGACAAATGAACACCACGATGACGGATCGCAACACTTCCGAAAGCCACGCGGCGCCGGCCATGGAGCGGATGCGCTACGCGCGGCGGTTCTGTCGAACCACCGCTCTGGTCGCGGTGATGATGCTGCTTAACGCGGTGATCTGGCCCTCCTGGGCGGTGGCCGTGGAAGTGGAACGCCAGAAAGAAGCCCAGGCGCAAGCCCGCTGGGAAGCGCGCCACCAGTCCCTGGATCAGGTCCTCCTTGGCATCCGCCAGGAAGCCCAAGACAGGCGCTCGATGATGGCGGACACGCTCGCCGAACGAGATCAGGGCTTCCTGGGCAAGGCCCGTTCGCTGCTTGGCATCGAACAGGCGCCCGCCGAGGCGTTGCCCCGTCTGCAATGGCTCTCACAGCGGGCGGCCAACCTGCACGAGCAAGCCCTGGCCTCCTTCGATGAAACCGAGGCGCACCTGCGCAAGAAGGAGCTGCCGCGACGAATTCTCGACCGCAATGACCGTGCCCGCGAAGAATACCAACGGGCTTACACCACCATGCGGGAAACGCTGAATCAGGCCCTCGATTCCGATTCACTGGGCGAGCAGGAAGAGGCCATGGCGGCGCTGGTCGACTTCATGGATCGCTTTACCCTGGACAAGCCCCGCGACCCCTTCGACCCGAACAAACTGCCCTGGCGCACCCCGGACCCGGACAAGACGCCGACCCCGGCCCGTTCCGCCGAGGCCCTTAGTCAGCGCACCGGTTTGCCCCGTTTTGAGCAAGGGCTCGAACTCGCCAGCCTGAATAACAACGCCGCCCTGAGCGTGGCGCCGGGCGCCCCCATGGACGAGGCCCTGGCCGCTACCCTGGATGCGCCGCAAACGCCGGCCATCCAGGCCAAAGCCGCCGAACTCGACCACGACCCGGTCCGTATCTACCAATGGGTGCGCAACAACATCGAGTTCATCCCCAGTTACGGCTCCATTCAAGGCGCCGAGTACACCCTGGAACTGGGCAAGGGCAATGCCTTCGACACCGCCAGCCTGCTCATCGCCCTGCTGCGAGCCTCGGACATCCCGGCCCGCTACGCCATGGGCACCGTGCGCATCCCCGCCGACCAGGTCATGAACTGGGTCGGCGGCGTTAACGTGCCCAGCGCCGCCGGCAACCTGATGGGGCAGGGTGGCATCCCCAACACCGGCCTGACCCGGGGCGGCCAGATCAGCCACTTCGAACTGGAACACATCTGGGTGGAAGCCTGGATCGACTTCCACCCCAGCCGCGGCGCCGATCACCGCACCGGTGATACCTGGGTACCCATGGATGCCAGCTTCAAGCAGTACGAATACAGCGAAGGCATGGACCTGCAGGACCAGGTCCCCTTCGACGCCGAAGGCCTGGCCCGCACCATCGAACAGGAAAGCACCATCAACGAAGAGGAAGGTTGGGTGCAAGGTGTGTCCCAGCAGCCTCTGGAAGACGCTCTCGCCGACTACCGCGCTCAACTCGAAACCTATCTGGACAGTCAGGCTCCGGAGGCCACGGTCGGGGAGGTCCTGGGCACTCAGAACATTAAGACGGTGATTCACAAGCAGCTCGCCGCCGGACTGCCTTATGAACTTGCGACACGAAAATTGGTGGTTTCTGAACTTTCCGACAAACTGCGTTGGAAATTCCGTTACCAACTTTTTACCAGCCAATACGGCCGCCAACGCTCGCAACTGATTAGTGTGGAGAGGCCGACCGCCGCCCTGGCCGGTCGTAAACTGGCGCTGTCTTTTAAGCCCGCTAGCGAGGAAGACAAGGAAACGCTGGCCAGCTACCTGCCGGAGTCGGATGAAAACGGTGAAATCGACCCGAACGAAATTCCCGGCACGCTGCCTGGCTACCTGATCGACCTCACCGGCGAATTCGCGATCGGCAACGAAGAGGTGGTCTTGGCCTCCAGCAACACCGCCATGGGGACCGGACTGCAATCGGAAATGGGTTACTGGCAACCAAATCGAGGGTGGCAGACCAGTCAGAATGAGCCGGTAGCCGGTGAATATCGCGCTCTGGCTTTGAACCTACAGGGTATTAGTCAGAGTCAAGCCGAAGCTCTGCAATCCGATCTCGAAAAAACGCAGAACAAATTAGATCGAAATGAATTTGATGATTTGACAAGGAAAGAGGTGGTGGGTGATTTCCTCTATAGCACCATTTTGAGTTACTTCAGCCTTAATGATGATCAGGACCAAGTCGCGGCAAAGTTTGGCCAGAGCGTAATCTATCGCGCCCCAAGTTACGGCCTTTTCAAAACCAGTTTGACGCCTAGGTACTGGTTGGGAGTTGTTAGGAGTGTTGAAACAAGCGGCTTTGGTATGGATGTGGATAGCATGAGCAGTCTTCAAGTAAACAAAGATAATGACCTTGAGCGTTGGATTGCCTTCAATAGGGCTCAGGGTATGCGCATGTCCGCTATGGAGCATTTAGTTCCGGAGCAAACATATAGTACTGAGGGGGCAGCAGCAGATGGTATTAGCGCTGTGAAAGCAATCCGACTCGCCGCCGCTGAAGGGCAAAAAATCTGGACGATCACAAAAAACAATCTGGCGCAATCTTTGGCCGATGTTCAGTTGCCTGAGGCAGTCAAAGAAGATATTCGAGGTTCAGTTTATGCGGGAAAAAATGTGGTGACGCACGATAGGCCTGTTGACTTTTATGGGCGGCAGTCCGTTGGTTATACGGTCGTCGACCCGAAAACTGGTGGGGGAGGCTACTTAATAGGAACCGGTGAAAATGGAGGAATCACCGAATCTCCTAAGGATGATGGATTTTTGGTGGCGGGAGTGTCTTTTGATGTAATAAAAAAAGTTTTTAGTAGTATCTCGGCTGGTATCAGTGCGGTCTTTAACTTTGATAATTGTGGTGCGGGAATTGCTTTCACTATTCTTTTTGTCGCAATGGCGGCTATTGCGCTGAACTTGTGGTTGACATTTATTCTTGCTGCATCCGCCATTGTGAAAGTTTCAATTGGTCTGATGGCTTCCATATTTTCTGGTTTGGTTTCCTGGGGGCTGACGCAGGCATGCAGAAAGGAGGGTAAATGAAAGGTTTCTACATCTTTGTTGCTTCTATTATTATGTTTGCCGGCGTTCAAGTTTTCATGGGCAAGTTTGCCGACAAGTTGACTTTTTTTCTTGTTCTTTTGTCAGTGCAAGTGGTTTTATTTTATGTTGTTCTGGATCGAAATTTGAAAATGTGGTCTGAAGTCCTTTTTTTTCTGGCCTCCTACCTGTCTTGCTTGTACTTGGTTTTCTCCATTTTTGAGATGAGTTTTTTTGATGCATTTATCGGTCTCTCTATTATTGTTCTGTCTGATTATGCTGTTTACAAGAAGAAGCCGAATGAAGGTTTGCGGGCGCGTAAAGCAAAGGCTCGCCCTGGACTTGGCGTGATACTTTTCTTTTCATTGCTTGGGGCACCATTTATGGTGGCCTTGTTGTGGTCAATGGCTAATTATTATAATGGGGAGCGTGGTGGAGAGGAAGCAATTTATTTTTCTTTACTCCTTTATGGTGTGGCTTTTATTTTTATGAAATGGGGAGTTGTTCGGTTTTTAGAGGTTAGAAGATGAAGAGATGGGCGGCGAAAGTTCGCTTTAATATTGCGGCGATGGGTTGTGTAAGGGGTTCATTTAACGGGATTTATGTCCTTGGTGGCACTTATGTAAATAAGCAGCATTATCTGTGCAAAGCTTATTCTTTTGGGGCTGATGAAGGGGCGGTTTTATCCTGAGTTTCTTTGCCGCTTTGTTGGTCGGGACCAAGTGGCTTGCTGTTCCATGGGGATAGGTATGTATGGAGTAGTATGTATAATCACGGTGTTGGTTATTGGTTTTTACAGCTTAGTCCTGAATGGACGGATGAAGAGAAGGCGGGTGGCTTTTCATCGAGCCGGTTATCACTCTCTCAGGCGCGGCGAGGCAAGACAGATCCTCACAACACTCCGGATAATGTCGAGGTTTGAGTTTGCCTTGCTTTATTGGGGTAGAGTCTATTCGAGCGCGAGCGTCAACGGTCAGGAACTTGTATCTGATATGCTTGTATCGGCCGGTTCGGGTCGCTATACCGGGTTTTCCTACGTGACAGTGCTGGGCTATGTGGGCGACCTGGGTGGTTTGCCGGATTTTCTGATACGGCCCCGGGCGTTATTGGAAACGCGGCTTGAATTGAGAGGAGGATGCCCAGTCAAGGGCGATTGGTACGCCTGGGGGGATTTCGCTCCGCATCACAACCTTGAAGCATTAGTTGACCGGTTTGAGGCTTTTGCTAAAGGTGCTGTCCTCAGAAAGAAGGGTGATGTTCTGAGTTTTTATTTCAGGGGCGAGTACCTCCATGAAAGTCGTGTACTAAATCTGTTGCCCGAGTGGCGCCGGTTCTGCTGTGATTTCCGGCATTTGGTGCGGGCAGCTGGAAGTTGAAAGGGCGGCGGTGATATGGCGGCAGGCCGCTGCCTCCTTAGAAAAAGTCCGATGATCCCAAGAGGCTGGGCGGAAGAGCGTCGCCGGCGCCTGGGGGGATTACCGAGCGGAAGCATGGTGGCGAGTGAGAGCGGAATCAGCATGGAGGTAAGCAAGCGGGAGGCGGAACAGATAGGGTTTAGACCTTTTCCGAGAGAGCTTCGAATACACTGGGCTTTCCATCTTCGGGACGCCACCGCCCTCGCCGGCCTTCACCGCTTGCTCGAACACATGGGGGCTACCAGTGTGATGCAAGGCGATCTGGATGGCGCTGCCCGATGCAGTTTGAGGCGGTTCACGTTTTTACCGGCAAACTATTACGACGGAATCTTTTCCTAGGGCGAGCTTAAGAGATGTCTTACGGACGCGGCAGTTGAGCTTTTGGGGGTATGAGAGAAAAGAAGATGTGACCTTTTTGAGAGGGATTTTGTTATCGAGGGGGCAATGTGAGCTCAGCTTGTGTATATAGAGATATTGGAATCCTCCGAACACATAGATGTGCGCAAGTAAAGAAAACGTTAGCCTTGTCGCCATTGCGCTTAGTGTTCCCCAACTGGGCCTGTATGATCAAAAATCTGCCTCGGATGGGAATGCATGTATGAATCCTTTCCCCTTTCCTCTGTCTTCCCTGGTTGCTCAGGCTGTTGCCGCGGGTATTCTTGTAATTCTATCCGTAATTATTCTTTCTTATCTTTTCTTGTTGTTTAGAAGAAAAAAATTTGTTCCTGTCCGTGGTTTTTTGATGGATAGGTCTGCTACGGCAAGAGGACATTTTTTTTATGAGTATGAAGTGAAAGGGGGAGCGTTATCAATGTTCTGCTTCGTCAAGCTTGTTAACTTTAAGTGGGATAGGGGTGTTTTGTATCGAAAGAAAGGAGCGTGGGCGCCCTCAGCCCACCACCGTGGTTTATTACGATCAAAAATTTCCCGGTATCGCTTGTGTGGATCGGGAGGTTAGTTTCACGATTTTGTCTCTTCTTGTTGTTTCTTGGGTGTTCTTCATTTTTATTGTGGTTGTTTTCTGAATTTTTGATAGGTTGGTTGTGGCTTGCCTGATTTGCGGGTGTTAATTGGCCCGGGTGGGGGCGGTGTAGGGGGCGGAAACTTGGTTAAAAGTGTTGGTTTAGGAGGTGCGTTTTCGAAGGAGGCGGAGCGCCTATTGCAGTCTGGGTCCTGTTCAGTTTGAGTAAAGTTGCATCTTATCCCATTTATTATAGTAATAGCTAAAATTGGGCGTGTTGCGTCGGGACTGAGTAATCTGAAGATTCAAAGCGGCTGTTGGCGATACTGTATAATTTTTTGGTTGCTAAATATGGTCAAATCTTTACTTCTTGTTTTTGTGGGCTGTGTGTTGATTCTGTGGGGCATGGAAGGTGTCGATGATGGCGTCATTCTTGGTTTGGGAAGATATTCGAGGTTCGTCTCTAAAGAAGAGGCCCCCTTTCGTTTTTACCTCTCTGCTTGTTCGAATTTGACTCTTGGGTCTGTGTGTATTGTGTGGGCTATAAAGAACTATCGCCAAATATAGAGGTGGGGCTTTGTTGGCTTGGATGCTATTTAATGAATTAAAGCTTGCGGCGGCTAGTGCCGTTTCCTCGATTGGTTGCTGGGTCTTATGAGATGGATACCCTTTTTTGTGATAGGTGTAATTTTTATTTGGTGGGGATTGGGTGGGTTTTATGAAGGTGAGGTTCTCGGTTTTGCCAGGTACTCAGGATATGTGAGTAGGGCTGATTCTCCGGTTATTTTTTACTTGGCGGTTTGCTGGAAGGTTTTGCCTGGCCTTGTCTGCGTCGGTTATGCGATAAAGAAAATGTTGGGCAAGTAGTAGGAAGTCCAAATAGAGATAGAAATAGCGCGCCAGGTTTTCGCCGTTCGGTTCAACCTGGCCTACCGCTCTCCACGAAAAAGCCCGGCGATCGGAAGGCGCCGGGCGGGGAGAGCGTCGCCGGCGCCGGGGGGGACCACCGGGGGGAAGGGGGGGCGGGCTAGAGCAGAATCAGCGTGGAGGTGGCGCTGGCGTAGAGGGTGCCGTCGGCGCCGGTGAGG
>MDTG01197198.1_pt1 | contig 18333 bp, 16 predicted proteins | sample 811421 | NCBI WGS metagenome assembly MDTG01 (sample SAMN05326645, study PRJNA326480) | marine metagenome | isolation source: seawater | place: Pacific Ocean: South East | collected 2011 | reverse complement strand
GTACGCGAAGGCGATGGCGCACTCTCTGAGTTCAAGCAGTGGGCCTACGAATACTATCCCTACAACAACCCGGCTGTAGAGAACCCGCAAGGTGCGGATAACACCGAAGCCAAGCTGCTCTACAACGTGCTCTCGCCGTCTTCGCGTGCTGGCGAAATGTACCTCGTACACGCCTCACTGGATAAACCGCAGGACTCGTGGATTTATTTCCCGGGGCAGCGCCGTGTGCGTCGTGCGCCTTCGTTTGCCTATGACAACCCGATTGCAGGCACCGACAGCCTGTATTTCGTTGACCAGATCAACATGTTCACCGGCGCGCTCGATCGTTATGACTTCAAACTGATCGGCAAGCAGGAAATGCTGGTGCCTTACAACTCCTACAAGCTCGTTGATAAGTCCAACAAGTACGAGGATTTGATGGGGCAGGATTACCTGAACCGCGATGCGCAGCGTTATGAAAAGCACCGCTTATGGGTGGTCGAGGCGACTGTTAAAGCCGGCAAGCGTCACTCGTTTGCCAAGCGCAAATTCTACTTCGACGAAGACAGCTGGAACCTGCTGCACGTCGACATGTACGACGCCAAAGGCAACCTGTGGCGCGTTCAGGAAGGGAGCATTTGGGCTGACCCGCAAATCCAGGCGTGCACCGGCTTTGAGTACGTCAGTTATGACCTGATCGCGCGTCGTTACATCGCCGACAACTTCACTCAGGAAGGCGAAGTGCTGGACCTGACGGCCGGACTGGAAGGGCGTGTAGACGACAAGATGTTCAACCCTAACGAACTGCGTCGTCGCGGCGAACGTTGATTGGAAGACACAGACATGAATAACAATAAAGGCGGTCGTTCGATGCCGCAGACCATGACGCGCTCACTCAATTCTCTCGCACTGGCGGTCATGGCCGCCTCGGGGCTGATGTGGACGCAACCCAGTTACGCGTTTTTGTTCGGCTCGGTAGACGGTGTTTCAGGCAGCTTCGACTCGACGCTGTCTTATGGTTTTGCCACGCGGATGGAGTCTCCGGATTGCCATTTGCTCGGTGGTGACAGCGGCGGGTGTGCAGGCAGCACTGATACCGAGTTGGGTCGTTACTACAACCTCAGCCGAGGCAACGGCTACGCCAACTCGGACATCAACTATGCCAACGCTGATAACGGCGATCTCAACTACAACAAGCACGATGTGTTCTCTCTGGTGCTGAAGGGAACGCACGAGTTGAGCCTGCGCTTTGGCGATGGCTGGAGCTTCCTGGGCCGCGGTTCGTGGGCCAAGGATTTCAAGATGGACAATGTCCGTCGCACCGAACTGGATGAGCAGGCCGAGCGCGATGCAACCGAGCGTTTCGACTTGCTTGATCTGTGGGTGGCCAAGAGCTTCGACCTCGGCGAAATGCCGGCCAAGGTCAAGCTTGGCAGCCAAGTGATCAGCTGGGGTGAGGAGATTTTCTACGTCGGCGGCATCAATCAGATCAACGCCCTGCGTTTGCCGAAATACCACACGCCAGGCACCCAGTTGAAAGAGGTCTTCATGCCGGCACCGATGGTGTCTTTCAACCTGGGGCTGACCGATACCCTGAACCTGGAAACCTATTACCAGTTCAAGTGGAATGCTTACGAGCTGGACCCAGTCGGCACCTATTACTCGGCAATTGATGTGGCCGGTGAAGGGCGCGGGCCTATTTATTATCCGAGCGGATACGTCGAAGGGATTTTGCCAGGCACGTGCGCGGGCACGCCAACTGGCCGCTGCGGTGAGCCTTTGATCAGTGGTTTGAGTGACGCTGATCTGGTGGCCAGCGGTTTGGCCATTCCTTACGGCGGCGAGCGTGAAGCCAAGAACAGCGGCCAGTATGGCGTAGCGCTGCGCTGGACTGCGGATGATATCGGTGCGGAGTTCGGCTTCTTCTACGAGCGTTATCACGACAAGCTGCCGTTCGTGGGCTACACCGCTCTGAGCAACCCGGACGCTCTGGTCGTAGACAATTACTTCATCAACTACGGCGAAGACAAAGACCTGTTCGGGGTGTCGATGAACACCATGATGGGCCCTGTTGCCGTGGCCGGGGAGTTGTCATACCGCCCGGATGACAGCATCGGGATTGATCCGACCGTGCCATTTGGCAGCGGCTTCACTGGCAGCTTCAACCCGTACAGCGTGTTCGATACCGGCGTGAATACCGGCTTTGTTGAAGAGGAAAAATGGCAGGGTGATATCAATGCCATCTACACCTTCTCGAAGAACGACACCTTGGGCTTCATTCCGTCCAGCCTCGGCGCCTCGGATGGTTTCATCCTCGCCGAAGCCGCAGTGGCCTATTACCCGGGGCTCGATACCTCAGGCAAGGTGCCGTATTTCCTGCCGGATTACTCGCTGCCGGACAAAGCATCGTGGGGCTACATCGCCGAGGTGGGCATCAACTATCCAAACTTGTGGGGCAGCGGTATCACCGTCACTCCGCAGCTGGATTTCAGTCATGACGTTAATGGCACCACGCCCAACGCGTTGCCATTTGTCGAGGGTCGTAAATCGCTTACCACTTCCCTGTTGTTCAACTACCGCGACCGCTGGAAGGCTGGCTTGCAGTGGGTGGAGTTCTGGGGCGGCGGCAACAATAACCTGATGGCTGATCGCGATTTCCTCAGCGGCAATATTTCCTACTCGTTCTAACTTGGCAGCATGCGGCAGAGGGTGAGAGGGCTGGAGGCGACTATCCAGCTCACTCGCCCTTGCTGGCGTGTTGGCATCGAGGCATCTCATGTTGGCTTCTCTCGTCTCAGCGCTTGAGCGCTTTTTCTTCCGTCACCGTCTGGCAACGCTCAGCACATTGGCTGTAATTACTCTGGTCATGGGCGTGTTTGCATCTCGCCTGGAAATGTCTGCAGGTTTCGACAAACAGTTGCCGCAGCAACACGCATTCATCAAGACCTTCAATGAATACCGCGATGTGCTGTTCGGCGCGAATCGCATCATTGTTGTGCTGCACGCTAAAAACGGTGACATCTGGAACAAGAAGGCGATGACCCGCCTTTATGACATCACCCAAACTCTGTTTTTCATGCCCGGCATTGACCGGCGCAGCGTAACCTCGCTGTGGACGCCGAATACCCGCGCGGTGCAAATCACCGAAGAAGGCATGAAGGCCGAAGATGTGGTCGGCGGTGACGTGACCGTCGACACCCTTGATGAACAGGCGATTGTCGGTATTCGCGAGCGCACGATTATTGGCGGATTTGTCGGCAGCCTGGTGGCCAATGACCATTCCGGTGCGATGGTGGTTGCCGAGTTGGCTGATCCCGATCCGCAGACCGGCAAGCGCCTCAACTACCTGGAATTCAGTCAGCACCTTGAGGACGCGTTGCGCGCGAAATACAGCGACGCCGACTATGACGTGCAGATTATTGGTTTCGCCAAGCAAATGGGCGACATCGGCGCAGGCGCCAAGGGCGTCGTCGGTTTCTTTGTGCTGGCATTCTTTCTCACCGTGTTGGCAGTGTATTGGTACACGCGTTCCTGGGCACTGACATTTCTGCCTCTGTTCTGCTCGTTGGTGTCGGTGGTTTGGCAGTTCGGCACCATTACCTTGCTCGGATTTGGTCTGGATCCGCTGGCCATTCTGGTGCCGTTTCTGGTATTCGCCATTGGCGTTTCCCATGGCGTACAGCAGGTCAACTTCATCTCTAAAGAGGTGTGTGCCGGTGCGGATGGCATGACCGCGGCGCGGCGCAGTTTTGGCGGTTTGTTTATTCCCGGCACGCTGGCGTTGATCACCGCCTTTGTCGGATTTGCCACGCTGGTGCTGGTGCCTATTCCGATGATCCGTGAACTGGCGATCACCGCTTCCGTGGGTGTCGCCTACAAGATTGTCACCAACCTGATCATGCTGCCGGTGCTGGCGAGTTACTTCCGTTTCGACGCCGCCTATGTCTCGCGCATCGAGCGTTTACGTGAACGTCGCGATAACGTCATGATCCGCTTGGGTCGCCTCGCCGAACCGCGTCAGGCGGCCATTGGCGGGCTGTTTTGTCTGGTCTTGATGGGCGTTGCAGTCTGGCAAAGTCAGGGCCGCCATATTGGCCATGTGCTGCCCGGCGCGCCTGAGTTGCGCGCGGACTCGCGCTACAACCAGGACGTTGAAAGTGTGGTCAATCACTTCTCGCTGGGCCTGGATCTGTTCACCGTCGCGGTCGAAACACCCACCGGCGGTTGCTACCGGCATGACGTGATGAATTATGTCGACCGACTGACCTGGTATCTCGGCAATGTGCCGGGCGTGCTTTCGGCGCAGTCGCTGCCAGCGCTGGCAAAACTCTCGGCGTCGGGCGTTAACGAAGGGAATCCGAAGTGGGCTTCGCTGCCGCTGGATGAGCTGTCGTTGGGTGAAGCCGTGCGCCAAGTGCCCGAAGGGCTGCGCCTGTACAACGCCGATTGCACCTTGTTGCCGGTGAATCTGTATCTGGCCGATCACAAAGCCAGCACCCTGAAACGAGTGGTGCAGGCGGTCGAGCAATATCGCGCCAGCCATGCAATGGACGGCGTAAACGTGCGTCTGGCCAGTGGTAACGCCGGTGTTCAGGCGGCGACCAACGAGGTCGTTGAAGTGTCTGAATTGCCGATGATGCTCTATGTCTACCTGACCATTCTGCTTCTGGTGTTTCTGGTTTACCGCGATTGGCGGGCCATGATCGCCTGCTGTCTGCCGCTGACGCTGGCGACATTCCTCGGCTACTGGTTCATGAAGGCGCTCGATATCGGCCTGACTGTTGCGACTCTGCCGGTCATGGTGCTGGCAGTCGGCATCGGCGTCGATTACGCGTTCTATATCTACAACCGTCTGCAACTGCATCTCGCAGAAGGCATCGACATTGTGAGTGCGTTCAAGCTGGCATTGCGTGAGGTTGGGGTGGCGACTGTATTCACTGCGCTCACGCTGTCTGTCGGTGTTGCGACGTGGTCGTTCTCCGCGCTGAAATTTCAGGCCGACATGGGCCAGTTACTGACGTTCATGTTCATGGTCAACATGATCATGGCCATTACCCTGCTGCCAGCAATCGCTGTGCTGCTCGATACCCTGATACCGCGAAAGGGGCCCGTTCGTGCGCCCGTAATCGCGCATTGATAAGAGGACGCATGATGCTTTTGGGCAACAGGCTGCGCGTGTTGATGGCGGCATTAACCTTGGTTTGGGTGCACGGCGCTTATGCGGCCGGAACGGTCGAACCGGCGATGACGGTGGCGCATGCTCAGGCATCGCCGCTGGTTGCCGTGGCCAAGGCTGGCACGCGTGTGGTCGCGGTCGGCGATCACGGTGTGGTGGTAATGAGTGATGATGGCGAGCACTGGCGCCAGGCAAACACAGTGCCGGTCGACAGCCTGCTGACGGCACTGACGTTTGTCGATGACCAACAAGGTTGGGCAGTCGGTCAGGCGGGGGTGATTTTGCACACCACCGATGGCGGCGAGCACTGGACCTTGCAACAGCGTCTCGATGAGCAACCGGGTTTGCTCTCGCTGTGGTTCGAGAATGAGCGGCACGGCATCGTTGTCGGGGCTTATGGCTACGCGGCGCAAACACAGGATGGCGGGCAGAGCTGGCAGCGTCTGCAGGTGGGCGAAGACGGTGATGATTACCACCTTAATCATCTATTTGCTTCGAGCGACGGCACGCTGTTTATTGCCGCTGAGATGGGCAATGCCTATCGCTCAACAGATCACGGCGCCACATGGCAGGCGCTGGACACCGGCGCTACGGGTTCGCTGTGGAGCGGGCTTGGTTTACGCGATGGCCAGGTCTTGTTGGCCGGCATGACCGGGCGCGTGCTGCTCGGCGACCCGACCGGCGACAACTGGCAAACACTCGACAGTGGCACCGAAGAGGCTATTACCGCGCTTGCGCAGCTGGCGGATGGTCGCGTGGCATTGGTCGGCAATGGCGGCATGACGGCAATCTCTGATGCGGCGCTTACGCGGTTTACCGTCAAGGTCCGTGAAGACCGGGTCAACCTGGCAGCGCTGGCGCCACTGAATGATGGGCAAATCATTCTTGTCGGTTCAGCGGGTGTAATGCCTCAGTAACGACTTGGCCGGGCACTCGACGGAAGGCTTGGTCGGTGCTTTAGTTTTGCATGGAGCCTGTTGCGAACAGCGGCATGTTACGGGCGCCCGGGCAGGCGGATTTATCCAAAGTACGGCGCTTCAGACAATGACGCCAGATGGCAAGTGGACTGTCATCTGGTGTCAAGCTGTTGAAGCTTGAACATCCGTACACTGATTTTTAAATAATTTTTATAAGCCTTACTGAAGCTGGCGGATACCTCAATATGCTCAAGCGTACACTCCGATACATGCTCTGCGGTCTGTCATTGATTACCGTGGCATTACCTGTTGCGGCGCAGTTCGAACCTGAACAGGCGAGCGTCGAAGTACTGGGTGATCATCGTGGGCAGAACTGGTTCTGGATTTGGGGCAGCAACGCGCCAATGATGACCGATGGCCGTGCTTATCTGTTCAACGATGACGGCAAAAGCCTCGGTATGCTCAACACCGGCACCTGGACCAACGGCGTTGTTGCTGCGCGCACGCGTGACGAGCTGTACGCCACCGAAATTTATTTCAGTCGCGGTGTTCGCGGTAAGCGCACAGACGTAGTCACCGTCTACGATGCCAAAACACTGAGCCCCAAGCGTGAAATCGAAATTCCGGCCAAGCGCATCTCTGCTCTCATCTCCACGGGCTTGAGCGTGTTGTCTGATGATGACCGTTTTCTCGCCGTGCTGAATTTCACCCCCGCACAGTCGATCAGCATCGTCGACCTTGAGAACAACCGCTTCGTCGAAGAAGTCGCAACGCCAGGTTGTGCGTCTATTTACCCGGCCGGCCCGCGAGATTTCTACTCGATTTGCGGCAATGGCGGTTTCTTGCACCTCACGCTCGATGAGCAAGGCCATGTCAGCAAGCAGGAACGCACCGAGCCGGCCTTCGATCCGCTCAAGGATTTGCTGCTCACCACCGCTTCGCGCATGGGTGACACCTGGTATTTCATCTCGCAAAAGAACAACGCCTACGCCCTTAAAATGACGCCGCAAGGCCTTGAAGCCACCAAGCAGTGGTCCTTGGTCAGCGATGAAGAGCGGGCTGACGGCTGGAGCGTTGCGGGTAACCACGGCACGGCATTGCACGAGAAGAGTGGACGCTTTTACGTGCTGATGCATCAAGGTCCGCCAGAGGCTTACCAAGAGCCCGGCACCGAAGTGTGGGTTTACGATGTCAGCACTCAGGAGCGTGTGGCGCGCATTGAACTCAATGAGCAGAGCACGGCGATTGGCGTAAGCCAAGGCGATCAGCCGCGCTTGTATAGCCTCGATTGGGTCGTGCCAATGTCCAGCGTGTTCACCACATGGATTTATCTGACTGAGGGCGAAGAAGCGCTGATGCCGTTGCTGCGTCAGGCGATCAACCTCTACGACGCGGACAGCGGCGAACACCTGCGTTCTATCGGTGATATTCCGCTCGGTTTCCTGAACATGGTGATGCCGTGGTAATGGGCGCGTATCTGCACGACCCCGTGGTGCATTTGATCAGCGCCTTGGCACTGGCTGCGCTTATGGCATCGGCAGGCTGGCACAAGCTGCGCAACCCGGATGCATTTGCCAATGTGTTGAGCAATTACGCGCAGGCGATGGGCTTCTCGCTGCCCGGCGGGGCGCGCGCCCTGTTGCAGTATTTACTGCCTGGGCTGGAGCTACTGGCGGCAGCTGCTGTGCTGGTGAGCCCGTGGTTGCCTGTAGCTGCTTGGCCGGTGGTGTGTCTGCTTGCGCTGTATGCGCTGGTGCTGGCGGTCAGCGCGAAACGCGGAGCAGCCATCGAAGATTGCGGTTGTCATTTTGGCTCCAAACCCCAACCGCCAAGCATGGCGCTGGCATGGCGCAATGTGCTGTTGGTGCTGGTGGCGGCAAACCTGACGCTGCCCATGCTTGATCGACCGTGGGTTTGGTTCGACGCCGTTACCGGTTTGTTTGCCCTGCTGAGTGCCGTGATGGTTTACCTGCTGGCCAATTTATTGATCTCCAATCGAATTTCTTTGCGAGAACTGTCATGAATGACGCGCTGCTGATCTCATCCATCCTTTCCTGGGTGTTCAATATTGTTGTGCTGATTGCCTGTCTGGCGCTGGCCCGTCAGGTTGGCCTGCTGCATGAGCGGATCAAACCCGTGGGCGCGCTCTCGCTGGGTAAGTCGATCAAGGCGGGTGAGTCTGCGCCGAGCTTTTCGTTGCCGAGCCTCACTGGCGGGGCTGTCAGTTTCGGTGGCGCCAATGCACATGGCCAATCGACCTTGTTGTTTTTCCTGTCGGACACCTGTCCGGTCTGCAAGACACTGTTGCCGGTTCTCAAGTCGGTTCGTGAGCAGGAAGGTGCCAAGTTACGCGTGATTCTGGCCAGTGACGGCGACGAGCCTTCGCATCAAGCCTTTATCGCCGCGCACCGTCTGGACGCGTTCCCTTATGTGTTGTCGCAGGAAGTCGGTCTGGCTTACCAGATCAGCAAGCTGCCCTACGGCGTGTTGATTGACGCGGCCGGAACCGTTGTGACTCACGGCTTGATCAACACACGCGAACATCTGGAGAGCTTGTTTGAAGCTCAGCAACTCGGGTTCGCTTCGGTACAGGCATACCAAGCCGCACAGAGCGTGGGTGAACACGCTCAATATAAGAAGGTGCATTAAGCATGGCGATCAAATGGTTTGATGAGGCGACGGAGATGTTTACCCGGCGCACAGCTCGCGCCACCTCACGGCGCGGTTTTCTCGGTGGTTTGGGCACCATGCTGGTCGGCGCAAGCGCGGCCACCTTGCTGCCCGTGTTTCGCAGCAGCGCCTTCGCCCAAGGCAGTAGCGCCTTGGTGGAAGAGGGTGACCCGAACAGCTGCGACTACTGGCGTTACTGCGCCATCGACGGTTTTCTGTGTGGCTGTTGCGGGGGCTCGGTAAACAGTTGCCCGCCCGGAACCGTGCGCTCGGACATCACCTGGATCGGGACCTGCCGCAACCCTACAGACGGCAAAGACTACGTGATTTCTTACAACGACTGCTGCGGCAAGAGCAGTTGCGGTCGCTGCGTTTGTCAGCGCGATGAGGGCGATGCGCCTCTTTATCGCCCGCAAAGCTCGAACGACATCAACTGGTGCTCCGGCAGCCATGCAGATATGCCTTATCACTGTTCGTTGTCGGTCGTGATCGGTGTTAAAGAATAGTTTTACGGCCCGGCGCTCAGTCGTAACGGCCGCTGTCGCCGGATTGCTGCTGAGCGCTACGCCGGCGTTGTGGGCAACTGAGCAGCGCCAATTCGATTACATGATCAATTGTCAGGGCTGCCACCTGCCAGACGGCAGTGGCAACCCCGAGCGGCAAGTGCCGGCGTTCCCAGGCCAGCTTGGCAAGTTTCTCTGGGTGCCGGGCGGGCGTGAGTATCTGGTTCAGGTGCCGGGTTCGGCTTTGTCGGGCCTCTCCGATGATGGCTTGGCCGGCGTTCTTAACTGGATGCTGGAAACCTTCAGCCCGAATGAGTTGCCAGCAGATTTCAAACCGTACACGGGCGCTGAGCTGCATGAGTGGCGCCAGTCACCGCCGGTTGATGTCGGCGGTGTTCGCCAGGGACTGCTGGATCGTATCGAACAACAAGAAGCACAAAAGCGCACGGGAATCTGAATCAATGAAGAAAATTATCAGTGTTGGCCTGCTCCTTCTGGCAGTGTCTGGCGTTGCTCATGCGGCGGATAGCCCGCCTGCGTTGGCAGCGACCTGCGCAGCGTGTCACGGTGATCAAGGGCAAGGCAATGCAGCACTGGGAACGCCGCGTCTGGCTGGGCAGCAGGCCGACTATTTGCTGCATCAGTTACGCAGCTTCAAGGCCGGTAAACGCGGTTATGACGCTCAAGACAGTTATGGCGCGCAGATGCGCGCCATCGTTGCCGGGCTTGATGACGCGGCCTTCGAGCAATTGGCGAGTTATTACTCTGGGGTAAAAATCGACGCTGAAAAGTCTGCCGGCGGCGCGGATGTGGCGCGCGGCGAGGCGCTCTTTCAAGGAACATGTGCTGCCTGTCACGGGCCACGTGGAGAAGGCTTTGCACAGTTGAAAACGCCGAGGCTGAACATCCTCGATGGCGCTTACATTGACCGTCAGCTGACACACTATATTGAAGGGGTTCGCGGCGGTGATGGCCATGCTGACCAACTCGGGCTGTGGATGCGCGGCGTTGCGTTGCAGGTCGGTGAGAAAGCAGATCGCCAGGCGATCATTGATTACATTGCCACTTTGCCGGCGGACTGATCAGGCGAGAAGTAGGGTAACTACGTGCGCTCAACTCAACCGAGCTGAGTGGCACGCCTGACCAAAAAATGCGCTAACCGATGGCCTATAAGTCTGCTGCTGGATTAACTGTTGGCTACGATGAAAGGCTGCTCAGGTTACTGGGCAGCCTTTTTGCGTTGAGAGCCTGCTGCTAATTCTTGATGCGCCCATCTTCACCTGCTGGCGGCTATGCAGCCTGTGCCTCGCCGAACGGGTAATGAGCCAATTCACAGGAGCTTTGCTGGCTCGTTCTGCAAGTTGTCTATGCTCGAAGGATTAGCGATCGTCGTCGCAATAACTGCGCACATTGGGCCGCCGTGCCGGCCCCAACTTACTGCTAATTTTTCGGCAAATTTTATGACGAGCTAACATCTTCAGGTGCGAGCCGATGCGCTTTATGTGACGTTTGCAAGACGGCCCGTTTTCAGCCAGCCCACACGCAGTAGTGCCTAACAAGAGGATGTCATTGTGATCAAACGCTCGATAGGTGCACAGATAATCTCCCGCGCTGCTTTAGGCAGCGTGTTCTCATTATTGCTGGTCGAGCCCGCATTTGCCGGTGAGGGCGCAAGCAGCGATTACCTGCAGGGCACTTACGGTGATTTCCAAGCGGCGGTTTGGGGTGATGCTGGCGTCTACCTGCGCAACGACCTGGCCTATTACGACGCCGATGTTGGCGCGCACGCACGTGGCGGTAAGGTATCTGCAAAGCTGGACCAGCAGATGTGGCTCAATAACCTGCAACTGGTTTGGTTGTCGGATACCACGTTGTGGGGCGCGCGAATCGGCTCTGCAGTGCTGGTGCCTTATTTTGCCAACATCAAGGCCAGTGGCGATCTCTCGACAGCGCAAGGCACGGCATCAGCCAGTGGCGACGAGCAGGGCATTGGTGATATTTACGTGAGCCCGCTGATGCTGAATTGGGTCAATGGCGAGCACAACTTTACCTTTGCTCCAGCGCTTTACATCCCGACCGGCAAATACGATGAAGACGAAGCTTTAAATGCCGGGCGCAATTATTGGGCGCTCGACGTGTCAGGGAGTTACACATGGTTTGATGCCGATGCCGGTCATGAGTTTTCGATGACCACTGGTGTGATGTTCAACGACCGCAACTCCGACACCGATTACAAAACCGGCACCGAGTTTCACCTGGACGCACTAGCCGCCCAGTATCTTTCTGAGAGTTTTGGGCTGGGCATCGTGGGTTATTACTACAAGCAGCTCGACAGTGACGACGGGCCACTCCAAGGGCCTATCGATGCGTCATCAATCCAGGCCGAGGGTGCGGGATTTGGCCCAGCGGTTATCTGGAATCAGGCGGTCGGCACGCGAACACTCTCCGTGATCGGCAAGGCGTACTTTGATACGACGAGCACAGACCGCTTTGATGGCAACCTGTACATGCTGTCGATAGCCATCGACTTGTGAGATTCGTGGTCAGGATACACGCTAAACATAAGCGCTGAGCCCGGCACATTGCCTGCGCCAGGCTGGCAGCGACATTCAATTCCCGAATGTGGCTAAACGCCTGAAGCATTCAGCCACATGCCCTTGCTAAGCGTTAAAGAGAAGCGCCTGGCTTGTAAGGATCTGGCGTGCCCATCGGGATCAATGGGGATTGCTTCAGGCTCTCCTGATACTCGCCAACGATTTTAAGCACAGGACCAACCACCCACGTATCGACCGTGGGCTTCTCTTCCCGCGGATCGGTGTACAGGTTGAAGATCGTCGGCACCGGGTTTTTCACGGGCGGGTCGAACATGTTGTCCTGACGGTAGAAGTGCAGCTTCCAGTTGCGCCATTTCACGGCCTGCAGTCTGTCGGCACACCAGATGGGGAAACCTTCACGTGCCGACTTCTCGCTTTTACCCAGAATGAAATCCGATTGGTCATGGCTGTCGAAAGGGCGGTCGGTTGGCACTTTGGCGCCGCCGAAGGTTGCCAGTGTGGCGAACATGTCGACGCCGTGGAGGATTTCATTGCTCACACGCTTGGCTGGAATCTTGTTTGGCCAGCGGATCATGAACGGTACACGGATGCCGCCTTCCAGCGCGGTGAAGTACTGCCCGCGCCAAGGCCCGGCCCAGCCGTCCCAAGGGCGAATGTATTCAGGGCCATTGTCACTGGTGAAAACCACAATGGTGTTGTCCTTAACGCCCGCCTTGTCTATGGAGTCGAGAATATCCCCGACATGCGCGTCCATCTCAGCCAGCATGTCGGCCCAGTCGCCATTGCCTGTCTTGCCCTTGAACTCAGGGTTCGGCTCTGTTGGCAGGTGCGGTTGGGTTAATGCGACGTAAGCAAAAAACTGTTTGTCAGCTTTTGCCTGTTTCTCGATGAAGGCCACAGTGCGCCGAGTGATTTCTGCGTCGATCTTGCGGCGTTGAACCACATCGTAGGCGCCCAGCTCACGGCTTTTCTCGCCTTTTTTACCCTCCATGATCTGCTCGGGCGGCATAATGTCGGCAGACCAGCCCGAAGCACTTGGCCAAAGCGCTTCATCCGTGGTGCGGGGAATTCCATACCATTCATCAAACCCCTGATCGTTGGGCAAGCGTCCATCCTTGCTGCCCAAGTGCCACTTGCCGTAATAGCCGGTGGCATAACCTGCATCGGATAACGCCTCGCCGATTGTCACTTCCCAGCGGGTCAAACCATCGGTGACGCCCCCGAACGGCACTGAATGGGTGCCTGAACGAATGGCCCAGCGCCCCGTCATCAAACTTGAGCGACTCGGCGTGCATTGGGTTTCCATATTGAAGTTCAGGTACCGCGAACCTTCCTCTGCCAGAGAGTCGATACGCGGTGTAGGTGCGCCCCGGGTGATTCCGCCGCCATAGGCGCCAACTTCCCCGTAACCGAGGTTGTCCGTGAGGATGAAGACAATATTGGGTTTGCTTGTTTGAGCGGCAATGCCGGTTGATACCAGTGAAAACGGCATTGCCAAGGCAATGATGAGTGCTGTGCGGGTCATCTTCATAAGTGCAATTCCTGTTGCTGCCCTTGGGTTGTCTTTCTGTTGGCGGATGGCGTCGCCTGCGCTAGGCGCTGGCGAAAACGCGGGTTGTGGTGCTTAAGAAGTATAGGAGCGATGTGCAGTTTTTCCTCGGCGAAGCTCAAGGAGCATTGCAGTTTTAACCATTAGTACTGTGGCTTTCATCATTCAACCAGAACACTTGGCAGGGCTCTGATCTGGAAAGTACAAAGGAGGGGCAAATACCGTAAGCATCGCGGAACGTTCGTGTGAAATGGGCCGAATCCGAGAACCCCGCGCGGTGAGCGGCATCGGTGAGCGAGTAGCCTTTGAGCGCTTCATGCAGCGCGTTTCTGAGTCGATTGCAGAGTACATAGCGGCGCAGCGTAACCCCTTCATATTGACGAAATCGGTGCGAGATCCAGCTTTCCGATATGCCGACCGCCGAGGCTAATTCGGCGAGTTTTATCGGTTGGTCCAAATGTCGGTTGATCCAGCCCAATACAGCTTCGAAGCGAGGGTCTTGTGCTGTTTGGGTGGCTGTAGCCGGGCTCTTAAAGAGCAGGTTGCACACCTGATCTGCCAGCGCTTGTTCGCGCGAATCACTGGCTGAAATTTTTCTTAGCGCCTGCATGATCTCGGGTGAAATCGATAAGGCTTCAATTGCACTGTCGCCGTGCAGCTTCTGCAGCCCTGTATAAGCCTTGCCGCCGGGGAAAAGATAAAACAAGGCGCAGGTCGAACCTTGTGCGTCGAACTCGTGGGGCACATTCGGCGGTACCAAGAATGCGCTGGAGGCGCTCCAGGGCTGTGCTGATGTACTGCGCATGCGCAAATCGCCCTCCAGGCCGATTGCCAGCTGCACGGCATGATGGCTGTGCAAATGGCTCTCGAAGTCAGGCCCCAACACCAGCATGTGTTGCTTCCAAATATAAAGCTTAAATCGGGATTGGCCCGTTGATGCCAGTTTATTCAATTCGAGCACCCAAAGGATTCACATACTGAAGTCACGTCACTGAGAGAACAGTAAAGGCTCCACTAAGAGAAGGCAATTAGTCAGCGCAATTATTCTATTGCTGTGCGCGTGCAAGCAATTTGAAAAGCTTGGGGAAGTTTGCAGCCAGTTTAAGTGAAAATGGCTGAAAGTTCGTTGGGTGTTTGTTTGGTGTGGCCTGATTGTGTAGCGGCTGGATAGCTTACCTGTGAGTTTGTGTACGGCATCATAATAAAAAGGAAACAGCATGCAATTGCAGGATTTCAAAAGCTGTCTGGCGGAAGTTTATCAAGGCGAAGTCGTCGGAGAATCTGCCTTCGATAATATGCTAGGCGTGGTAGAGAACCGTGAGCAGCGCTATATAGTTGCCTCGTTACTCCAGTTTGAAACCGAAGCCAAAGCCATCATGCGACCTGTGCTTTACCAGTATGAACTGCCTGTCCACGACGCCGCGCAGGGCTATGCCACAGGTCAGGCGGCCAGTGATGATCTCAATCAACTGCCGTGGAAAGACAGATTCGAAGCCCTGCAGAATCTGATTGCCAGCCAGTATCTTCCCCGTTACGAAATGCTCGAGACCCTGGTCGACCCTTCACAGAATAAACAGGCTGCTGAAGTCGCCCGCTTCATGGCGGAGCATGAGCGACGTATATTAAAAGTTATGGAAAACGTCGTGCGGGGCGTCGATAGCCCTGCTGAACCGATTGTTCAGTTTATCAGTCATCCATTACCCAAATTCGAATAGTCATATTCAGCACGAAGTTGAAGCGAAATTACTCAAGTGATTAAGCTTCAATAAGCCGCGTAACAATATGGCTAGTCGTTTAACGCTTCAAGAATTCGTTCATGTATAGCGTTAGATTCGCATGCAATTAAAACAATAAAGTTATTCCAATGGAGGCAATAGCGCATGGCAACTGGTTTTGTATCGCATGAGCTTTACTTGTGGCATAACACAGGTAATTTGGCCGGTGTAATGCCGTTCGGCAATCCTGTTGAACCCTACGAGCATGTTGAAAACCCGGCGACAAAACGCAGAATCCGTAACTTGATGGAAGTGACGGGATTGCTCGGCAAACTCACGCCAATCGCCCCGCGTGCGGCAACCGATGAAGAGATTCTTCGCGTTCACACACCCGGCCATCTAGAGCATATCCGTAGCCTCAATGAGTACTTGGGCGTTGAAGCTGGAGCCTATGCGCCGATGGGGCGTGGCAGTTTTGAAATTGCCATGTTGTCTGCAGGGGGTGTTATTGAAGCACTCGATGCAGTGCTCGATGCCCGGGTGACCAACGCCTATGCGCTGGTACGTCCACCAGGCCATCACGCAATGCCGGACTTGGCGATGGGCTTTTGTTTGTTCAGTAATGCCGCCATTGCCGCGCGCCACGCGATCGAGCGGCGCGGGTTGAAACGTATCGCCATTGTCGACTGGGATGTTCATCACGGTAATGGCACGCAAGCCGCCTTCTACGATGATCCACGGGTGTTGACGATTTCCCTGCACCAGGACCGCTGCTTCCCTTCGGATTCAGGTTTCATGGAAGAAAATGGTGAAGGCGCGGGCACCGGTTTCAACATCAACGTGCCGCTGCCGCCAGGTTCTGGCGTGGGCGCTTACGAGACCACCTGGGATCGGGTGGTAATTCCGGCGCTGGAAAAATACCAACCTGAATTGGTGATTGTTGCATCAGGTTTTGACGCCGGCTCCTACGACCCGCTGGGTCGGCAGATGATGACCAGCGAGGGCTACAGAACACTCACGCGCAAGCTGATGAGTTTTGCTGACAAGCATTGCCAGAGTCGAATCGTCATGTGTCATGAGGGCGGTTATAGCGCGCCGACTGTGCCGTTCTTCGCTCACGCCGTGATTGAAACGCTGGCTGGTGTCGACACAGGTCTGGTCGATCCTTTCCAGGAGGTGTTTGCGAGTCTGGGCGGTCAGGAGTTGCAGCCGCATCAGGAGGCGCTGATTGCCAAAGCAGAAAAGTTGCTGGAAGCACTGCCGCAAACCTGATTAGCGGTAAGTCTGGCCATACTCCCAGTGCATTTCCCTGCCAAATTCGGCAGGGAAATGTAATTCAGCGGTGCTATCGCCTTGAACCCGAAACGCATTGAGATGGAAGCAGCAAATGATCGATTCCACTGCGCATTTAGTTACGGACGTCGACACGCTGCAAGCGCGTGTTGGCGGTGAGCCACATCCGGCGATTCTGAAGAAAATTGGTGCGAGCCTGGATGAGAAGGCGATTGCCTTCATCGCCCAGTCTCCTTTCGTGATGCTAGCCACCTGCGACGCCGATGGCTTTCCTGAAGTGTCGCCAAAGGGCGATGAACCTGGTTTTGTCTGGGTTGAGAATGAAACCACCTTGTGGCTTCCGGATCGCACCGGCAACAAGTTGATAATGGGCTTGAAAAACGTGCTGAGTAATCCGCGGGCCGCTTTGTTATTCGTCATCCCTGGCACAGAAGAAACCTTGCGGGTCAGCGGCAAGGTGACCGTTCATGATCACCCTGAGGTGTTAGAGCGTTTTGCATCGGTTGGCCGGCCCGCCCATTTGGCAATCCGCATGAGTGTGGATAAGTGCTTTTTCCACTGCGCCAAAGCATTCAAGCGCTCGAGTTTGTGGCAAGCCGAGACCTGGCCCAAGCCTTTTCGGGTGTCTTTCGGGGAAATATTGGCTGCAAAAATGGGCGGGGATGCCGCCATGCAGCGCGATATTGATGCACTGGTAGATCAGGATTACCGGGAGAATCTGTAAGCGTATGCATATATTAGCGATTATCTGGCAGCCCAATAAAAACTGGCTTGCGCTGTCTGCAGAGCAGCAACTCGACTACTTGCGCACCCTTGATACGCCCATCAACAGCGCCCGCGCGCTTGGAATGGTTGTGCTTGGCTGGAGCACGGTTGATTCGCGCGTACCCAAGACCCCGTCGAATACCTTCATCGGCGTATTCGCCATGCAAACGGCAGAAGGGATCATCGAGTTGGAAAAGGCGGTGGCCCAATCGGATTGGTATCACTACTTCGATTCGACCAACATCAGTGCCAGCCTGCAGGGCATGAATGAAGCGCAGCCGCACAAGGTTTACGCCAAGCTTTTGCAGATCAATGCCGAGTAAATTTCAGGTAAAAATATCTGGCTACAGTCACAGGTTTTCGTAGTTCGCATTGCACCGAACTTTACGAATTTATGACGGGCAAGGAAGGGCTTGTCTGCTTTGACGGCAATTTAAGATCTCGCCACTCCAACCCAGCGGTTTTACAGGAGTGGCGATTACTTTAAGTTCTAATCAATGGTTCGGTTGCTTTTGTTTTGATCGTGAAGGTCACGCGGAAGATGGCCGCCAAAGTACGCTCGACCTCTTTGTAGTCCGCGTCTGAAAATCGAAGTCGTTCAGTGGGTAAGCACACAACTCTGAGCCGGCAAACTTCTTATGTTTTTTTGATTTTAGGCGGGAGCTGTATACAGCTAACTGTCCGTATCGGAGCGCTCAGTGCAGCGCCGTATTGGGTCGATCGAGACGTGCGGCCAATGGTGCCGGCGCGCTCTGACGCCAGAAATGGCAACCTTCCACGTAACCCCCGCAATCACTGGTGTAAGCGCCTTTAGTTTTCCATGCGGCGGCTGTTTTATGGGTCGAGTATCGAGTGTTTTAACGTCACTCTTTTACTTTGAAAAACATCGTGCAAAGCACGCTAGTGGCCCGCTTCTGATGCAGTAAATTAACTTAGTTAGCGACCTATCAAATAAGCGCTGAGTTCGCTCTTTTCGCAACATCAAGAAATCTAAATATATGTTTCAGATCAGTTGACCGGCATGTTTTGTAGGCTAGTCTTCAAAGTTACTGAATCTTGCGATGCAGGCACTGCAGGCGTAGCTTTTTTCATGCTTTAACATTTTTAAATGGTGGGAGAGACCAAATGGCGCCTGAATTCATAGAATAAGCGCAACGCTTGAAACGAGAGGCAGAGAGCCAGCCACCGGTAGAATCCAGGCTCTCACACCG
>MDTG01035421.1_pt1 | contig 18333 bp, 28 predicted proteins | sample 811421 | NCBI WGS metagenome assembly MDTG01 (sample SAMN05326645, study PRJNA326480) | marine metagenome | isolation source: seawater | place: Pacific Ocean: South East | collected 2011 | reverse complement strand
TTTTTTTATACACAGATAAGAAACCATTGACTAAAATTAAAAAAAATAATATACCGAGTAATTGAGTAAAAGTACAAATCGAGCATATCAAGAAAAATAAAAAGGGCTATTTTTTAATTAGCCCTTTTCTTTATAGAAAAAATCTGTAGAAAGAAATGAAATCAGTCCTTCCACTCTATTTTTTGTTTTTATAACTCTTTATTTAGAAGTATTTGGATCATTAAAACCATCGTAATTAGGACCGACAACTACGGCCATTAATCCAAATAAGGCCATAAAAGCAATTCCTATGATTGGAGCGGTTGGAGCTGGTGTACTTAGAAGTCCAGCAAATGTTAAAGGAAGCATGTTCTTTAGTAAGACCCCATATAAATACCAGTCAACAGCAGATATGACAATTGATATTTTGCTTTGTAACATTTAACTTCCGATAAAGTAAGCTATGACTGGCTTTGTGAAGAGGAACATGAAGAGATCTCTGTTATTTACAATTTCATGAAAGCTTCTGATGCTGAAGTCTATTGTCAATTTTATTTTTTCTAAAATTATCTAGAAAGCTAGCTTATTTATTTATTTTTTACATTTAATTTAAGAATAAAAATGATTAAACAAATCTAATAATATAAAATAATTGAGGATTATTAGAGAATATTAAAATGATTAATTTACGTCCCATAACTCCCGTCGATGAATTTGAAACAGCCTGTATTAAAGCTAGACTAAATGATAAAGAACAAAAAATTATTGACCATATTAGATATGTAGGTGTATTTACACAGCCGTCATTAACTAAGGACCTAAAATTAGATTCTAAACCACCTGTATTATCGATATTGTGTGAAATTTGTAGAAAGATAGGAAAATATATGCCTGAGCACTTTTTTAGGGTAAGAGAATGGTCTAAAGAAATTAATGAGCATAAAGTAAAATGGGATGGTGATCTTGTATGTACTATTGCGTGGAACAAAGATGGAGAAAGATTATCTCCTGAAAATGGCACTTGTCTATATCATACGTTCGCTGTTCATAAAGAATTATTCCAAGGTCTAGATTAAGATTATTTTTTTAACTCCTAGTAGATCCTCCTGGCTGAGGTACTCAAAAATGATTAAAAACGTTTTCTACGGCTAAATATTCAAAAAAATACTATCGGAGATTATTAAATTACGAAAGGATATAATTTCTTCAGATTTATATATCCTCCTGATTGAATATGATCGAAAATATCAAAGATAATTCATTAGATCAATCTTTGGAATAAATTGATTTAGCATAATGATAAATTTAGTACTTCTAAATACTTAACTAATATTTAACTCTTTTCAATGAAAATAAAACATTGATTTACTAGACAAAATTACAACTCGGTGAACTAGAAATCACAAATGAACGTCATTCTGATTACTAGCACATAAAACTATAAACCAATAGAAAGCTAGCAACTTTACATAAGTTCATGTATAGTTTACATTACTTAGCATTCATGTGGTTGAGCCGTGCTTGATAAATCTGACTCATTGAAATCAGAGATAAGAAATAATTCTGTTATAGCGATAACTATGGCTACGAGTAGACAAGGTATTGGGGTAGTCAAAGAATTAAGCAAGACCAACAATTACCATATACGAGCAATAACAAGGAATACTGGCTCTCCAAAATCGAAAAAGTTAGCAAGTTATGAAAACGTTGAATTAGTAAAAGGCGATTTAATGGATCCAGAGAGTCTCAAGAGGGCTTTTGATGGAGTTGATGTGATATTTGGCAACACAACTCCCACGACAGTATGGAAACCGTTCAAAGGTAGCATCAAAAGATCCTATGAAATAAACCAAGGTTATAATTTAATAAATCAAGTAAAAATAGCAAGTAAAAAGGGTAAACTTAGTCACTTCATTTTTAGTTCTATATGTAAACCAAATGATCCACTAAAAAACGATCCTGCGCCTGGACATTTTACTAGTAAATGGGATATTGAGGAATATATAAAAACAATAGGCCTAAATGAAATTACAACAGTTTTAAGGCCTGTTAGTTATTTTGAAAACTTTGAGAATAATATCCCAGGTTATACAATATCTAAAAAGGTATTTCCAGGGATAGTTGGTAAGAATTTTAAATGGCAGACAATAGCAGTAGAGGATATCGGGAAATGGGTAAGAGGTGTTTTATCTAAACCAAATAAATATAAAAATCAATCAATAAATATTGCTGGGGAAGAATTAACTGGGCTAGAAATGGCCGAAACACTTCAGAGAATTGTATCTAAAGAAGGGATAAGAACTAATTATCTAATGATTCCTCGAATCGTGATAAAGCTTTTAGAGTTTGACATCGGTATGATGGCAGATTGGATAGAACGCGCAGGTTATGGAGCTGATATGCATAAACTTAAAAAGATTCAGGATGAATTAAATATTGTTCCTACAAGTCTAAATGATTGGCTTGAGGAAAAACTTAGAAAAGAAAATAGAACTAGATCGTTATGGTCAAGGCAATGGAAAAGATCACAATGGAAATTACAATTGGATAAATAACAATATTATTTTTTGTATAGAAAAATACTATAAACCATTAATTTCTATTGATTTTGCAATTGATAGTAGTAAATTAACTATTTCTTTATCCTTACAACCTGTATCATCCTTAAGTTCAATACATAAATCTCTAATAGAAACATTTGTTGACCACCAAATCCCAGAAGTTTCTGTGTCATCAAATTCATAATCAGACATTGTAATTAAAAAATTAAAAAAATTATGATAGTTTTTGTGAATCTGGAGAAGAATTCTTTATTGTTTTTAATTCATCGGGTAATTCCAAATCAAAACCTTCTAAAAGGTTTTTCAAAAGAATCTTATTGTCTATTTCTGTTTTGGTAGACTTAAAATTGATAAATAAATATAAAAGAGAACAAATAACTAATAAAATAGAGAATATATAAAAAACGGTATTGCTGTACATTCAAATAGGAATAACAATTTTATAATCATACGAAATTGAATAAAAATCAATAAAATTTTAAAAAATAATATAAAAATGGTTGAATAAACACAATCGAAGAGCAAATTAACTCGCGCCGTGAGTATTTATAACTAAACACCTTCCACTGAATTCAGCATCAACATTTTCTGGAAGGATATAACAGTCCATTCTCATGCTCTGCATTGAACTAAAATTATAGAATATTACTATCATCGCTAAGAAATAATTTATTATCAAAATTTACAATATGCACAAAACCTTAATTAAATAATTAATGTAAAAGTAAATTAATTTACGATTGATGCTTACAAACATTAGCTATTTATTTTTTATATCGGTGATACTAATAATTGGTGGATGGGCTTTTAAAGCATTAATTTCATTAGCGCAAGGGAAACCTGTAGAAATAAATCTCAAAAACCCACTTAATCTAAAGGCAAGATGGCCTAGAGAGAAAAAACAGAAGGAAGATATCTAAGAACTAAAACATATAGTTTTAAGTTTGTGATAAATCCTTTTCGTCGTTTATTATATAAATTTATAAGAGATTTATTAAATTGAAATGCTTGATTCTTTAGATCCATTCCAACAACTACTACTAGGAGTATCTAGCGTTGGAATACTTATGATAATTTTGGTTTTTTTCTTAGTTGCAAGCCCCAATTTTAAAAATACAGATAGATTAAAAAAGATGCTTGATTTTCTAGAAAAAAAGAATTAATTTTAATTATATAATATTTTAGGTAGATTTATTATAAATATTTTGCTTGACTAAATTATATATTTTATATATAAAAAATAAATAATTTTATCTCACAATAGAAATTTATTAGTATTATTAATGATTTAAATAGATATTATTTATTTTAAATAATAATATTTATTGAGTGTGCAATTAAATACTTTGTTATGATTTTCATATCATAAAAATTTTATTAATGATATTATAAATAAACGAATTAATAGATCAAATGGAACAATCTCATGAAATGTTAATAATAAGAAATTAGATTAAAACATTACTATTGATTTTAAGAAGAGATAATTATTGATATAATCTTTACTTTTTCAATAATAGATATCTAACTATTTCTTTACTTTAAAACTTATGAATCTCCCCATCTATTACCAATTTCATATCCCCATTTTCTAGCAAGGTCTACAACATCATCGTGTGTTTGACAACTTATAAATAATTCATATTTCTCTTCGGAATTATTAATTAATTCAACCAATTTATTTAACTGATCAATTTTATTAAGGAATCGATTGTAATCTTTTATAGTCATTTTAAAATTTCTTTAAGTATTTATAATATTAAATTAATTAATTATTATAAGAAAACAATAAAATAAATTATAGAATTAATTTAAGTCGAGAGTATTAATAATTATCATTGAGAGTTGTTTGGTTGTTTCCATATATATCTATCAATAGCATAATCCTTCTTAACTGCAACGCAGTTTGTTGCTATGTGCCATAAGGACTTGTGAATTGGAGTTGGATTATAAAGGTATACTTTTGGAAACTTATTTTTTAATATTCTCGTAGCAAGTCTTGCATGATAATGAGGTATTGTTGGTTCAATGTGATGTATAGCGTGAGTTGAACCAATTGAGTGATGTAGGAAATCTAAAATTTTCCCATAAGGTCTATCTATAGATAGAAAGGCACCTCTCATATATGAAAATTCACTCGCACCTAGATGCGGAACATCAGAATCAGTATGGTGAAGCCATGTATAAATTACTAGCCAAATATTAACAACAACTAAAGGTCCTAAATATAGACTAATCATTGAATTTAATCCAAACAAAATTGACCAACAAGTTAATAACAGCAGCATAATAACAATTCCCCAGTCTGATAACCACACTTTCTTAGCCCATATGGATGGCCATAGTTTTTTAGAGAAGGGAGCTGTTGGCCAAAAGTGATTACTAGTCCCATAACGAGGTCCACCAGTTTTGCCAAGAAGTAAGTAAGCTGGCCAGCCAAGAATCAAATGAAGGAAAAGTTGATTAAATCCATATAAGATTTTCCCTAAAAATAATGATGATTCCATTTCATTCTCACCTCCTTTTTTCTCAGATATTCCATCTCCTGAAATAACAACTGGTACATGTGTTTCTCCATCGGTAATGTGATTAGTAAAGGAATGATGTACGGCATGTGACCTTTGCCATGAAAAATAAGGAACAAGTAAAAAGGAATGAAGACAATATCCGACTAATGTTTCTAATCTCCGATTATTTGAGAAAGCACCATGTCCGCATTCATGAGCAAGAACCCAAAGGCCCATTGAGGTAGTTCCAGAAAGGATTGCATAAATGATCCAAACCGGTATCATTTCCTTAGTCTGAGGTATCGAAAGTCCAAGTAGAACAACAAAAAATTGAATAACAATTGTTCTGGAAAGGTAAAAAAGAGATTTATTTGTCTGGCGAGTAAAACAGTGCTTAGGTATCGCTTCTCTGACTTGTCTTCTCGTGGGTATGTCATCAAGAGTAATTTCTAATGCTTTTCCATTCAGACCCGAAGGGAGATAAGTCCTATTAATATTCTCATTTTTTACCAACTCAAATTTAGAAAGCAAGCTTTTTTTCAATTTTATACTATATAATTTATATTCACTTTAACGATACTTTTCAATAGTGCTATGAGCCTATGAGAATTCCTAATTATCTTACAAAACTAAATCCTGAGAACAGAACAAAAACAAAAAGAAATTCATTTAATTGGGACTATCCTAAACAATAATTGAATAATATTTTTATATCAAATACTGATAAGATCTAAATTTTGTTATTCCTACTTTCTGGATATTCAACTGAACCATCAGCTTTCCTTACAGGTTTTGAATACAAAACTCTTAACAAACCTTTGGTATCCATATTTGGACTTGTTATGAGAAAGCTTACAAGAAAGAAACCACCAAAAACTACCAATACGACAACAAGTGGAAGACTAAGACCCATCTCAGTAAAAGATAATAAAAAATAATACATTTTTTAATTGCAATAACAAACTTAATTTTCTTATTATTAAGCGATTTAAATTAAAAACAACCTAATGTAATTAATAAAAACAATTTATAGTTGTATCTTCTCAAAGGGATTTTCTACAATATCAAAGCTCTCAAGAGATACCGAATATGTATTTTTGTTTTTCTGAAAGCTAATATTTTTATATGGTTTGCCATCGATGAAGTGCATTGCAGAGCCACCTTCAATTGATATGCAATTTGAAATTTTATTTTCATGAAGCATTTTCTTTACATAAGGAATTCGAGAACGCTCCTCATCATAGTGAGGGCAACATGTACCTTTAATAAAATCTAAACAAGGTAGAATTCTTAATTCATTATCCCATGAATCAGTTATTCCATTTGTAAACCAACAAATTGCTCCTGCACTTACACCACTCATTATTACACCTTGGTTGTAAGCCTTATTTAGTAGTTCACTCATCCCCCATGCATTCCAGATTGCGAGCATACTCTTTGTATTTCCTCCCCCAACAAATATAATATCTTGTTTCATTATATGATTTTGTATGTCTGTAGTTCTTTTAAAAAATTCAATATGACTTGGTATACAGTTTAAACGACTAAAAATAGAATAAAACCTTACAATATAGGAATCAAGGTCACCAGTTGCTGTTGGTAAAAAACAAATATTTGGACAATCTTTTGATGAGATATTAAGTATATAATTTTCAATTAAATAAGAGGAATTATTCCTTCCAAAGCCACCACCTCCAATTGCTACAATATGCTTTTTCATTGTTCTCGAATTAAACCTACAACATAATACATTGAGTATTTAAATATTCAATATTATTTATTGTAAAGAAAAGATTTAATTAATCTCATGGATTACCAAGGAATTATTGTCTTATCCCAAGCTAAAAACTTACCAGAATCAGAAGGTTTTTGCTCAGAAATAATATTAATCAAATATTCTGTTGATTGAGATGTAGTAAATATTTTATTCCTTGGTACCGAAGACTGGAATGGTTTTGATAATTTTGTATCACAAGTTCCTGGATGCAATATAGAAATGATTGAAAGTGGAAATTTTCTACTCCACTCAATGCTAAGTGTTTTTAAAAATTGATTTTGAGCAGCCTTTGAAGCCCTGTATGAATACCAACCACCAAGTCTGTTATCGCCAATACTTCCAACTCTTGCGCTTAAACTTGCATAAGAGAATGGAAGTTCTGGTTTGATAAATCTTTCGATACTTTTAGCAATCAATATTGGTGCAAATGCATTAATTGAAAAATTCTTAATTATATTATTACGATTTATATGAGAAAGTCTTTTTTCAGGTTTAATCATATTCGAATGAAGAATTCCACTGGTATTTATAACTAGTCGAAGCGGCTGTTTAAGTCGTGATAGTTTCTTTTCAAATGAATAAAATGAATTATCATCTTCCAAATCCAAATATATTCCATTTTGATGAGTTAAATTTCGGCCACATATGTTTATTTCCAATTTTGGTGCGAAATCAGAAAGATACTCAAATATAGAATTACCAATATCACCCGCACCAATTACTAGGCCAACACCTTCCCAGTCTTTAATTGTCATGATTTATAGATAATATTTATATAATACAGAATTAATAACCTAGGTGAGTGCGTAAAAACGTTAAATAGCTATATTAATACAACTAAAATTTATAATTTGAGTATATTATATAAAAAAATATAGAAACTATGGAAAATGATTGGTTGTATGAATTTCAAAAATATATAAAAAAGTTTGCTCTACTAATATTTTTGATTTCTCTAATAATATTAATAATATTATTTATATATTGAATCGATAGAATATAAGAATAATTCATATAATCCACCATTATAAGTAACAATAGTTATATTATTCTCAAAAACTATGACAGTAATAGCTACCTACTTCGGAGCAAATGGATGGCTTATTGAATTGGATAAGAAGAGATTTTTAATTGATCCGTGGCTGAATGGCGAATTGAGATTCCCTCCTGGTGATTGGCTTATTAAAGGCGAATTGGCTAAGGAGGTTGAGGTTCCTGATGACATCGACTTTTTATTACTCACACAAGGTCAACCTGATCATGCTCATCCACCAACACTTGAGAAAATAAATAAATCCGTACCAGTAATTGCTTCAGAAGCCGCAAGCAAAATCGTTAATCGACTTGGATTTACGGAAATCAACACACTTAAACCTGGACAATCTTTTAATAAAAAAAATATTAATATTCTGGCAACATCGGGAGCACCAGTACCAAATATTGAAAATGGTTACATAATAGATGTTGGAGTAGATTCAATTTATATAGAACCGCATGGTTTTCTAGATAAAAAAATAAAACCAAGACATATAGATATTATTTTGACACCTATATTAGATTTCTCATTACCTTTTGCTGGTAAATTCATTAAAGGTAAAACTGTAATACCTGAATTATTAAAGCTATTTAAACCATCAACAATTTTGGCAAGTACAACAGGTGGAGATATTACTTTTTCAGGAATAATAAATAATTTGATTAAAGTAGAAGGATCTCCTGATGATACAAATTTGTTTAAAGATACGAATACTAAATTTATAAATCCTAAACCACTAAAAAAATATAAATTCGAAAAAAATTATTAATTATCTTAAGTAATGTTATATTTTTTTTCATCCTGCATAATGTAAAATTCTGAAACTTCCCTTAACATTTTTATAACAACACCATTATCGCATTTTGTTCTTTCTTGAAGTCTCATACAGGCTTCTTTGATATTTACAAAAGCATCTTCTCTCATTTCAGAGATTTGTTCATCACTATATTCAGTTTGACCCATTTTCACATCAAATATAATAATAATACTATACTTATAAAGAAATAAAAATAAATTTAATTTTTCAACAAATCTATTAATAATTGAAACTGTTTACGGTATTTTACAAGTGTTTTTAAATCTGGGAAACCATTAGTTGTTAACTTACTTAAAAAAGATTTCTGAAAGCCAAGCATAGACTGGGCTGGCAAGCTCTCATAATCATTAGTAAATAAAAGCTTGGTTTTTGCATATAGTTTCTCATATATGTCTAAATCAGTTTGATTCTCAAAGACAGAACCATCTTCTGCAGTAAATGATTTTTTATTAATACTTTTTAAAACAAATATCAACAGAAATACTATTGCAGTCAATATAAAAGTTATTATTGTGATTAACTTAATATCCATAAATTTATTTTAACTTATTTTATTCTAGTTTAAAATGAATACAAATGACAAATATCAGTCAAAGATGAGTATAATCACATAATTTATAGATTAAAAGTTGATAGTCAATTTGGAAGTAGCACATGTTACAGATATCAATATAATATAAACAGTTGAAAATCATGTAAAATGAAATCGATTTTTATAATTCTAATTATATTTATATCAATATATTGGATCTTTAATTTCTTAATGACTCAAAGAAAGAAATCTACTTATTTGAAGGCTGGGAAAAAATGGGATGGAATAGTTAAAGAGCTCAGTAAAAGAAGGTAGTTTATTCAATTATATTCTCCTGGAACATCATTTTTTTGTACCGTAACTCTACCAACTTTTTTGCCTGAAAACCTAAGCAATTCTTCTCCAGAGAATTCATAACCTTTCCTTAGGGCAATTAGTGCAACATCATCTGCAGTGGAGGAAGAAAGAACTTCATTTTTTAGTGAGTCATCATTCTGCATTTCCTTTAAAAATCTTCTTAATTGATCTAATGACATTTAAGAAAATGGATACTAATTTACATAGTCTAGCTTACTTTGATAATGAGCCATAATTAATTCTTCTATAAAATAAATACAAATCATAAACTATTAAATATATAATTTAATATTGATCAAAAAACACTTATAATATAATTTTAAAAGAACAAATGAAATCAATCTTATTTATATTAATTTTATTTATATCTTTTTCTAATAAAGCTTATTCTTATCCTGAGAATCAAATGAATGACTGTATTTCTACTGCTTTAGCTAATCCATCAACTAGGAATATTTCCGATAACTCAATAAAAAAATATTGCGATTGTGCCCTGACAGCAATTATTGATAAAAAAGGGGATATAAGAGAATCAGGATATGAGTGTGCTCTGAAATTCTTTAATTAACATATTTAATATGATATAAATGAAATTGAACGATGACAAATCTAAAAATAATTCACATAAAATTTAATCCAATCATTAGGCAATGCCAAGATCCAATCATCAAGAGAAGTACCTAACAATTCCTTATATTCCTGAAATATATGTCTTCTAATATTGTCATCAGTTGCTGATTCCATACGGTTAACCGCATGTGAAACAACACTGTGGAGGTTCAAATTCAAATCATAATCATCACTCATTTAATTAATTGAAATCTCATATCTCTACACCTAGCAATAAAATAAAATAAAACACACATAGATCTTCTTAAGATCATGAAGAACAATGGTTTTTAATGTTGCTAGATTGAGAGTAAAAGAACTTGCAGATGCACTTAGGGTTGATCCTGCAGAGATAATAGCTACATGTACGATACTAAAAATACCTGCCTCATCGTCTCTTTCATCATTATCTGTAGATCAAAGCAAAAGAATAATTGATTATATCCTAGAAACTAGAACTGATAATATTGCGGAAAATAATTTGTGAAGAAGATAATCTTTAAAAACACGAATGAGAAATAATATGTCTTTATTACATTAATATAATTATCTTTTAGTATATTTATAACATAATAAAAAAAATAAATAGTGATTATTTACATGTCATTTGCTTCTCTGAACAATGCATCTTGATAATCAGAATCTTTTTTTAAATTTTCCATTTTAATTGGATCAAAATGATTTATGAGACTCTTACCAAATTCAAATATTTCAAGATCAGATAAACCCTGATCTCGCAAACCAGCAAGTATTGACGATATATCTTGGAATGCGTCCTTACATAATTCCTTTTTGTCTTCAGAGCTAAGAAAGTCCATACAAAATTAACTAGCGTATTTATTTAAATGATACACTAAGTTTTGATGGAAATCGTCTGTTGATTTTTCATAAAAAAATTTAAAATTTATACTTAGAGTAAAAATTAGTAAATATTTAATTTATTTTTCATTATAATCATTAAATTAAATGAATCAATGAGTAAATTGAATTTAATTAAAAAAAATAGATACAAAAACTTTTTAAAAGTCTGGACCGCACCAATTTCATTACTTATATTTTTATTTTTTTTCGGAGCATTAGGATATCGAATTACTGAACGCTGGGATTGGGGAGATTGCTTATGGATGGTATTAATAACAATAACTACAATTGGTTTTGGTGAGGTTGAAGAATTAAGTTCCGCAGGTCGAATAATAACTTTTTTAATCATTGGAGGTGGATTATTTGTAGTTCAACTAACACTTCAGAGGTTTATACAATTGTCTGAACAAGGATATTTCATAAAATTAGAGGAGCTAAGATTAAAAAGATTAATACGAAAAATGAAAAAACACGTTATTATATGTGGTTATGGTAGGACTGGAAAAGAAATTGCTGAGCAATTAGATTCTGAGAAAATATCTACCCTCATAATTGAAATAGATACCTCAAGAAAGATTGAAGCTGAAGATAAAGGTTTTAATGTCCTTTTGGCTGATGCAACAATGGATGAAACACTATTACTGGCAGGAGTAAAACATTGTCGAAGCTTAGTGGTTACCTTACCTAGTGACGCAGCTAATTTATATGTTGTTCTTAGCGCAAAAGCGCTTAATAGTAGTTGTAGATTAATAGCCAGGGCAGCAAACGAGGAAGCTGCTAATAAATTAAAATTAGCTGGTGCAGATGCTGTAGTAAGTCCATATGTTGCGGCAGGACGAACGATGGCTGCATCAGCACTAAGACCTATTGCTGTTGATTTTATTGATTTACTTGCTGGTTCCGAATGCGAAATAGAGGAATTTAAATTGACAGAAAACATGGATAGAATTGACAATTTTATAGCTCAGACTGAAAAATATATAGATTTTTCAAAAAATGGTGAGGCTTTGCTCTTAGCTACTAAAACCACAAAAAAATTAACTAGTAATCCTAAAAAGAAGATATCAATATGTCCAGGTATGATATTGATTTTTCTTGGAAGCCAGGAACAATTACGAAGAATTAGAGTTATTTTGAAAGATGTCTTAGCAGAAAGCTAATAATAAACATCAAATTGCCAAACAATCGAGGGTTAACACTACATGAAAGACATAACGACTTCATAAAAAAATGATTATAACAAAGGTATATGTTTTTAACAGATGCAATTACAAACCCAAAAAGTGCAAAAAATAAATAACACATTTTTGAATGCATCGAAAATTAATGAGAGTATCTTTACAAAAGACTATGTAGATTTTTTGAATGAAGCTGGATGGAGGTTAGAGAAGAAATTTCCATCAAATTGCAATAACTATTCTGACTTGCTTGAAGACACAGAATGGAAATCAAGCGATAGAGACTTCAGAAGTTCAAAACATTACAGGAGAGATCTTGATGCATTGAGTTAATGTAGATTATTTCATAACTAAGCAATGTTATTAATTATTAAATTTACGTATATTAAATTTCTACTGTAGCTTACTAATTATTTTTAATTGTAAATTTCCCCTATGATTTGTTATTAATTTTAGTAAAATAAAAAAAAGCTTTTCTATAAGTGATAATTAAATGATAAAAAAATGAAATGATGAATTTAAATGAAAAAAAGTGGAAAAAATCACTTGACAATCTTTTAATTTTAAATCTTTTAATTCTAATAATTGGAGCTTTTTTTCTTTTAATTAGTTTTATTTTAAGTGTTAACGGTAATTCATACTTATTTAATATATTTCAAAAACTCTGGTACCCTTTATTCATTCCTGCATTAAGTCTATTTTTTACAGCTATTTTGATCGAAGCCACATACACATATTTAATCGATAAAAAGAGTAAATAAAATATAATAAGTTATGCTTTCAACATTTTAAAACCTTTTATTGCATTAAATATAAAAATTGCCATAAAATAATATATAAGATCGATTTAAATAAGATTTAAAGATTCCATGAGTTATTATCTTAGTAATTTAGGCTATGAAAAATTATCAACGTTAAAAATAAAGATAAAAAAATTACATGATCTAATCCTACTATCAACATTATACAAACTATAGTACTTTAAACTACATTGAGTTACAAAACAATGGAAGAACTTAGCTACAAGGACCTAAGTAAATACGAATTAGATTGTCTAAAAGACATGTATATATCAAGTCGTGTTAACACAATGACTGAAAATGATTTAAGAAAATTTGTAAAAGAAATTATCATAGATCAAGTAAAAGGAACTGTTGGTAATGCCGAAGAGAGAGAAGCATGGGAAGAAATAAAAGAACATTTTTCGGATGATTTAGGTAATAAGATTATCGAAGCCAAAAAAAAATGCAATAAAAACCAAAAATTAGAGTTAAAAAGTCCTGAAGAGATAGAATTTGATAAGAGACTAAGTCTCCTTAATCAACAACAAGAAGAGAAAACAAGCAAAGATATGTGGTAACAAAAAGAATCTTACATAGATTTATAAAAATACATAATTATAAAAGAATTTTATAAGGTAAAGGTTGATGCAATTTGAAAGAAAAAAGATAAAAGAAAAAATGTAAGACATTTTGATAATCTGTATCTTATTTCATTTATAAAACCTAGATTTTTATGAGAGTTAATAAATAAGGAAATAAATGACAAAAGATATGTAATTCTCTCCATCAATAAAATTGAGCTGTAAAAAATCTCATTTATATCATTTATAAATAATGAGATAATTAATAAGATAATAGTAAAAATAGCTATTACTAAAATAGATGATTTAAGACAAATCTCTATAGTTAAACTCAATGTGAATTCATGATTACTAATTATTTGCTTAATCTCATTTATATGAATTTCTTTTAGTCGAAAATACTCAGTTTGAGGAATCCTAAATTGTTTATATCGATGATGAATATCTCTCTCTAATTTAATAAAATCACTAGAGTATAATTTAGCTACAATAGAATCAGGCTTTAGTTGCCTCATTCTATTCTCAAAGTTTTTTGTAATTCCGATTTTATATAAATCTCTATTTCTTATCAAATAAAGCCAGCCTCTAACACTCATTTAATATCACATTTATTAATAAAAGGTTTAACAAATTATGCAGCTTCATTTTCTTTTATAATATTAAATTTTTGCCTCATTGTAGGATTATTTCTAGTTAATCTCTTAACGGTAACCTCTTGAGCTTTGTCGTTAGCCAATCTAAGGTTTCTATCTGCGCCTAATAGAGCATCTTTTGTTTTTTGCAAGTGATTAATAGATTTATCTATTTCCATGATTGCAGTCTCGAAACGTTTTGAGGCTAAAGAGTAGTTTTTGCCAAAAGCATCCTTAAATAGCTCAAGACTATTTTCGAAATTTGTTATATCAATATTTTGTTCTTTAATAGCGGCCAGTTCAGCTTTATACTCGAGAGCTTTAAATGATGTATTTCTTAGTAAAGAAATAATAGGGAAGAAGCACTGAGGTCTAACAACATACATTTTGGGATAACGATACGAAACATCTACAATTCCAGCATTATAAAAATCATTGTCAGTTTCCAACAAAGAGACCAAAACAGCATATTCACAATTTTTCTCTAAACGATCTTTGTTTAATTCTTTAAAAAAGTCCTCATTCTTTTTCTTTGTAGAAGTCCTATCACATTCATTTTTCATTTCAAACATAATTGATACGATTTCATTTCCTTCAGTATCGTTATCACGAAAAATGAAATCACCTTTGCTGCCATAGCAAGTATCATTGTCTTTTTCAAAATATGCATTTGGAAAAGCTGTTGAACGCAATCGATTAAATTCATTTTCACAATGCTGCTCTAGTGATTCTCCTACCATTTTTGTAGACATTTTTATTTTCATATCACGAAGTCTCTCAATTAGATCATCTCGTTCTTTTAACTGGTTCTCGTATTTCATCTTTATAGATCTTTCTGATAATTCTTTTTGCAACTGAACTTTATCTAAATTATTTTTAATTTTTTCATATCTCTCTTTAAATTCAGTAATGGCATTAGAGACTGCTAATTTTTTATCATATTCATTGTTTTCTCTAGTTTTTTCAAGTAAATAGGAAAGTGAGTCTCTCTCTTTTTCGAAAGAGTACTTGATTTTGTTTAGAGCGTTTGATTTCTCGGCTTCAACGGCAGCCAATTGTGACTGGAGACTTTGCAATTTTTTTTCATTTAGAAATGATCTCTCTTGCATTTTGAAACGATAGTCTTGGATAGCTAGATCTATTGATTTCTGCTTATCCAGTTCAAGTAGTTTGTGCCTTTTTTTTATCTCATTCTCAAAAGCTTGATCCCTTATTTGCTTAAGAACATTTGAATAGCTATCCTTATCAAGGATTATGGAATTGCCGCATTCTGGGCACTTTATTTCATTCATATCGAAATTAAATGAGACGATGTCACTATTAGATTCTTTTTATCTGTTCTAGCTTTGAGAAGCAAGAAGTTTGATAAAGCCAACAGCACTTGTACACAATCTTTCAAACTAATAAAGGGAGATTTAGTTCAAATTAATTTTTTACTATTTTTTTGAGTTGGGTAAATACTTGATAAATCACCTTTTTTGGCCTTTTTAGCCGAAGATTTCCATTTGTACCATTTTTTATTTCTTAAATAGTCATCCTTCTCCTCAATCTGATTTTGGAATATCAGGATCCCACATAATAAAAAAAAAGATGACAGCACAAAAAAAATACCAATCAAATCATTTTTGAATCATTTGAATAACGAACGAAGGCAAAGCCCTTTAACAGAATTACCTTTTTGAAACAAAACAGTGAAGTATATTTGGCAATAATTATGCGTTTTCAAGTTAATTGAGTAATTTTAGAGATGTAAGTGAAAAAAATATTAATAACAACTTATCCATAATTCAGAGATAAGGAATGATTATTATATTTTTTAAATATCGGTTACCTACAAGTTAAATATAAATACATGAAAAAAATAATAAAGAGAATAACCCTGATAATACCTATCTATATCTTACCTTAGATAGGAAAAAATTAATAAGATAATGAATTATTCATCATTATTTAATAGCAGAGGTCCCAGCTCTTGTTTTTTGTTATTAAACGATAGATTAAAGAAGTGGAAACAATATATTATATTTATATCCACAAAATAAAGGCTTATATGTTTGATAGATTTAATTATTTGTTAGCAGAGATTATTAGACATAGAGGATATAATATTTTTTATTTTTTGTAAATTTTATAATTTAGCTTATATACCAAATTATTTTTTTATAAAAAAATGAATTAAAATAATCTGTATTGATATTCAAATCAGCAAACATATAACTTCGCTTTAACTTTTTAATGTTTAAATTTGTGGCTATCAGATATTTTAATCCTATTTTTTACACGATTTTATAGTAAATATATGTAGAATGAATGCATTCATAATTAATTATGTCAGAGAAAAACTTATTTATATACGATGGGGACTGTCCATTTTGCAGTAACTTTGCTCAATTAATCGAATTAAAAAGTCATATCCCCACTTTAAAAATAATTGATGGGAGAAGCAATTTACCTTTATTATCACGCCTGTATCAACAAGGTTACGATTTAAACAATGGAGCAATTTTAATTAACAATGGAAATATCAGACATGGTGCAGATGCTATTAATTGGATATGTTCTGAGATCAGTGAGCCAAGCGACTCGCTATTGGAAATACTTAGGATTATATTCATCTCCTACAAACGTACTAATTTATTATTCCCATTCTTATTGTGGGGAAGAAGAATACTACTGACTTTCAAAGGAAAGGTGTGGCAACCAGTTAATGAAAACAACCAGTTTTATTGAATTTATCTGTATAAAATTAAATTAAAATTAAAAGTTTCTTCCTTACTAATTGTAAACACTACTTTTAAGGAACAATCAAACAATAGTCGTTTACACTGATATTTCCAGTTCGTTAAGAGAAATAGTTTGATCAAGTTCATATAATAGATATTTTCTTTGATTAGATTAATTCCTGAGAACTTTGGTAGAGTCAGTTTCAAGAATAATTAAAAAAATCCTTTACTTAAAAAAATCTATTGTTTTCATTCTATTTGTTACATCATTTCATAAGGGTATTGATCAAATACCGATGACTAGATTTAGTATGTAAAATAAGAATTAATAAATCAAGAATAAATATGCTTATAGAAATCCTCGGCAATAGTAGTTCATTACTAGTAATTCTTTTAATTGGCCTATCAATATATTTCGGTATCCAAACTAGACTAAAGAAAATAAAATAAGATTTATTTTGTTAATATTTACGAATAAAGCAAAACGATAATTAAGGGGTTAGGAAAAATTAAATTTGCATATAAAGTTATTTAATCAAATATTTCTTTACTTCCTCAAGACTCATACCCCTTTCCCGTTCAATAGTTGAAATGGGTATCCAGCTCCAATTCACGAAAAATGTGAGCATCACTGAAACAAAGATAGACAAAGGCAAAAAGAGCTCGATAAAAATATGTCGTGCCAGATAAACGATTAAGTCCGAAGTATTAGTAACAACCTCTTCATAAAGCGGATCAAACAAGAATCTAAGATACATACAACCTTATTAGGATAACAAAATTAGATTTGAGATCGTGAATATAAATAATTATAGAGAAGATAATAAAGAGGATATAGCTGATCAAATAAATGGTGGTTTTACCATAAAAGAGAATCCTAGACAAGGATTTATCTCACATACTAAGGATCTTGAAAATAAAATAAAAGATTTTTGACAAGAGTAAAATCATCAGAAACAAAAAAAAATAAAGCTCCAAATTCATTTGTTCAAGAATCATAAAATTAAAAAAAGAGTAAATTCTCAAACGTATATGTATTTTATTCTGAAGTAAGAAAACCAAACTTCTTGAAAAAAAAAAAAAAAAATCATGAAAAAACCAAGAATCATTGAAAGGAAAAATGGAAAACGGCGTGAAATAGATAAGCCAACTCTCACTTGGTAAATAAAATATAGACTAATAATCAGACAATCATATCTAGGATATTTTTACTCATAAAAAAACCGAGATGCACATATGCTTCTCGGCTAAATAAAAATCTTATGATTCAGTTTTTCTGGAATTAACCTTCTCCTTCTGGGACCAAACGAAATCCTTTTCGTCCCATCTTAATCTCAAAATTGTCACCTGGTTTGAGATCTAAAAGAGCTGTATAGGCCTTTCCTATCAAGAGGTTTCCAT
>MDTG01024102.1_pt1 | contig 18333 bp, 13 predicted proteins | sample 811421 | NCBI WGS metagenome assembly MDTG01 (sample SAMN05326645, study PRJNA326480) | marine metagenome | isolation source: seawater | place: Pacific Ocean: South East | collected 2011 | reverse complement strand
CTGTTTTACCAACACCTGCTCCTCCAAATAAACCTATTTTTCCTCCTTTGGCATAAGGTGCTAATAAGTCAATAACTTTTATACCAGTAACCAATTGTTCTGTTTCTGTAGCTTGATCTGTAAATTTTGGTGCTTGTCTGTGTATTGGCCATTTCTCTTTTGTTTTAACTTCACCTTTTTCGTCAATCGACTCCCCAACAACATTTATAATTCTGCCCAATGTTTCTGGTCCTACTGGTACACTAATTGGAGAACCTGTATTAATCACTACATCACCTCTCTTTAAGCCTTCCGTTGCATCCATAGCAATTGTTCTCACGTCATTTTCTCCTAAATGTTGTGCGACTTCTAAAATTAATTTGTTTCCAGAGTTATTAGCTTCTAAAGCTGTATAAATTTCTGGTAAATCACTTTCAAAATTTACATCAACAACTGCTCCAATTATTTGTGTTATCTTTCCTTTATTTTTCATAACTATAAACTCTCTGCACCTGATATAATTTCTATTAATTCTTTTGTGATTGAAGCTTGCCTACTTCTGTTATAGTTAATTGTAAGCTTATCAACTAATTCACCGGCATTTCTAGTTGCATTGTCCATTGCAGTCATTCTTGACCCTTGTTCACTAGCCGCGTTTTCTAAAAAAGCTTTGAAAACTTGAGTAGATATATTTTTAGGCAATAAATCTTCTAAAATTTCATCTTCATCTGGTTCGAATTCATAGATATTCGATTTTTCTTCTTTTATGTCCACAGATTTATTTTCTGCAGGAATAATTTGTTGAGCCTGTGGAATTTGAGTAATTACATTTTTAAAATTATTATAAAAAAGTATACATTTATCGAACTGTTCGTTTTTAAATAGATCAATAATTTCTTTTCCGACGATATCAGCCTCTTTAAATGTAATTTGTTTTTTTTCTTTAAAACTAAATTTTTTAATCACATATTTTCCATACTCTCTCTTAATTTGATCCAAACCCTTTGACCCAACTGTAATTACCTTTAATTTTTTTCTTTCATTTAAAATCTTTTTAAAATTTGTTTTTGCAAGTTTACATATATTAGAGTTAAAACCACCACATAATCCTCTGTCAGCTGTAAGAACCACACATAAATAAGTTTCATCTTTTCCTGTTCCTACTAAAAGCTTTGGAGCGTTTTCAGGATCATTAATTGATTTAGTTAAGTTGAGAATTATGTTTTGCATTTTTTGACTATAAGGTCGTCCTTTCTCGGCGCTCTCTTGCGCTTTTCTCAACTTAGCGGCCGCCACCATTTTCATTGCTTTAGTAATTTTTTGCGTTGATTTCACGCTTTTAATCCTTTTTTTTAAATCGTCTAAACTCGGCATTATTTATTACCTTTTTTATAGTCCTCTATTACCTGAGATAAAAGTACCTCGGTATTTTCATCAAGTTTACCTGATGATTGAATGCTATCAATTATTTCCAGTTTATCGGATTTAATTTTTTCAACTAAATCTTTTTCAAAATTTTTAATTTTTCCTAATTCAACATCATCTAAATACCCTTTTACTCCAGTAAACACCGATATTACTTGTTCAGCTACTGTCATTGGAGAATATTGATCCTGTTTTAAAAGTTCTGTTAATTTTGCCCCTCGATTTAATAGTTTTTGTGTCGAAGTATCGAGATCAGATCCAAATTGGGCGAATGCAGCCATTTCTCTATATTGAGCTAATTCTAATTTTATAGACCCTGCAACTTTTTTCATTGCTTTAGTTTGTGCTGCAGATCCGACTCTAGAAACGGATAATCCAACATTTACAGCTGGTCTAATTCCTTGATTAAACAGTTCTGTCTCTAAAAATATTTGTCCATCCGTAATTGAAATAACATTTGTTGGAATATAGGCCGAAACGTCTCCAGCTTGTGTTTCAATTATAGGTAAGGCTGTTAAAGAACCTCCTCCACTTTTATCATTTAATTTAGCCGCTCGCTCTAGTAATCTACTATGTAAATAAAATACATCGCCTGGATATGCTTCTCTTCCTGGAGGTCTCCTTAATAACAAAGACATTTGTCTATACGCAACTGCTTGTTTAGATAAATCATCATAAACTATTAATGCATGCATTCCATTATCTCTAAAATATTCACCTATAGTACAACCTGTGTATGGTGCTAAAAATTGTAAAGGTGCTGAGTCAGAAGCGGTAGCTGCAACTATAGTAGTATATTTTAATGCTCCAGCTTCTTCCAAAGTTTTTGTAATTTGAGCAACTGTAGAACGTTTCTGACCTATAGCAACGTAAACACAATATAACTTCTTTTTTTCATCCGAGGATTCGTTTATTTTTTTTTGATTAATAATTGCGTCTATCGCTACCGCTGTTTTGCCGGTCTGCCTGTCACCAATAATCAGTTCACGCTGTCCTCTTCCAATAGGTATAAGTGAGTCAATTGACTTCAAACCTGTTTGCATAGGTTCATTAACAGATTGTCTTGGAATAATGCCAGGGGCTTTGACTTCTACACGTTTTCTAGTTTTAACCGATAATGCTCCTTTTCCGTCGATTGGATTACCTAACCCATCAACAACCCGACCCAAAAGTTCTTTGCCAACTGGAACATCAACAATTGCGTTAGTCCTTTTAATAGTATCACCTTCTTTTATGTTTCTATCATCTCCAAAAATAACAACTCCAACATTATCGTTTTCTAAGTTTAACGCCATCCCTTTAGATCCATCATCAAATTCGACCATCTCGCCAGCTTGAACATTATCTAAACCATAAACTCTTGCAATTCCGTCACCAACGGATAAAACTTTCCCAATCTCTGAAACTTCTGCTTTCTCTCCAAAATTTTTAATTTGATCTTTTAATAATTTAGTAATTTCTGATGGATTAATTGTCATTCTAGTTTTCTATCATTGCTTGTTCATATTTTTTTAATTCATTTTTTATTGAAGTATCAATCATAAAACTTCCTAGTTGAAGTTTTAAACCACCTATTAATTCTTTATCTACTTTATAATCAAATTTTAAAGTAGAGCCTATGAATTTAGAAAAATCTTTACTTATTTGATCAAGTTCCATTTTAGATAGTTCTTTTGAAGAAATTAGAGAAGCTTTGATTTCTCCTCTTTTTCTCGAACATAATCTTAAAAAACTCTCAAAAATTTTTTGAACGAAAAAAATTCTTCTCTTTTTAATCAATAATAAAAAAAAATTTTTCAGGTTTTTAGAAAATTCTAATTTTTCTGATATTAAAGTTATCACTTTATTTTGAACATCAACACCCAATGTAGGATTTTTAATAAAATTTTTAATATCTTGACTTGAATAAAAAATTGATTGAAAGTTCTTTACATCATTTTCTACCTTATCAAGTTCTTTTGCTTCGTTAGTAACTTCAAATAATGCACGAGAGTACCTTTCTGAAGTTTCAGTTGAGAAAGATTTGTTTATACTCATTTTAATTGTTAGAAATTATAGCGAAATTATGGTGAGGTCGTACCATAAGAGAATAAGTTGATCAAGTTGCCAATTTTGAGCTTAAGCAAAGTTGACCGGATCCACATCAACCGTAAGTTTAATTTTTGACGAAATCTTCAAGTTATTTAACACTTTTGTAATTTTTTTTTGCATAAAAATTCGATCATCAAATTTAATAAGAAGTCTAGAACGAAAGTTCTTTTTTATTTTCAATAATGGAGAGTCTACCGGGCCTAAGATCTCTAAATTATCAATTTGCTTTAACTTCATTTTAATCTCTCTAGCTCCTTGTAAGCTTAAATTTCTATCTGTTGAGGAGATTATAATTGAAATTAGTCTTATGAAAGGTGGAAGATTATTTTTTTTTCTTATTAAAAGTTCATTTTTAAGTAGTTCATCTGATTTATCCTTAATTAATTCTTTTAATGTTGAGTCATAAGGAGTCAAAGTTTGATAAATTATTAATGATTGAGAACTAAACCTCCCTGCTCTTCCACTTAACTGATGGTACAATTGAATATTTTTTTCTGTTGTTCTTAAATCATACCCTCTTCCAGAAAAATCGGCGTCGATTACCACTATGCAATTTAGTTTTGGAAAATTAAAACCTTTTGAAATCATTTGAGTTCCAATTAAAATATCAATTTTATTATCATTAATTTTTTTGAAAAAATCTTTTACCTCCTGTTTTCTTTTCAAATAATCGCTCGAAAAAATATTAATTGTTTTGTCTGGAAATATTTCTTTCACTTCTTCAAATATTTTTTCAACCCCTGGTCCGTACATAATGAAATCACAAAACCCTTTTGATTTACATTCAGCTTCGATCTTTTTTTCAAATGAACATTGATGGCATATAGCTTTATTTTTTAATTTATGAAAAGTTAAATACATAGAGCAATTAGGACAAGAATGTTTATATCCACATTTTCTACAAATTAAATATGGAGCAAAACCTCTTCTATTTAAAAAAAATAAAACTTGATCTCCCTTATTAAGATATTCTTTTATCAAATCTATAGTCTCATCTGATATAAATTTTTTTTTCATCTTATTTATATTTAAATTTATGACTTTTGTTTTTGGTAAAGGAAAATTTTCAAACCTTTTAAAAATTTTAATATGTCTATACTTTTTTTTTCGAATATTATTAAATGTTTCTAAAGAAGGTACTGAAGTTATTAAATGAACAGGAATTTTTTCAAAATTTGCCCTAGATATTGCCATATCTCTTGCATTATAAATTACTCCCTCGTCTTGCTTGTAAGAGGTGTCGTGTTCTTCATCAACAATTATAATACCAAGTTTTTTGAAGGGTAGAAGTAGTGCAGATCTCGCGCCAACAACTATTTTAACCTTATTATTTATTATTCCTTTCCAAATTATTCTTTTTTGCTTAATTGTTATTTTTGAGTGCCAAATCGCAGGTTCGAATCCAAAAAAATCTTGAAATCTTGATTTAAAGTCATTGGTTAAGAAAATTTCAGGTAATAATACTAAAGCTTGTTGATTTTTTTCTATAATTTTTTTTAAACGCTCAAAATAAACAATTGTTTTTCCTGATCCGGTAGTACCTTGTAATACTGATACATCAAATTTATTATTCACTTTTTCTAATAGTCTTAACGCTTCATTTTGTTCCTTATTTAAAATAAAATTTTTAGAAGATGTCTTTTTTATAAAAATTTCATTATCTTTGATTTTCAAAAATTTATCTGTATTTCCTATTACCATTTTTAAAACAAGACCAATAGAAACCATATTGTAAATCGAAAACCACTCAATAAAATCAATCAATTTCTTATCAATTGAATAACCGGTTTTCTTAGTAATATCTTTAATCTTAATATTTTTTGGTTCAGTATAATTTTTCTTCCAAATTACACCTATTTCTTTTTTAGATCCAAACGGAACCTCAACCAAATTTCCAATTTCACTTTCAATTTTTGAATTATATGTGAATGGAAAGTTAAATATTTTCGGCAACAAAACTTGTGCTTTCATACATCAATAGTATTAGAAATATTTTTAATTAAAAATGAATTGGTCTTTTATCAACAGCTAATGCTGCCTCTTTTATTGCCTCTGTATGAGTAGGGTGTGCATGACAAGTTCTTGCTATATCCTCCGCGCTAGCTCCAAATTCCATTGCTAAAGCCATCTCCGCTATCATGTCTCCACAATGTGGGCCAATAATATGAACGCCTAAAACTTTATCAGTTTTACTATCTGCTAAAATTTTTACAAAACCTTCAGTTTCATTATTAACTTTTGCTCTTGAATTAGCTAAAAAAGGGAATTTTCCAACTTTATAAGATTTATTGCTATCTTTTAGCTGTTCTTCTGTTTTACCAACTGTGGCCACCTCTGGAGAAGTGTAAATTACACCAGGTATTACATCATAATTCACATGACCAGCTTGTCCTGCTAAAATTTCCGCTACTGCAATACCCTCTTCTTCTGCTTTATGAGCTAACATCGGTCCTTTAATCACATCGCCTATTGCATATATATTCTTAATTGAAGTTTGTAACTTGTTATTCACTTCGATACGCCCTTTTTTATCTTTTTTAACACCTACTTTTGATAAGTTAAGTCCTTCTGTATAAGGTTTTCTACCAACTGAAACTAAAACTTTATCAACTATTAAAGTTTCATCATTCGAAGATTTAATATTTGTATAATTTATTGCTAGACCTTTGCTATCTTTTTTTACTGAATTAACTTTTGATTCTAATTTAAACTTTATACCTTGTTTTGTTAAAATTTTTTTAAATTCATTAGATATTTCTTTATCCATGCCAGGAGTTATATGATCTAGATACTCAATAACAGTTACTTCAGATCCTAATCTTGACCACACTGAGCCCATTTCTAAACCTATGTATCCACCACCAATAATCGCTAGTTTTTTTGGCACAGCGTTGAGTGATAGAGCTCCTGTAGAGGAAACAATATCTCTCTCATCTATCTTGACATTTGGTAAAGATGTTGACTCAGAACCTGTAGCAATAACAATATTTTTTGATGTAAAGTTTGTTTTTTGATTATTATTATAAACCACCACATCATTTTTCGAAAATAATACACCTTTTCCTTTTATGTAAGTAACTTTATTTTTTTTAAACAAAAATTCAACGCCTTTTGTGAGAACTTGAATTGACTTATCTTTATTTGACATCATCTTTTCAATATTAAGTTTAATGCCATCTATCTCAATTCCCTGCTGGTTAAAATCCTTTTGTGCTTTATAAAAATTTTCAGAGAGGTTTAACAAGCTTTTAGAAGGTATGCATCCAACATTTAAACAGGTGCCTCCAAGAGATCCTCTTGACTCTACACATGCAGTTTTAAGACCTAGTTGTGCTGCTCTTATAGCACAAACGTAACCCCCGGGTCCGCCACCAATTATAATTAAATCAAAATTATTTTCCATGTTTAAATATTTAAGAATAGTCTTTTTGGCTGTTCCAACGACTCTTTCACAATTTTTAAAAATGATACTGCTTCTTTACCATCTATAATTCTATGGTCGTAAGATAATGCTAGATACATAACTGGTCTAACCTCAACATTTCCATCAACAACAACTGGTCTCTGAACGATGTTATGCATTCCAAGAACTGCAGATTGAGGTGGGTTTAATATTGGAGTAGAAAGCATTGAACCATAAATTCCGCCATTTGTTATTGTAAAAGTACCTCCTTGTAAATCATCTATCGTAATTTTTCCATCACGAGCTTTTTCACCAAGTATATTTATATTTTTTTCTATATCTGCAAAAGACATTTCATCTGTTTCCCTTAACACAGGAACTACCAAACCTCTATCCGTGCCTACTGCTATACTTATATTATAATAATTTTTATAAACAATTTCGTCGTCTTGAACCTCAGCATTAACAGCTGGAAAATTTTTTAATCCTATAACGCAAGCTTTAACAAAAAATGACATAAAACCAAGTTTAACTCCGTACTTATTTTGAAATTCATCTTTATATTGATTACGCATTGACATCACTTCGCTCATATCGACTTCATTAAAAGTAGTAAGCATTGCAGCATTTTCTTGGGCTTCTTTTAATCTTTTTGCAATGGTTAATCTTAGTCTTGTCATCTTGATCCTTTCCTCTGGACCATGTTTAATTTTTCTCTCTGAGGGAGCAGGTTTAGATCCCATAAGACTCATAATATCTTCTTTTAAAATAACTCCATGTTTACCTGTTCCTTCAATTTTACTAATGTCTACGTTTGACTCTGCAGCCATCTTTCTTGCTGCTGGAGAAACTAATGTTTCTTTTTTTGCTTTAGGTGTAATGCTATCTTTGACTTGTTTTTCTTCATGAACATTGTCTAATATCAATGTTTCTTCTTCTTCAAGTTTCAAAGGTTCAGTTTCTTCCTCATAAACTTTAGGAGTTTTAGTAGATTGTTTAGGAGTTTGAATTTTTTTCTTAGGTGGTGAATAATCCTTAACTTCTTTTACACTCTTTAAAACTTCTTTAGCTGATCCATTAATCATTCCTAATAATGCGCCAACATTAACAGTTTCACCTTCTTTTACTGAAATGCTCTCTAATACTCCATTTGATGGCGAGGGAACCTCAACATTAACTTTATCTGTTTCAAGTTCAACAATGGGCTCATCAATAGATACTTTTTCACCTTGACTCTTAAGCCATTTCGAAACTGTAGCTTCTGTAACTGACTCACCTAAGGTTGGTACCAAAATTTTTTCTGTCATGGATTTAATTTACCTAGTACCTTTTCTAATATTTCATTTTGCTCTGCAAGATGTTTTTTAAGATATCCACTAGCAGGAGAAGCTCCGGGTTTTCTTCCAATATAATTTACTTTTTTATTGGTTGCACCTATATAATCTAAGCTTCTTTCAATATAATTTCTTACTGTATTCCATGCCCCCATATTTTTGGGCTCCTCTTGACACCAAAAAAATTCAGATTTTTTTTTAAATCGTTTCAACTCGGTTGCGAGGGTTTTGACAGGAAATGGGTATAATTGTTCTATTCTAATAATGAACACATCTTTATTTTTATTTTTTTCTCTAGCTTGTAAAAGATCAAAATATATCTTTCCAGAGCAAATTATTACTTTTTTTATTTTTTTATCCTCTGAAAGTTTAATCAAACCACTATCAGAAGTATCTGCATGGTCTACTAAAACTCTGTGGAAGGTATTTTTTTTAGTAAAGTCCTCAATGTTTGATTTGCATAATTTATTTCTTAGTAAGGATTTTGGGGTCATAACTATTAATGGTTTTCGAAATGCTCTGTGTATTTGTCTGCGTAAAACATGAAAATAATTTGCAGGTGTAGTACAATTTACAACTTGAATATTTTCTTGGGCACATAATTGCAAAAACCTCTCTAATCTTGCCGATGAATGTTCTGGGCCTTGACCTTCGTATCCATGAGGTAATAACATTACTAACCCATTCGCTCTAGCCCATTTCCTTTCTGCTGAAGTTATAAACTGATCAATAATTACTTGAGCTCCATTTGCAAAATCTCCAAATTGAGCCTCCCAAATTACTAACGTGCTCGGCTCTGATAAAGCGTATCCATATTCAAATCCTAATACTGCCATTTCAGATAGTAAACTATCAATTACTTCAAAATTTTTTTGATTTTTTGAAATATTGTTTAGCGGCGTATATTTGTTTCCATTTAACTGATCCTTTAAAACTGAATGGCGTTGACTGAAGGTACCTCTTGCAGAGTCCTGCCCTGAAAGTCTAACTGGATAACCTTCCTCTAGTAATGTAGCAAAAGCAAGATGTTCGGCTGTTGCCCAATCGAAACCTTTTCCTGTGTGGAACATTTTTTTTTTATTCTCAAATATTTTTTTTAAGGTTGGGTGTGCATTAAAACTATTGGGTATTAACGTTATTTTGTTACCGATTTTTTTTATTTTTTCAAGTGGAACCCCAGTAATCCCTCTTTTGTCTTTACCCTTCTCAGGCTTAAATCTTGACCAAACACCCTCGTACCATTCCAATTTAGGTTTGTACTCTTTTGCTGTTTTAAACTGTTCTTCAAGAAGATCTTTAAATTTATTTTTCATATCATTAAAATCTTCTGATGAAATGACACCTTCGTTGATCAGTTTTTTTGCGTAAATATTTAAAGTTGTTGGATGCGTTTTTATTTTTCTGTACATAGTAGGTTGAGTAAAGGATGGTTCATCTCCTTCATTATGACCAAATCTTCTGTAACAAATCATATCTACAACGACATCTTTATTAAACTTCTGTCTATAATCTGTAGCGATTTTTGTACAATGAGTTACAGCTTCTGGGTCGTCACCATTGACATGTAAGATAGGTGCATCTACCATCTTCGCTAGGTCAGATGGGTATGGTGAAGAACGGGCAAACCTAGGACTTGTTGTGAATCCAATCTGATTATTAACAATCAAATGTATAGTTCCGCCAGTGTTATGTCCTGGAACACCTGACATTGCAAAACACTCGGCAACAACTCCTTGCCCAGCAAAAGATGCATCTCCATGAATTAAAACTGGAATAACTTGTCTTCTGTTCACATCCTTATGAAAAAATTGTTTAGCCCGTGTTTGTCCAAGCACTACAGGATTAACTGCTTCAAGGTGTGAAGGATTATCCGTTAAAGACACATGAACCAAGTTACCATCAAACTCTCTATTTGAAGAGGCTCCCAAATGATATTTTACATCTCCAGTAGAGTCAGAACTAAAAGATGCAAACTCTCCAGCAAATTCATTAAACATTCTTTTATAAGATTTTTGCAAAACATTTGCTAAAATATTTAATCTTCCTCTATGAGGTTGACCAATTTTAACTTCTTTGAAACCAAGGTGGCCACCTCTTTTAATAATTTGTTCTAAAGCTGGAATTAGAGATTCTCCACCATCTAATCCAAATCTTTTTGTTCCTACAAATTTTACTGCTAAAAACTTCTCAAATCCCTCTGCTTGTATAAGTTTATTTAGTATCGCTTTCTTACCATTGTTTGTAAACCTTAATTGATTTTCTTCTTTTTCTAAACGTTCTCTAAACCACTTTTTTTCAATTGGATCAGCAATATGCATATACTCAATTCCAATAGTTGAGCAATAAATTTTTTTAAAAAAAGAAAGAATTTCATTTATTGTATAATGACCTCCCTCCATATAATCACCAACATAAATTTTTTTATTGTAGTCTTCTTTTTTAAAACCGTGATTTTCTGGATTTAGATCTTTCAATTTTTTTCTTTCCATTAATTTTAGAGGATCTAAATTAGCATTCAAATGACCTCTTATCCTATAAGCTCTGATTAAAGCTGTAGCCGCAACTGAGTCTTTAGTAGCGTTCAAATCATTTTCTAACGGCAAGCCATTTGTTTTTTGACTTTCGGTAGCACGTAAATTTATCTTTTTATTTTTTCTATCTGGTGACCAACTTGGCCCTTTTAAATCATTATAAATAAGTTTTTGTTCATCGCTTAATCCATCAAAAAATTTTCTCCAGCTTTCTGGTAAAGATTTAGGATCAGACAAATAATCAGCATAAAATTCATTAATAAACTCTGAGTTATTCCCTACTAAAAAAGAAGTTTTTTTATAAGTAGTATTGTCTTTAGATGATGACATTTGTTATTTATTTTAACACAAATTATGAAAAATTAACCATTAAGTTTTTGCAAAAGTGTCTTACCAATGTCAGCGGGCGACTTTGAGATAGTGATTCCAGCAGATTTCATAACCTCTATCTTATCTTCAGCTCCGCCTTTTCCACCTGATATTATTGCCCCAGCATGTCCCATTCTTCTCCCAGGAGGTGCTGTTAATCCTGCTATAAACCCTACCATAGGTTTTTTTATCTTTTCTTTTTTAAGAAATTCTGCTGCTTCTTCTTCAGCAGTGCCACCAATTTCTCCGATCATAACGATCGATTTAGTGTCATCGTCTTTTAAAAAAAGTTCCAAACAATCTATAAAATTTGTACCATTTACAGGATCTCCTCCTATACCTATGCAGGTTGACTGGCCCATTCCATTATTTGAAGTTTGTGCTACAGCTTCGTAGGTTAGCGTACCTGATCTTGATACAATCCCAACTGAACCTTTTTTGTGAATATTACCTGGCATTATTCCTATTTTACATTCGTCAGGTGTAATTATTCCTGGACAATTAGGCCCAATTAATCTCGATTTTCCTCTAGTCAGTTCCTTTTTAACTTTTAACATATCTAAAATAGGTATTCCCTCAGTTATACAAACTATTAATTCAATTTTAGAATTAATGGCTTCAATTATTGCACCTGCTGCAAATTTAGGTGGCACATAAATCATCGTTGCATTTGCTCCAGTTTTATCTTTTGCTTCTTGCACTGTATTAAAAACAGGTAGATTTAAATGTTTTTGACCACCTTTTTTCGGCGTCACACCTCCAACAAGTTTTGTGCCATATTTTAAAGATTGTTCTGAATGAAAGGTGCCGTGAGTACCAGTAAAACCTTGGCAAATAACTTTTGTAGATCTATTTACTAAGATAGCCATTTATCTAATTGCCTCGACAATTTTTTTGGCAGCATCATTTAAATCTGAAGCTGACAATATTTTTAAATCAGACTTATCTAATATATCTTTTCCCTCTTTAAAGTTTGTTCCTGCTAGTCTAACAACAAGAGGCACTGTTAAATTCATTTGTTTTGCAGCATCAACAACTCCCTGTGCTAGTACATCACATCTCATTATGCCACCAAAAATGTTTATTAAAATTCCTTTTACATTTTTATCTGACATAATTAGCTTAAATGCTGCGGCGACCTTTTCTTTAGATGCCCCCCCTCCAACGTCTAAAAAATTTGCAGGCTCTTTACCGTAAAGTTTAATTATATCCATGGTTGCCATTGCTAAACCAGCTCCGTTAACCATACATCCAATCGAACCATTAAGTTTTATATATGCAAGATCGTGATCACTTGCTTGAATTTCTATTGGGTCTTCCTCATTTAAATCTCTTAATTTTAAAATTTCAGGTCTTCTGAAAATTGAATTGTCATCAAAATTCATTTTGGCATCTAAACAAATAATTTTTCCTTTCTTAGTTAAAATTAAAGGATTAATCTCAATTAAACTTGCATCTTTTTCAATTAAAACTTTGTAGAGACCTTTAATTAAATTTAAAGACTCTTTTTTTTGATCATCATTAAAATCAAAAGGTGAAATAATTTTTTCAATTTCTTTTTCCTCAATTTTGTCGCTTAGTTCTACTTTAGTTGTGATTATCTTCTCTGGATTTTCAGATGCAACTTTTTCTATATCCATTCCACCTTCGGTACTACTAATAAATGCAATTTTGGCAGTTTCTCTGTCTACTAGACATGACAAATAAAATTCTTTTGATATTTCTGATGCCTCTTCGATGTAAAGTCTCTTAACTTCTTTACCTTCTGGTCCAGTTTGGTGTGTTATCAAGACTTTTCCAAACATTTTTCTTGCCTCTACTAATGCTTCATTTTTGTTATTAGCTAGTTTTACTCCACCAGCTTTTCCTCTACCGCCAGCATGAATTTGTGCTTTAATTACAAATTTTTCAAATTTTAATTTGCTAATTTTTTCATCGATTTCATTAGGTGCGAAAATAACAATACCTTCTGAAATTGGAATTCCGTAAGTTTTCAGTAAGTTTTTAGCCTGATGTTCGTGAATATTCATAAATTATTATTATATTTTTAAGCTATATAAGATAAAGTCTACCTAAAAATAAAGTAAATATTACTAATCTAAATGAAATTAAATTTTTATAAACAAAAAAATCATACTTTTCTTCTAAAAAAGAAGAAGAAATTTATACAAACTTAAGACTATCATTTATTAAATTGAATACTTCAAAACACATTATTCTGATACCTGTTTATAATGATTGGAAATCTTTAAATAAATTGCTTTTTCAATTAAATAAAGTTTTTGAAAATCATAAAAGTTCTGTAACTGAAATTTTAATTGTAAATGACGGATCAACAGATAAAATGGACATTAATAATAGTGGGTTAACTAATTTAAACAAAATATCAGTCATTACTTTAAAAAAAAATTTGGGTACTCAAAAAGCAATTGCTGTAGGTCTTTTTTATTTAAAAGACAAAGAAAAAGACAGTTTTGTAACTGTAATGGATGGAGACGGAGAGGATGATCCGTTTCAAATAGATAGCATGTTCGAAGAGGCAAAAAAAAATCAAAATTTAGTGATTACGTCTAACAGAACAAAAAGGGAAGAACCATTAATATTTAAATTTTTGTATAAAATCCACTTAATTATAACTTTTATATTTTCCTACAACTGGATTTCATACGGAAATTTTACAACCTTTAGTTCAAGAAATATTTCAAAAATTTTATCAAATAACAACAGCTGGTATGCTCATGCAAGCTCCGTTTTAAAAAATTGTAATATCAAAAGATTATACGCACCAAGACAAAAAAGATATTTTGATCAGTCTAAAATGAATTTACTTACTCTAATTGAGCATTCTTTGCGAGTAAATACTGTTTTTTTTCAAAAAGTATTTTTGAACTCTTTATTGTATTCAGTAATAATTTTTTTTATTTTTAATTTTTTCTATTTAAATTACATTTTAATTTTTTTAATTCTCACATATAATTTATTAATATTTTTTGTGAGAAAAAAACACTTTGTTAAAGATTTAGTTAATTTAGATATTTTTATAGATAATGTTAAATTAATTTAAACAATTAATTTTAAAGATATAAAATAATTGATCTTCCTTTAAGATATAACAACTTTCATCTATATAATCTGTAATTAGTTCTCTTGGTAGATTCTCAAGTTTTAAAAAATACACTTCTTGTATATTATTTTCATTAATTTTATTTAATAAAAATTTTTTGTAAAAATCATAAAATTTGTTATCCTTTTTTGGAATTACAGATCCATCTACTGTAAATGCCCTCGCAGGATAATTTAATTTTTTTTGTGTAATGCTATCTAGAAACTTGTACTCAGTAATAAACATAATTTCATATTTAATTTTTTCTATCCTTTTTTTTGTTTCTTTTAACATTGAAATTTCATCTGATATATTGTTTTTAAACAAAGGTGTAATCCATTTCAAACCTTTAAGACTTTTGTCAATTTGAGATGCTGAAACAGAATTACCTAGATTGACAGTTTCTAGCTCATGGAATTTTCTAGTTTCATTAAATCTATAATGATACTTTATTGTTATAAAAATAATTAATGCAATAAGAATTATAGAAAAGTATTTTTTGCCCTTAATATTTAAAGTTTTTATTTCTGATTCTAATAAAGCAAAAAAAATTGGTATTAAAAAATAAATAAATATTTGATTTTTTGACATTAATTGATGGAGTAAAAGACTCATACCGAATGTAAAAACAATTAAAAAAATAATAGTTTCTTTTGATGAAAGGTTTATTTCCTTATTTATAATTTTTTTGATTTTTATAATAAGAATAATGATTAAAGGTAATAACAAGTATTTGTATTGATTGAAGAAAATTTCATAAGACTTTGTAAAATCACTATATCGACTAGATCCAAAGCTTCTTGGATAATCAACATATTGAATGTAAAACGATTTTAAATCTATTTTTAAATAGATGAGAATGAAAGTGAATAACAAAAGAAAAAAGGTGCTGCTTAAGAAAATTATTTTAAAAATATTCATTTTTTTCCTTTGCACAAAGAAGTATGTAAGAATAATTCCTTGTGATAAAACTGCGTAAGCAGCTGGTACTTGTTTTGATAAAAAACTTAAAAAAAATAACATTACTATTAAAATCCAAATATAATTTTTTACTTGAGAGTTCAGAACAAAAACAATTAAATATGTAGATAATAATAAAAAAAATATTGCATGATGATCTTGAAATGGGGTGCCTGAAATAGTGTAAGCTAAAATTGCAACACTAAAAGTATAGATAGTTGATTGTAATTTACTTAAATTAAAGCTTAAAAAAAAATAATAAGAAAATATACTTACGAAAACATTAAATATTGAAGAATGTAGCTGATAAGCAAACCAATTAATCCCTAATATTTTAAAAAAAATGGATTGAATAATATCAACAAGAAATCCCATTGAAATCCAATAATCTTTTACAGGAAATTCACCATTCAAAATTCTATAGGCAGCATCGTAATGTAAAAATGTGTCTATTGGATAAACTCCAATATTTGAATAATAAAAATTTATAAAAAATGAAAATAAAAAAATAAAAAATAGATAAATATAATCTTTCTTTATAAAATTTTTATTAGAAAAAATATTCATTAAATTTTGTGAATAGTTTATTTAAGACTCGGATCAATTTTTTGTGCTGCATTAAAAAGATCTTGAACAGATTTTATTGAATTTTTAAAGTTTTCTTTTTCTTCTTTATCTAATTCTAACTCAACGACTTTTTCTACACCTTCTGATCCAATTATCACTGGTACTCCTGCATATAAACCTTTTGTATTATACTCACCGTTTAGATATGCAGCACATGGAAGTTGTTTTTTAAGATTTTTTAGATAACTTTCAGCCATTTCAATCCCCGAAGCAGCAGGGGCATAAAATGCAGATCCTTTTTCTAAATATTTTACAATTTCAGCTCCACCTTTTTTCGTTCTTTCAACTATTTGGTTGAGTTTTTCTTTGCTTATTTTACCTTCTTTTACTAATTCGTTTATTTTTTTTCCATCTACTTCTGTAAGACCTAACATTGCAACCATACTATCTCCATGACCACCTAATACGAAAGATTTTATTTTTTGAACTGGTACATTTAATTCTTGCGAAAGAAAATAGATAAATCTTGAAGAGTCTAATATTCCCGCCATTCCAACAATCTTATTTTTGGGAAGATCTGAATATTTTTGTAGTGCCATTACCATTACATCTAATGGATTAGTAATGCATATAATAAAGGCATTAGGTGATGTTTTTTTTATTCCCTCTGCAACTTGTTTTATTATTTTAAGATTTATTCCAAGCAAATCATCTCTAGTCATACCTGGTTTACGTGGGACACCTGCTGTAATAATTATCACATCAGAATTACTAGTATCTTCATAATTATTAGTACCAACGAGCTTTACATTGAAGCCATTTACAGGAGAAGATTGAGCAATATCTAATGCCTTACCTTTTGCTATACCTTCGGCAACATCAAATAAAACCACATCACCTAATTGTTTTAATGCAATTAAATGAGCTAACGTTCCGCCAATCTGTCCTGCTCCAATTAGGGAAATTTTCTTTCTCAATGTATCTCCTTTTTTATTTCATGGTTGGCATAACAAATTCTGGATCCGATCTCAATCCAGAAGGCCATCTCGAAGTTATTGTTTTAAGTTTTGTATAAAATCTCACACCTTCAGGACCATGCATATGTTGATCTCCAAACAATGATCTTTTCCAACCTCCAAAACTATGAAAAGCCATTGGAACTGGAATGGGAATATTAATTCCAACCATTCCTATCTTTGCTTTATTAGAAAATGTTCGCCCAGAATCACCGTCTCTAGTAAATATACTCACGCCATTACCGAATTCATGATCATTAACTAATTGTAGTGCTTCGTCAAAATCTTTTGCTCTTACCACAGATAATACTGGGCCAAATATTTCCTCTTTATAAATCTTCATATCTTTAGTCACATGATCGAATAAACAACCACCAATATAGTAACCATTTTCATATCCCTGAAGTTTAAGTTTTCTACCGTCTACAATTAATTTGGCTCCCTCTTTTTCTCCAATCTCAACATATTTTTTAACTTTAGCTAAATGTTCTTTTGTTACCAATGGTCCCATTTCAGATTTTTTATCCATACCAGGACCTACTTTTAAAGACTCGACTTTCTTACTCAAACTGCTTACTAATTTGTCTCCAATATTACCTACTGCAACGGCTACTGATTGAGCCATACATCTTTCACCGGCTGACCCATATGCAGCTCCCATTAAACCATTTACTGCTTGATCCAAGTCGCAATCAGGCATTACTACACAATGATTTTTAGCTCCTCCTAAAGCTTGAACTCTTTTTTCATTTTTTGCGCAATTTTCATAAATATATTTTGCTATTGGTGTAGATCCAACAAAACTCATTGCCACTACATCTTTATTGTTTATTAATGCATCAACTGCTTCTTTGTCTCCGTTTACAACATTAAAAACTCCATCAGGCAAACCAGCATCTTTTAAAAGTTCTGCTAATCTTATTGAGCAAGAAGGATCTTTTTCTGATGGCTTAAGAACAAAGGTATTTCCACAAGCTATTGCCATTGGGAACATCCACATTGGAACCATTGCAGGAAAATTAAATGGAGTAATTCCAGCACAAACTCCCAAAGGTTGTCTTATCGACCAACTATCAACACTAGTTCCCACATTTTCTGTAAATTCTCCTTTAAGCATTTGAGGTATTCCACAAGCATATTCAACAACTTCAAGTCCTCTTGTTAAAGATCCTTTTGCATCTTCGTAAACTTTCCCATGCTCAGAAACTATAATTTTAGTTAATTCGTCTGAATTTTTTTCTATTAGCTCTTTAAATTTAAACATAATTCTTGCTCGTTGGAGAGGCGGTGTATTAGACCACATTTCAAATGAATTTTTTGAACTATCTACAGCTTTATTTACATCTTCAACTGTTGCTAATTTTACTTCCGCACTTTGTTCACCTGTAGCCGGATTAAAAACTTTTCCTTTTCTTTTTGAGTCACCAGAATAGCTTTTTCCACCAATAAAGTGTTCTATTAATTTCATAGTGGTAATTGATTAAATAAGCTTTTAACTTGTTGCAAGCATTTTTTTTATTGAACCAATAGCTTTTGCTGGATTTAGACCTTTTGG
>MDTG01413831.1_pt1 | contig 18334 bp, 17 predicted proteins | sample 811421 | NCBI WGS metagenome assembly MDTG01 (sample SAMN05326645, study PRJNA326480) | marine metagenome | isolation source: seawater | place: Pacific Ocean: South East | collected 2011 | reverse complement strand
TCATTAACTGCTGCCGCAGAAATTCTTAAGCCAGCAGTTTCAGCTATAAATCTTACAGATGGTGCTGGAGCAAAAGTTCGTTTGTCTAGCCTTGCTGCTGCTATTCATTTGAAAAATATAAATATCGAACCAATTCTGCAAATTACTTGTCGAGACCGTAATCGTATAGCAATACAAGCAGATTTACTTGGTGCAGCTGCTTTTGGCATTAATAATGTATTAGCTCTAGCAGGAGACAGTATAGAAGTTGGAGATGACAAAGATGCAAAAAGTGTTTTTGACTTAAACTCAAAACATTTATTAGAAGTAATGAAAAAAATGAACGAAGAAAAAACAACACTATCTGGAGCAAAATTAAGCAAAGCTACAAATTTTTTCTCGGCAGCAGCTGATACGCCATTTGATCCAGACAATAAGTGGAGGCCTGATAGATTAATAGAAAAATATTCTTCTGGCGCTCGTTTTATACAAACTCAATATTGTTACGATATTGAAATATTAAATAGGTATATGCAAAGGCTAGTAGATTATGGTTTAACTGAGAAACTATATTTTATCATCGGCCTTGGCCCATTGCGCTCAGCCAAAGGTGCAAGTTGGATGAGAGATAATTTATTTGGAACAATCATGCCAGATAGCATCATAAAACGTATGAACTCATCTAAGAGTCCTCGAAATGAAGGCATACAAATCTGTGCAGAACTGATGCAACAAGTAAGTGAAATAGATGGGGTATCTGGTGCACATCTTATGGCACCGGGTTTATACGAAGAAACAGTGTCAGCTGTTAAATTGGCTGGATTTATTAAATAAGATTGGTTGAATTCATAAAAATATCTTAAATAAGAAATTAAAATCTTATACAGTTACTATGAATTGTACTAAATTAATAAGTTAGTAGGATTTAATTATGAACGAGTTTGTTCAATTTAGTCTCAAAGATAAAGTTGCCATTATTAAAATAGATGATGGCAAACGTAATGCTTTATCGCCTCAAGTTTTGAGTGGAATTTATAAGGGCTTTGATCGTGCTCAATCTTCAGGTGCTGCTGTAATTATTACTGGTCGGGAGAATGTTTTCTCTGCCGGTTTTGACCTTAAGATTATGAAGCACGGCGGAATTAATGCTCTTAAAATGCTTTATGCTGGTTATAGTTTAACTGCGCGTATAATGGCATATCCATATCCGGTAATCACTGCTTGCAACGGCCACTCCATGGCTATGGGTGCATTTATGATGTTATCGACTGATTACATAATTGGTACTAAAGGTGATTTTAAGATCGCTGCAAACGAGGTTGCACTCGGAATGAGAATGCCACGAGTAGCAGTAGCAACATTAAAAAATCGGATCAATCCTGCACCATTCCAAAGAGCGGTAGCTTTATCTGAATTTTTTGATGTCGAATCTGCGTTGAATGCTGGTTTCTTTGATAAAATAGTGGGTCCTTCAGAGTTGATATTACACGCCAAAGAACTCGCAGATTCTTATAAGGATCTTGATGCAAGAGCGCACGCTATTTCAAAGAAAAGAATGCGTGCTGCTCTAATCCGGAAAATACGATTAAGCATACCCTTAGATCTAATTGACGCTGCACTTTTAGGTTTAAAGGGTTTTAGAAAAGCTCAACCGAAAAATCCAAAAAATTAAATTTTTTCAAGAAATCTTTCAACATCCTCTAGAGTCGGCGCGCTAGACTGTGCGCCCAAAATCTGCACAGATAGTGCAGCAGCAGCTTGTGCAAATTTGATTGATTCTGTTAGTGAGCTTTCAGAAGCTAGTCCAACGGCTAAGCAGCCATTAAATACATCGCCCGCTGCTGTTGTATCTACAGATTTTACTTTGAAAGCTGGAAAGATGTTAGTTTGGATTTTATTATTCTTTTGTTCTGATAGAAAAACTCCTTGGGAGCCAAGAGTAAGTAAAACCACCGATACGCCTCGTTGATGCAAAATTGATGCTGCAGCTTTCATGCTATCTTCATCAGTAATAGATATACCAGTAAGCAGCTTTATTTCTGACTCGTTAGGCGTTAGTAAATCTAAAAAAGTGAAAATCTCATTTGGTAATTCACACGCTGGAGCTGGATTGAGAATAACTCTAGCGCCATTCGCATGCGCAAGACGCGCACTTTCAAGAACGGTGTCAATTGGTATTTCCAATTGCATCAAAACCACCGCTGCATCACTTAAAAGATTGCCGCTAGAAGCAATGCATTTTGGGCTCAATAAATAATTGGCACCTGGAGCTACAGCTATACTATTTTCACCGCTTTTGGAAACTAAGATTTGAGCGACTCCTGATGGAGCTCCTCTATCAACTCTACAGTGATCCGTATTGATACCGTCGCTTTCGAAACCTTCCAAAGCTTGCTTACCAAACATATCATTTCCAACACAAGCTACAAGACTAACGTCACCACCTATTCGCGCTGCTGCTACAGCCTGATTGGCTCCTTTACCGCCAGCTGCGGTCAAAAATGTGTCACCTAATATTGTCTCGCCTGGCACTGGGATATGAGGCACTTGAATAATCATATCCGTATTGGAAGAACCTACTACCACTAACTTACTCATCAATGCATCTCAAAATATTTTCAAAAATCTTCAATTTCAAAAGTCCAGCTTTGATAGATGAGAATAACTACTTGAGGCACTCAACATCGAATCTATGGGATCATCATGCTCTACAAAAAAGTGTTTTAAGCCAGGCAGACTAGAGGAAAATAATGTCCTAAAATCAATTTCACCTGCACCTACATCTGTCATTGAGCCGTCATTAGCCATATCTTTTACATGGCAAAGAGGAAAGCGACCTGGATATTTTTCAAAATATTCAATTGGGTTAACACCAGCTTTAATGACCCAATAAAAGTCAATTTCAACTTTCATTAGTGAGGGATCTGTTTCTGACAACAACAAATCAATTGGACGAAACCCTTCTAAATACTCAAATTCATAAGCATGATTATGATAAGCAAACTGAAGGCCTGCGGCATGACATTTTTCTGCAAAGCTATTTATTAAATCAACATGTCGGCGGTAATCATCTAAAGTTGCTCTCTCTTCAGGCCTAAGTCCAGCTAAAACAATATATTTGTGTCCTACAACAAGAGAGTCTTCAATGAGTTGATCTGGTATTTCCAACATAGATTGAGTATTGGTATGCATAGAGGGTGACCTCAATCCGTAATCATCTAGGAATAACCTGATTTCTTTTGGAGAATGTTTAAAATAACCAGCAAATTCCATTTCTCGATAACCAATGTTAGCGAGTTGCGATAAAGTATTTGGTACATCAATCGCCATCAAGTCACGTACTGTGTAAAGCTGTATCCCTAAATTTTCGTGATTTCTTTTAGAATCAACATTAACTTTTGGTGTGCAAGACGCTAACACTGAACCTAGAGATGCAGCCGCCATTACTTTTAATAAGGACCTTCTTTTCATATTTTTCCCTCCCGAAGCATTTCAACAGCTGAACTCACTGCACGCGCAGTCAGTGCCATGTAAGTAAGTGATGGATTCTGGCATGCAGATGACGTCATTGCAGAGCCATCAGTTACAAATAGATTTGGCACGTCGTGAGCTTGATTGTACTTATTTAATACTGATTCTTTAGGGTTATGCCCCATGCGAGCTGTTCCCATTTCATGAATCATTAAGCCCGGCGCTGCTTTGGTGCTCTTTAATTTAATGTTCATTAAACCAGCTACAGTTAAGAGCTCTTTCGCGTCCGACATAATAGCATCAAACATTGCAAGCTCATTTTCTCGGTGATCACAATCTATTTCTAAAACTGGAATACCCCACTTATCCTTTTTTTGCTTACTTAATCGCACGCAATTACGCTTATCAGGTAACATTTCACCAAATCCAGTAATATCAAAAACCCATGGACCTGGTTTTCTTAGTTTAGCCTTAAAATCAACACCAATTCCTGCGATATTATTACCTTGAGTCCAGCTTAATCGATGAGCGCCACCCTGGTATCCATAGCCTCTGAGGAAGCGTTGTTCCTGATCAGAGACATTTCGAAATCGAGGTAAGTACAGCCCACCTCCTCTTCTTCCGATGTCATATTTATCCTGATGACCAGGAAAAATTCCGCTTGCTCCTGCGCCTCCAAGGTGATCCATTAAATAGTGGCCTAATGTCCCACTCGAATTAGCTATTCCATTAGGGAAAGATCCAGATTTTGAATTAAGCATAATTTGAGTTGTACCGAGTGTTGAAGCACATAAGAATATGAGTTTAGCGCCAAAAAGACGGTATGAGTGATCGTTGTTATCAATAACACGGACACCAGATGCACGATTGTTATCTTGATCATATAGAACGCTTTCCACAATAACATCAGTCAGTGTAGTTAAATTACCCGTTCGGTCTGCAGCTGGAAGTGTTGCTGATAAACTTGAAAAATAAGCGCCAAAAGAACATCCGCGCTGACATTCGTCACGATTCATACAGCGAGAACGCCCGAGCTCTATTTGTTCTTGAGTAGGTTGTGTTAAATGAGCTACACGCCCCATAAGTAATTTTCGATCTGGGAAGGCCTTTTCGATATTCTTTTTTATATCCTTCTCTACACAATTCATCTGAAATGGCGGTTGAAAAACACCATCAGGAAGTTGTGTTAATCCTTCATATGAGCCACTGATTCCAGCAAAAGTCTCCACATGATCATACCAAGGAGCCAAATCTTTATAACGAATTGGCCAATCAATGCCATGGCCATCAAGCTTATTTGCCTCAAAATCTAAATCACTAAGCCGATAACTATGCCGGTGCCATAATAAAGATCGACCACCTAAATGATAACCTCTAATCCATGAAAATGGTTTTTTCTCAGGAGTAAGATAAGGATGTTTTCCATCATTCACAAAAAAGTGTTTTGTGTAATCAGAAAATGCATAACATTGATTTTGGATTGGATAGTCACTTTCAACTAACGTTTCAGGGATTTGACCAGCATACGGCATTTCCCATGCAGCTTTTCCCTCAGTTAAATAATCTTTACGATGTTGTACATTTCGACCTCGCTCTAGCAACAAAACTTTTAAACCCTTTTCTGAAAGCTCTTTCGCTGCCCAGCCACCAGAAATACCAGAGCCTACTACTATTGCGTCAAAATCGTTTGATTCCTCAGAGGCCATAATTGTGATGACTCCAAAATGATGCGTAACTGTCTTCTGATATTGGAACACAAGGTATATAATCACCAGGAATACGCTGAAAATTAAGCTCTATTGTTGCGCCAACTTCTGAAGAATAATAAGCAAATAAAACCATTTTTTTTATCATTCCAAAATATGGATTATTTAAATTTTCATTGAAAAAATCTTTATCAATTTCAAGAAGTATTAATTCTTGCTGCTCAGCCGAGCAAGATAAAAAACTACCTACTCCAACTTTCTTTGAACGTAAATCAATTTCATGTAGGCCCTGAATAAAATCTATTTGCCGATTTGTAGATGCCCAGTCAGCTAACATCATATCAATAAAATTTGGCGCTCCAACACTCAGTGCTCCCGGCGTATCAGTTTCAGGAATTATGAGATCAGAAATACGACTAATAATTTTAAATTGATCAGAAGAAAAAAAACGTTTTGGCGAACCTTCATTACTATCCGCAAAAGAAACACTGAATAAATCAAGTTGCACTGCAGTCAGAGTGCCGCCAAGTAATGCCACAGCACCTTTAATTGCAGCTCGGCGTGTATAAAGATTTTTATTTTCTGACAATATTTTTACCCTTGATGATTAAGCTATTTAATTACATTCCGAACAAATCGATTAGATTAGAGATCAACCCAAACGCTTCCAGCTGAACTTGAACGAACAGCTGCATCGACAAATGCAACACCAGATCTACCGTCATCGCCAGTTGGAAACAAAATGTTTGAATCTAACTTTCTTCCTTCATTTGCTGCATGAATTGCAATCGCTACTTGATTATAGATTGTTGAAAAGCCTTCTAAATAACCCTCGGGATGTCCATTTGGCATTCTTATAATACTGGTAGGAGAAGCTGGATGACCTGACGGACCTCCCCTTGTTATTCTCTGGCGTGGCCGGCCAAATTCCATAAAACTTATTTCATTAGGTTGTTCTTGTTGCCATATAAGTCCGCCCTTGTCGCCATAAACAGATATTTTTACATCATTTTCATTTCCAACTGCTATCTGGCTAGCCCATAACATTCCTTTAGCACCACCTTTAAAACGAAGTAATATATGAGCATTATCATCAAGAAGGCGACCTTCTACAAAAGTAGTCAGATCTGCGCATAATGATTCGAGCTTGAGCCCGCTAACGAAACACGCTAAGTGATAAGCGTGGGTGCCAACGTCGTTAATGGTACCTCCAACCCCAGATTTTGTGGGATCAGTTCGCCATGCTGCTTGTTTTTGTCCTTCCAGTTCAATCCTATTAGTGAGCCAATCTTGAGCATAATGTGCCTGGACAACACGGATTTTACCTAGGTCTCCCCGCGCAATGATCTCCCTAGCCTCTCTCACCATTGCGTATCCTGTATAGTTATAAGTTACTGCTAGAATCTTACCTGTTCGTTTGGCAGTCTCCTGAAGTGAATCAGCTTCCTCGATCGTTAAGGTCATGGGTTTATCACAAATGACATGAATACCAGCCTCTAGAAAAGTTTTTGCAATTGCATAATGCGTATGATTTGGAGTAACAACCGCCACTACATCAATACCATCATCTCGGGCAGCTTCACTAATTGCCATTTCTTCATAGTCACCATAAGACCTATCTTGAGAAAGACCTAGTTCCTGGGCAGATGCCATCGCGCGAGCCGGCTCAGATGATAAAGAGCCAGCGCAAAATTGATATTTGTCATCTAATCTTGATGCCATACGGTGAGCCTCGCCTATAAGCGATCCCTGACCTCCACCAACCATTCCTAAACGAATTCTTCTGCTTAATTTAATTTCTGACATAAATTTATTCCTTAAGAAAGCCCAAGCAATGATTTATTTCCATCATTATCAATGCTTGTTTTAACAAAATCATCAAATGCATGATCTGTAACTCTAATTATGTGATCACTAATAAACTTTGCAGTATCACGGGCATCGTCATTAGGATGCTTCAGAGCACACTCACATTCGGCAATTGCCCAACCTTCATAGCCATATTGAGCTAACTTCGAAAATATAGTATTCCAATCAACTTGTCCGTCGCCTACTGCTCTATAACGAGCCGCTCGGTCCACCCACTGCTGGTAACCTCCATAAACCCCGACACGTCCAGTTGGATTTAGTTCAGCATCTTTTACATGAAACATTTTAATACGTTCATGATAAATATCGATATGTTCAATATATTTTATTGCTTGTAATACAAAATGACTTGGATCATAAAGCATATTGCAGCGCGGGTGATTATTTACTCGCTCAAGAAACATTTCAAATGTTATACCATCATGAAGATCTTCGCCTGGGTGAATTTCATAGCAAATATTTACACCTGCTTCGTCAAATGCGTTAAGAATTGGCAGCCACCGGCTCGCAAGCTCATTAAAAGCAGTATCAATGAGACCTTCTGGTTGCTGTGGCCATGGATGAGTATAAGGCCAAGCTAATGAGCCAGAAAAAGAAACATGCTCCGTAAGACCGAAATTAGCAGAGGCCTTAGCAGCCAACATTAATTGATCAACTGCCCACTTTTGTCGTGCATCTGGCTTTCCATGCAAATGTGATGGAGCAAAAGCATCAAAAAGCATATCATAAGCAGGGTGCACTGCAACAAGTTGGCCTTGAAGATGGGTAGATAATTCAGTTAATTGCAATCCATGATTATCAAGTATTGCAAGTAGATCATCGCAATAAGAGCGGCTGTCAGCGGCTTGCTTCAAATCAATAAAACGGCTGTCAAGAGTCGGAATTTGCAGCCCTTTATATCCTAAACTTGCGGACCATTTAGCTATGTTATTTAATGAATTGAATGGAGCCTGATCTCCTAAAAATTGGGCAATAAACAGTCCAGGGCCCTTAATTGTTCTCATTGCACTCTTCCTTACTCAATTATTTGTATGCATCCAAGAAGAACATAGCGCTTTGTGAAACGCATATCCAATTTTTAGAAGAAAATTTACTCCATTGATATAAAAGATAAATATATAAGTTGTATGTGTACTTATGATATTATTCTAGTATTGATAAAATAAGATTTTTAACTTTTATGGATGTAAAGATGAGTCAAAGGAAGATGGAAGAGTCATTGCAATATTCCAAATTAAAAGATATGGCAGATGAAAAAAAGCTCTTCCTAGAGAAAATAATTTGGGTGCATCATTGGACAGAAAGTTTATTTAGCTTTCGGATTGAGCGTCCAAATAGCTTCCGCTTTCGCTCTGGTGAATTCATTATGATTGGTTTAAATGATAATAAAAAACCTCTTCTGAGAGCTTATTCGATTGTAAGTCCAAACTGGGAAGAGCATCTGGAATTTTTTTCGATTAAGGTTCCTGATGGACCTTTAACTTCTCGTTTACAACACTTAAAAGAGGGTGATCATCTTTTCTTGGGTAAGAAACCAACCGGCACACTGGTAACAGATGCGCTTAAATCTGGAAAACGTTTGTTTATGGTAGGAACTGGAACTGGATTGGCGCCATTTCTTTCTGTTTTACGTGACCCAGAAACACATGAAAAATTTGATGAAATAGTTTTAACCCATACAGTTAGAGAAGAAAAAGAACTCGCCTATCGTAGCTTTCTAGAAAAAGAGATTTATTCTGATGAAATTTTTGGTGAGTTACTAGGAAATAGATTTACCTACTACCCAACTGTCACACGCAGTGAATTCAGAACTGAAGGTAGAATAACAGATCGTATAAGATCTGGTGCTTTTGCAAAAGATCTTAAATTAACAAGCAAAAAATTTAATCCACAAACTGACAGAGTAATGGTTTGTGGCTCAATGGCGTTTAATAAAGATATGTCCTCCATGCTTGAAGAGCATGGTCTAAAAGAAGGAAGTAATTCTACCCCAGGAAGCTTTGTTATTGAACGAGCATTCGTAGGGTGATAAGAAGTATTCGTCATTTAATTAGTATGTTTTTATAAATTTTTAATCAGTTACTTGCTTATTTTAAGGAGACTCATGTGACTTTTATCGTTACTGATCCATGTGTGAAATGTAAATTAATGGATTGTGTCGAAGTATGCCCAGTTGATTGTTTTTACGAAGGTGAAAACTTTTTAGTTATTAATCCTGACGAATGTATCGATTGTGGGATTTGTGAACCCGAATGCCCAGTTGAAGCAATTAAGCCTGATGATGAAGATACACCTAAACAGTTCTGGCTTGAAATAAATACCAAATACTCTGAGATATGGCCAAACATAACGCGAAAGGGAGAGTCTCCAGCTGATTCTGATGAGTACAGAGACGAAAAGAATAAATTTGAACGTTATTTTAGCGAAAAACCAGGGGATACAGATTAACAATAACCAAAGGTTGATATAGCTAATACATCCTTATTGAAAAATTTATCTTTTATTTTTTAATATTTAAACATGTGAGAAGTATATTCAAAATGATTAAATTAATAACTATCAAAAAATATGGGGATGACTGTGCCATTACCTTTTAGGTCAAATCGTTTATATGTAATTGAGGAGCAAGCTGGCTTTCTTTTACGACGAGCCCATCAACGATCAAGTAGTATTTTTCAAGATTTATTTATGGAAAGTGGGCTTACTCCAATGCAATTTACCTCATTAATTAAAATTCGTGATAAAGGTCATGTATCACAGAATTTACTTGGACGACTCAATAATGCTGATCCTGCAACAATTATGGGGATTGTAAATCGCTTAGTTCAACGTCAATTAATACAAAAAAAAGTTGATCCTGCTGATAAAAGAAAATCTTTTCTTACACTAACAAGCAAGGGTCTTGAATTAATCAATTCCTTAGAAGTTGCTGCACATAAAGTATCACAAGATACTCTTAAACCACTATCGGCAAATGAACAAAAGATTTTTTTAAGTTTATTAGCGCGATTAACTTAATTTTTATTTAAGCGATTTAAGAAACCAAATTAGCTTAAATTTAATTTCAAAAAAATTCATATAGTTTCATTAAAATTATTTAAATTAAGTTGCCTGAAAATTAGAACTACCATTGTTCCGAAAGACACTATTAAGAGTGTTAATAGATCCATTCGTAGACCCCATAACATATTATTGACCAATCCAAAAAGTGATGCGAGAAATACAATCAAGCCCAATCCTGTTAATAGTGGAATAGAGTAATGTAATTGCCTAGGAAAAAAGACAGCTGACAATATCATAGGTGCTAGTAATGATGATCCTGCAAAACTTGTGCGTGCTAAAAGAACAATATGTGCATTGCTTACCAAAGACACTACTAGTGCGGACAAAGCAAAAATAACGATCGCCCCTCGCATTAAAGATAATGATTTGTATTTTACGTCAGATATACCTGAGCGTAACTCACTACCTAGTGCAAAAAGTTGAGAATCTGCTGTTGAAATTGCAGCTGCAATTAATCCTACTACAACTACAGCTGCAACAATTGGTAATTGATCATAAACAAGAACATTGGCAATAAATTCACCAGTTGAACTGGTGGAATAAAGTGCAGCGCCGTAAAGACCAATAGGTAAAGTTGCAAGAACTAAAATAAAAGAAAAAATAGATAGTAGAACTGCCATTCGTGCTAGTGATGAATTGTCACGCATAATGATTAAACGCGTACTCATTTGTGGTTGCGTTACCGGAATCATTGCAAATGCTAAAAAAGAAGCTACAAGAAATTGGAATGTAAATAAACCGGATGGCCCAGGAACAGATAAAAGAGCTGGTGATGTGGCTTCTATCGAATCAAACATGAGCTCGATGCTGCCAAAATAAGTCACACAGCTTACTGCAATAATTATGGTGGCACTAAATAACACTATACCTTGAACTGCATCAGCAAAAATTATTGCTTTAAGGCCACCTAATTCACTATAAGCTAAGATTACACTCACTATTGCAATCGACCACGCCCAACTTGGCATAACATCTGGCATTATTGAACTTAGAAATAATGATATCCCTTTTATTTGAATTGCAACATAGGGTACTAAAAAAATAAAAATACCGAATAGATAAACATATGTTGCATGGCGGCTGTGAAAAGCTTTTCCAAGCCAATCAGAAAATCCACTAAAGTTCTCAGCAGAAATACGGCGTCGAATATTCACGCCAAACCATAGAGCAACAAATGCAAGTGCACAATCAGAAATTCCAAGAAAAACCCAAGCTCCAATACCGTGGTTACGAAAAAGATCTGGCATGCCCATCAATGTAAATGTACTAAATAAAGTAGCTGCAACAGTCAAGCAACCAACAAGAGAACCAAGATTAGATCCTGCTAATAAAAAATCATTATCAGATTGATTTGACTTACGCGCACGAAAGGCCGCAGATATAAGTGTACAAAGATATATGGAACCAATAATCAATATCCACTTATTCATTTTTATCTCCATTTCTGGAAAATATTGGATAAACGAAAGTACCAGCAATTGTTATCAATATAAATGCCAGCCCAATGATCAGTCCGATTGCCAATGAAAAAGGAATATTAAAAATCTGAAGAGTAGTGTTACCAATTACAAGCGGTGTAAAAGTTAAGATGGAAAGAATAATGGCGACACCACAACAAAATCGCCACCAAAATAATCGATTATTATATTTATTAAATTTGGGTTTCATAAAAATCAATATTCACTGTTTAAAAAAATTTTCTGATACAAAGAAACTATAAATTTTTACCTAAAAAGATTAATAATTTTTTATTAACAGCATTTTACATAAAGAGAAAGTAAATAGTTGTAGCAGTTTTCATAATTAGTTGCGTCATTATGAACTAGTATGGTTGTTTTTTCATATGTATACTTATAATTAATATGATTTATAGGTAACTAATGACTTCTAAAAAAAACAAAACCACTTCTGACAAAAAGTCAGTACACCCAACTAGTCTTATTGGAATGACAGAACGCTTTGGTGCTCGCGAAAAGGATAATATTGTACGCTGCGATGCTTGTCCTGTTTTATGCAGAATAAGACCTGAGCGATCTGGAGCCTGTGGGAGATATGCCAATATTGGAGGCGAGCTTGCGCGTGTAGATCCATTAATAATACTTGAAAATTCATCTGACTCAGATACTGAGGTGGTGCCTTTTGCGGACTCTTCAAAAAATTGGAACGGAAGTTTAGTTCAACAAGAGACATTTGTTACTGCTATTGGAGCTGGTACTACTTATCCTGATTATAAGCCTGCTCCGTTTATTGTATCGACACAATATGATGACGTTGAAACAGTTACTGTTGTAAGCGAAGGTATTTTTTCCTATTGCGGTGTGAAGATTAAATTAGATACAGACAAACATCTCGGTGCTGAACAAGCTAATGTCTTATGCGATGGAGAACACGTTGGCCATGTAACAACTAGCGAATATGGGTCTCCAATGTTATCACTAGGAGGGGTTAATCACCTTACAGGCGGCAGTAAGCGAGAAGGTAAAATAACTTGTAATACAATTATGGCGTTATGTAATCGTCAGCCAGTTGAGTTAGATATTACAAATGGTTCTTCTATACAAATACAAGCTGGACATGCTCCTATTATCGATGGTGTCACTGAGCAGCAAATGCGAGTTGGTTGTGGGTCTGCAACAATCGGTATATTCGCGGAACAATGGCATGGTCTTGTTGATGAAGTAATTGTAGTTGATGAACACATTACTGGGGTGCTATCAGAACATCAGGCTGGAAGATGTCTCGGTATGGAGCCTTCTGGAATTAGAGTATGTGGAAGACGCTCTACACCAGGTCGTTATTTTAATGTTGCAAATTCTGGCCAAGGATGGGGCGGTACTGACATCACTGACCCTTTTTCAATTATAGAATCGATAGATGAAAAAATTGCGCGCTCAGGAAGCCGTCTATTGATGACCACTACTACTGGTGATGAGAGTATTTACTGTATTCTCGATGAGAATTTACAACCTGTGCAAACAAATATGCCGACAGAAGTGCGAATTGTAATTGACCGTATAAAAGAAAACTGTGAGCCCTCACTCTGTTCAGTTTTATTTGTTGCTGGTGCTGGTGGTTCATTACGTGCTGGAGTTACAGGCAATCCCGTAAATCTGACTCATTCTGTAAAGGAATCATTGACGAGTGTTACCATGGGGGGTGCACCAGTATATGTATGGCCTGGAGGAGGAATTACAATTATGGTTGATGTAACACGAATGCCAGAAAATGCATTTGGATATGTTCCAACACCAGCAATAGTTGCACCTATAGAATTTACACTATCTAAAAAACGATACGCTGAAATGGGTGGGCATATTGATTATATTCAATCGCTTGAAGACATCCAAAATTATTATGGTAACAGTGCACAAAGACATGCTTGTGATCCAAAAAATCCATGGCCACTCAAGTAAGTTATTTATGAGTCTTAGCGCCCCTCAAATTTTATCTAGCAATAAGGTTTTCCCTCAATACTCTAGTCAAGTTCAAAAAATAATACTGCCTGGGAATCGATTACACTTACAGCATGGTCCGATTAATATTATTATAAAAGCAAATGGAAGTAGTTCATGTGTAAAAAAAGCATACGGACTTGCAGCAAGACGTATGGATGGAATGCTAGAGGGTTTAGTAAATAATCTTTCTCTATTAAGAGCACCCTTGAGTTTTAAAAAAGATATAAACATAAATGATGCTACATCAAAACACATGATTTCTACCGTAAGGCAATACAGAAATTATTTTATTACACCCATGGCGGCCGTAGCAGGCGCTGTTGCTGATGAAATTTTAATTGCAATGAGCGTTGTTAAAGGACTTAATAATATTTTTGTTAATAATGGTGGTGATATTGCTCTTTTTTTGGGAGATGGCCAAAAAATGAAAATTGGCGTTGTACCTGATCTCTCGGTAGCAGCACCAACTGCATCTGTACAGATAACAAGCAAAGATGATATACGTGGCATTGCAACTAGTGGATGGGATGGGCATTCATTATCATTGGGTATTGCGGATGCGGTGACAGTTCTTGCAAAAAATGCAGCAGTTGCTGATACGGTGGCAACTTTAATTGCAAATGAAGTAAATTGTAATGCTAATTGTATTGATCGTGCTCAGGCATTTAAGATAGACCCAGACAGTGATCTAGGAAAAAAGTTAGTAACCATAAAAGTAGGTAGTTTAAATAAAAAAGAAATTAACGATGCTCTTAATCGAGGTGCGAGATTTGCTCAAAAACTAATAGATAAAAACAAGGTTTTCGGTGTTTTTATTTATCTTCAAGGACATAATCGCTCACTAGGTTGGCCGTATCAAAATATAGAGGTGAAGACACAGTGAATTTTGATATACGAAAAATAGTTATTACTCTTGATCGTTCAAATCATGAATTTGGCCCGCCAAAAAGTGAACCACTATTAATAGGTGGTATATGTGGAATAGTGAATAATCCATTTGCAGGCCAACATGTTAAAGTTTTAGAGCCTGCTTTGGAAAAATTAGAGCCATTAGGACTTCAATTAGCAAATGAGCTTTTAGAGGCAATGAATTGTTCGCCAGAAGATATCGAAGCTTATGGCAAAGGTTGTATTATTGGTGCAAATGGCGAATTGGAGCACGGCGCTCTCTGGCATTCACCAGGTGGTTATGGCATGAGGCAAGTACTTGGTGACACAAAAGCTATTGTTCCATCCACAAAAAAGGTTGGCCCAGTAGGTGCAATGATTGATATACCCTTAGCACACACCAATGCCGCTTATGTTCGAAGTCATTTTCATACTCTTCCATTGCAAGTACCAGATGCGCCAAGGCCGAATGAGTTAGTATTTTGTTTGGCTATGACTAATGGCTCTCGAATACACGCTAGAATGGGTGGCTTGCAAGCAAACGAAATTATTGGAGAGGATGGTTTGCGATGAAAGCGAAAATTAGAAAGGTTTTAGTTGTTGTTGAAGATACCTGCAAAGAGATGAATCGCTCAATTAATCCAATTACGCGAAAAGCTGCAGCACTTGCTGTAATTGAAAATCCCTGTGCAGGAGAGTTTATAGAAGACCTCGAAATTTTAACAGAAATAGGTGCAGAACTCGGTGAATATTTAGGTCAACGCGCTGTAGCTGCATTAGGAGTAGAACCGCATGAAATAGAGAGTTTTGGAAAAGCTGCTATTGTTGGCATTAATGGAGAATTAGAACATGCTGCAGCGATTTTACATCCATGCCTTGGAAAACCGCTCCGTTTAGCGGTGCAGAGAGGTGCTGCATTAATTCCTTCATCAAAAAAAATGGGTGTAGCTGGAACAGCCATCGATATTCCTCTTGGACATAAAGATGCTGCTCATGTACGTAGCCACTTTGATGCCATGGAGGTGCGCCTAAATGACGGTCCAAAAAATAATGAAATTCTAGTCGCAGTTTCTGTGACAGATAGTGGTAGACCACTGCCACGAGTTGGCGGCTTAACACAAGATGATGTAATCGGGAAAGATGGGCTTCGCTAGAAATCATCAAAAAGGAGAATAAAGCAGTGAACTCATCGCAAGGACAAGATGAAATAAAAGGAAAATTAGTAATTAAAGGAATTGGCTTACTATTATCAGGTGACTTAGCACAACCTATTTTAGACGCAGATACAATTGTTGCTGTTGATGGAATGATTGTTGAAATTGGTCGATATAAAGATTTAGACACTGGAAATGCTGACAGGATTGTTAATGCAAATGGAACATGCGTAGCACCTGGATTGATTGATAGCCATATGCATCCTGTTTTTGGTGACTGGACGCCACGTCAAAATCAAACTGGATGGATTGATAGCTGTCTTAATGGAGGTGTCACAACAATGATCTCAGCTGGTGAGGTTCACTTACCTGGTCGGCCTAAGGATATTGTTGGTCTAAAAGCGTTAGCCATTACAGCACAAAGAGCTTTTTCATTACATAAACCTGGCGGTGTTAAAGTTCATGCTGGTGCACCTATTCTTGAACATGGCATGGAAGAAAACGACTTCAAAGAGCTTGCAGATGCTGGTGTTAAATCAATAGGTGAAGTAGGACTAGGTAGCGTTAAGACTGGTGATGAAGCAAAAAAAATGGTCGCTTGGGCAAGAAAATATGGCATGAAAAGCACCATTCATACAGGTGGTCCATCCATTCCAGGCTCTAGTCTTATTGATGCAGATGTTGTACTTGAGGCAGATGCTGATGTCATAGGGCATATAAATGGTGGGCATACAGCCTTACCAATTAATCAAATTAGATGTCTTTGTGAGTCTTGTACAAGGGCAGTTGAGATTGTTCATAATGGAAATGAAATTGCTGGTCTTTTTGCAATGCGAACAACAATAGAGTTAAACCAAGCCGAACGTATCAGCTTAGGAACAGACGCTCCAGCGGGTTCTGGGGTTCAGCCGCTTGGAATTTTAAGATTAGTTTCAATGTTAAGCTCAATGGGTAATGTGGCACCAGAAATTGTTTTTTGTTTTGCAACGGGTAATACAGCTAGAATAAGAGACCTTAATTGTGGACTCATTGAATGTGGTCGTACTGCTGATTTTGTTATTATGGATCGTGCGCAACATACTGCTGGTGACACACTTTTGGATAGTATAGCTCTAGGTGATTTACCCGGCATTAGCATGGTTATTATTGATGGTGTAATTCGTTGTCGACGGTCACGGAATACCCCGCCCGCTGAAACATTAGCAAGTCTTGAGCCATAAAAGGTAAATTGTGCAATATAATTACGAACGTCCTAATACGCTTGATGAGGCATTATCACTTTTAAAAAATAGCCCTAGAAAAATACTTGCTGGTGGCACTGATGTATACGCGGCTTTAGGAGATCATAACAATTTACAAAATGTTTTAGATATAACGGCAATATCAGGCCTATCAGGTATCGAAGATAAGGGAGATCATTGGCGTATTGGTGCTTCTTCGACATGGTCTGATTTAATAGATGCAGACTTACCTAGATCATTTGACTGTCTAAAGTTAGCAGCCCGTGAAGTGGGAGGAATTCAAATTCAAAATGCCGGCACAATTGCTGGTAATTTGTGTAATGCATCCCCTGCTGCAGATGGAGTACCGCCTCTAATGGCAACGAATGCGAGTGTAGAGCTGTCATCTGTTCATGGTCAAAGAATCATGAAATTAAAGGACTTCATTATTGGGCCGCGGCAAACAGAGCTAGCTCAGAATGAATTAATGTCTGCAATTTTGCTCCCTAAATATAATGAAAACAGTGTAAGTTCATTCTTGAAATTGGGTTCACGAAAGTATTTAGTCATATCTATCTCTATGGTTGCCGTTTTAATTGAACCAGAGAAAAATAATACAATTAATGATATTGGTATCAGTGTTGGATCTTGCTCGGCAGTCGCATGTCGATTATCAAAGTTAGAGGATAAATTAAGAGGTTGTAATTTAGATCAAATCAGTAGTATTAAATTTGAGGAAGAATTCTTTTCACCGCTCACACCAATTGATGATATTCGCTCCACAGGCAAATATCGGTTTGAGGCTTCGATGGAATTAGTAAATCGTGCAATTTTTAAATGTGTAGATAATTTAAAGTGAATAGATCGAAAGCTAATTTTAAGCTCAAAAGTAAATCAATCTCTACTACAGTACCTGAAATTTCAAAATTTTCACCAGTACCTCATGAAGAGGATATTGCTGATGATAAAAAAGCTAATGACTCAAAAATTAAATTTAATCTGAATGGAGAATTAATCTCTACTAGCGCACCTGCAAGTACTAGATTTTCACGAGTTCTTCGTGAAGAGTTTGGTCTTACTGGCACAAAAATAGGTTGTAATGCTGGTGATTGTGGAGCCTGTACGATTTTAGTTAACAATAAGTTAATTTGCTCTTGTATGATGGCGACGCAAAAAGCTGATGGATGTAATATTGAGACTATAGAGGGATTACAAAATGGTTGCAGCGTAACAAATGGGAAACTTCAAAAATCCTTTTTACGACATGGTGCTGCTCAGTGCGGAATATGCACACCAGGAATGGTTATCTCAGCCGAAGCTTTACTTAGAAAAAATCCCTACCCCAATGAGAAAGAAGTAGAAGATGCAATTGGTGGAGTGCTATGCCGATGTACTGGATATCGCAATATCATCAAAGCCATCGTCAACACCAATATTGAAGAAGACGCTTCAATACCAAATAACCCACAAAGTGAGAACTCAGTTGGCACTCCAATAGTTCGTTTAGATGGAGCCCCAAAAACTTCGGG
>MDTG01329292.1_pt1 | contig 18336 bp, 17 predicted proteins | sample 811421 | NCBI WGS metagenome assembly MDTG01 (sample SAMN05326645, study PRJNA326480) | marine metagenome | isolation source: seawater | place: Pacific Ocean: South East | collected 2011 | reverse complement strand
GCGGCAGTTTTTTTTGCGGCTGTCTTTTTAGCAGCAGTCTTTTTAACTGAAGGTTCGCTATTTGAATTTTCAACGATAGGCTTTTTTTGTTTGGAAATGGTTGTTCCCTTGGGTAAGATATCTGTTATTTTTAGAACCGTCACAAATTGACGATGACCTTTGAGGCGATGAAAATCTTTTCGTCGAAGCTTTCTATATACCAATATCTTATCATCTCGTGTCTGCTCCAAAACTGTCGCTGCTACTCGAGCACCATCAACAAGCGGAACTCCTATTTCAGTTTTTTTACCGTCTCCTATGGCTAAAACCTCTCCCAGTTCTATCGACGAACCTAGCTCCGCGGAGAGTTTCTCAACGACAATTACGTCGTTTTCTGTAACACGGTATTGCTTACCACCGGTCCTAACGACTGCGTACATGTTCCCTCGACAAAACAGCTAATTACTAAAGACAGAAAAATATTCCAATTATAGAGTTCGCGCAATATAGACAGGCAGAGATACCTGTCAAGAGAATCGAACATCTTAGCGTAGTTGTAAAATCTTTAATTTTCCCTGTGGGACGAATATTTTTGCTAAATTTGTTCTTATGTCTGTGTCTAAACTATAATTATATTTTTAATATTGTACTAAACTGACTACTGGTGAATGAGCTGTTAATTGAGTTTTTAAACGTTTTCTTTTTGTTATAGTTCAATTTTAGATTTTTTTTAAATTTTTATGATAGGATATTGTATATTTTACAAAATCTCTGCAATCGTTGCCTTTAAATAATGTTGGCGATACAACAGCCGGTGGAGAGGTGCCGGAGTGGTCGAACGGGGTGGTCTCGAAAACCATTGTGCCCAAAGGGTACCCAGGGTTCGAATCCCTGTCTCTCCGCCAGATTTCGTTTATATTTCCGGTGGAAATAGTCAAAAATATATTATTAATATACCCTATATTATTTTTTAGTTGGGTTTGGAAGATGTTTTTCCTAAGTGGGTTTGAAATATGTTAGATCAAATAACTAAAAAAATTAATTTAAATAACTTGGACAAACAAGGACTTAGCCAAGGTTTGCACTGGACTACTGTCGCCAGTGAAAAATTGCTGTTGGCAATTATTGGTGCTTTAACCATGGGCGCTGCGGTGTTTGAACTCTTTGTTATTTGGGAGAAGCAAACAATCGCTTTGGCAGACTTGTTTCTTTTTTTCATCTACGCCGAAATTGTAGGTATGGTGGGTGCATTTTATGTTAGTAGACGGATACCCGTTACTTTGCCAATTATTATTGCAATAACGGCTCTTTGCAGGGTTCTAATTTCTCAGACCAAGGAGATAGATCCCTTGGTTCTCTTTTCTGCATCAGGTGCAATTTTAATATTAGCAGGTGCCGCGTACGTAATGAGCCTTAAAGACAAGCTTAGTCTTGAGAAAGAGGCGTTAAGAAAAGATGTGGTTGAAAATAAAGACACCGGTTAAAAAAGATGTTTTTTCACACGAGTTAATTTCCATGCGATTGCAAATACCAATGAGGAGATAAAATGAAAAAAAATGATCGTGTGATCATCTGTGGAGGTGGGCCGGTGGGTATGGTTGCTGCACTTGCGCTGGTTAAACAGAATATTCCCATAACCTTAGTTGAGTCCTTTTCAGAGCCACCTAAAGATCCTAGAGCGGCAACGATTCATCCATCCACTTTAGAAATGTTGAGCGATGTTGACCTCGCTAAAATGGTTATTAAAAAAGGCCTTATTGCTCCGAAATTTCAATTTCGGGACCGCAAGACCCAGGAGATAATCGCGGTTTTCGATATGGCCCATCTCTCTGATGAGACGGAGTACCCCTTCAGCGTGCAGTATGAGCAATGGAAACTCGTAAGAGACGCGCTTAATTCAGTGAAGCGGTATGACATTGCCGACATCCGGCTGGGGAGAAAAGCCGTTGCTTTTTCCCAAGATTATGACGGTGTAACACTGATTACTGAGAACGTGGATGGAGAGCTCGAAAAAATAGAGGGAAAATATATTTTAGCATGTGATGGCGGCCCCTCTACCGTTCGGTTGGGGTTAGGTGTGTTTATGTCCGGATTTACTTGGGGTGAGAGATTTCTTGTGCTAACCTCTAAGCACGATTTCGAAGCTAACGACGGTTATACAATTCGAAACTATGTAATGGATCCAACGGAGTGGTGCGCTATTTTTAAAGTTCCCGGAGATGATGAGGACGGTATTTGGAGAACTTTATTTCCGACCAAAGCCGATGAAACTGATACGGATCTGCTATCGGATGCTGGGGTAAGCGCTAAAGTTGGAGGATTGCGTTTTGATATGAACCATCATGATATACTTCATCGAAATTTATACACTGTTAATCAGCGAGTTGCTGATCGTTTTACCATCGAGCGGATTTTCCTTGCCGGTGATGCGGCGCACCTCAACAATCCTTTGGGAGGACTAGGTCTAAATACAGGCATTCATGATTGTATGAATATTACAAAAAAAATAGGGGATGTGTGGTATAAAAGAGAAAAACCCGAGATTTTTGAACTTTATCATAGGCAGCGTCATCAGTTAGCTACTGAATTTCTCCAAAGTGTATCAATAGAAAATAAAAAAAGAATTGAAGAAACTGACCCAGAAGTAATTCGGACAAATCAGAAAAACTTACGAGAAAGTTCTGAGGACCCGGTTAAGGCAAAGGCTTGGCTGATGAGATCATCATTGCTTGATAGTGTTCGTAAAGAGGCGACTATTGAGTAAGATCCTTTAAAATCCTAATGTTTATTCAGTTAGATAACAAAATGGATAAGGGCATCGATCAATTTTCAAAAAACAGAGCTAGTTTCGACACTCTAACCTAGATATTGCATCGTCGGGCGGTTTACAGCCAACCAAATTTGCCATCAGCCCGGTTGTGGTAAAATGACCAATTGTATGGACTATTTCTGACATACGTTTGTAACCTAATATTTTTGTCGCGCTTTGAAACTCATCGTCAGATAAATCCCCAGTTGTCAAAAGTTCTTTTGTTACTGAGTACACTGATAAGTCCTCTTCGGTCTCAAATGTAGGCGTTACGCCTTTGTTAATTGATTCAATTATTTGTGATGAAAGGCCAGCACCCAAGGCAGTTCTTGCCTGCGCGCTCCAAGGATAACGGGAATTCCAATGTTTCACAGTAAGAAGCGAAATAATTCGCACCTGGGAATTTGTTAAGGAGCATTTTAAGAGATGCCCGCTAGATAAGTTGTGTAAATCCCAGACGAAAGCTGAATATGCGTATCCAATTGCCGGTCCAAACCCAATCCTTCCATTATCACTGGTGATTCGGTCAAAAATATTTTTTTGATCTAAATCCATGTGTTTTCTTTTCAAAGCTGGAATGCGGGGCATTAGTCACTCTCCGTATAATGAAGCATTATTAATCTTCTGGCACTTCGATGATAACATCATTGGGGTCATCCAATACTTTGTATATTTTCTGAGGTATCATGCAGGGTGGACGCATGACTTCACCCGTTCGGATGTCAAATGAACCAGCATGAAAATCGCATTCGATTTCATAGCCTTCAAGAAAACCCTCGGATAGAGAACCAGGCCCATGACTGCATACGTCATCCATTACATAAAACACACTCTCTACATGAAATACTGCCAACGTAAGATCATTAATTTCAACCTTCAGTCCCTCATCTTCGGGTACATCTTCCTTTTTGCATAAAGTCAGAGACGCCATTGTTCCTTCTGTTTAACCTTTAATTGTTACTTCAGTTGAGCTTGATATCTCTAAAATGTTGTTTCGTCACCCTGTTTGAAACATGTTTGAATTTGGAGACAAGACTCAAAACCGGTTTTGAGTTTTTCTCGATCCAAATTGCGACCTATAAAAACAATACGGGAAATTGGTGGATCGGTATTCCAAAGCTGACCAAAGTCTCCCTCGACCAACATATTTACCGCTTGGATTACAAGCTTTCGCTTTTCTCCGCTGACCCATATAACACCTTTTGTTCTAAGTATATCATACCCCCATCTAAACAATAGATCTTGAAGCCATTTTTCAACTTTTTCCGCGTTCATCGGTCCTGCAGTGATAGAAAGAGAATAACTAGATATGCCCGATTTATTTATGTGACTGTGTTCATCGTTTTTTCCAACCAAATTATCTAAACCTATACTCTTATCATTATTTATTTCAGTCTGAATGCTCGCTAAGTCAAATCCTTTTTGATTTAAAACTTCTAAAGAAGAAACCATTCCATAATTGGTTTTGGTAATGCGGGCGAAAGGATTTATATTTCGAACCTTTTCCTCAATCGTTTCAACCTGTTTTGTGGCATCTTGAGTTTTATTGAGAACTATGTGATCGGAGAAAGCAATTTGATCAGAGGCATCGTTTGTTAAGGATAATTGATCTGTGATATTAATTGCATCTACAACACATATTACTGAGTCCAATCTGCACTGTGAACCGATTACTTGATCAATTATAAGAGTCTGAATGACTGGGCTTGGGTTGGCGAGACCAGTGGTTTCAATAATGATACCTTCTAGAAACGGTTTTTTTATCAGCAAAGCTCTGAGCGCACGAATTAAATCTCCTCGCACTACACAGCAGATACAGCCGGATGATAATTCGATTAATTCTTCTGACTCAGTTTCGATAAGTTCGCTGTCAATTCCTATATCACCGAATTCATTTACTATGATAGCAAACTTTGCTGTATTTATATCTGCAATAAGATTATTTAAAAGTGTGGTCTTTCCTGCTCCTAGAAAGCCAGTTATTACCGTAACCGGAATCCTCTTATCATTTTTTTGTACTGTATTTGTCAAGATTTAAACCATTGTTATTCCCATGGCAGCAAGGAAACATGAATACAGTCTCCGCTACCACCTACAGCATTGATTGCATTATGAACATCTTTTAGCCCAAACCGGTGCGTTGTCATTAGTTCAAATGGGTACCGATCCGAGTTTAATTGTTTCAGACCTAACTCACAGCTTTCATAATTATGGCCGCGTGCTGCTTTGATTGTTATGTATTTATTGGCAATCTTTCCCATCGGAAAATTTGGAAACTCTGGTACATCCTCACCTTGAAATTGAAGTGTACCACCTTTCCTTTTCAATGCTTCGACACCCAATAAAGTTGGTATTGTACCAGCGCCAGCAGTGCAGTCCAAAGACACGTCTACTCCCTCACCATTGGTGATTTCCATAATTCTTTCTAATGGGTCCTCTTCATCTACAATTATGGTGTAGTCAGCTCCTAATTTTTTAGCTACCTCCAAGCGTTTTTTGTCTTTGGACGTGCCAGTCACAATTATTAATGATGCCCCTGCTTGATGGGACGCAACCGTATTACATAGACCTTGTTGACCTGGACCTTGAATTAGTACTTTGCTGTCATAACCCACCCTACAGTCAAAAAGTGCCCACTGGATGCCATTTGCCATTGGTGTAACAACACCCGCAATTTCAGGGTTCAAACCATTTGGAAGTTTGTGAATAACCGAATTCCAAGGCAGGTACATATATTCTGCAAATCCACCAAACAAATGCGGTGCCCGCTCCGCAAGGGTGTAACCGAAACGAAGTCCCTCTGGAAACTTTCGCCAGTCTGTAAACATGCAAAGCCTGTAATCTCCTCTGTGGCAATGTTCACAGTTCATGCAGCCAACATAATGTTCCACAAAAACTAAATCGCCTTCTTTAAGTCCACGTCGTTCTTGGAAGACTTTTCCCGCTTTTGCTATGTAACCAATATTCTCATGACCCATAACCACCGGTCCTGGGAAAGGTGGTTTGGAATAGAATTTGACATCCGTTCCACAGATGCCGGCCACCTCTACCTTTAGGAGAGCCGCTTCATCGGGTATGTCTGGCATGTCATACTCTCGAAACTCCGTTGTTTGCGGCGCTGTTCGTACAGCAGCGTTTACTTTCATAGTCAAAATCTTTCCTCCCTCTTTAATGTTGACGTTGATTTACCAAACGCGCAGATTTCCGGCAAGGTCAGCAAAGAAGGAAGTTAATATATGTTTAGAAGGCTTGGGCCGGCGGCGGATAGGCTCCCGGATATTGCACGGATCGAGAAAATAATCCGTAGGCGGTTTGAGGTGAACGAAAACGAGATTATTCTTGTATCCCAGGATGTTAATAATAAGCCGGGCTTTCCCATAGAAGAAACAAACATCGTTTTCTTCAAGGAAAATAAACGGTTTAAATTAAAAATCTTCTTACCGGTTGCAAGCGTTTCAGAGAAAGACATACCACTTAAATGGTTATTGAACTCTCTGCAGGATACCGGAGAAGACGATTGCTGCTGAAATTTTGTTAATAAGTTGGAAAACATTTTAAAACTAAACGGACTTGTGTTTTTGTATAAAATCGATGATTTTCTTAGGAGCATTTGCTTCACTCTGTTGTTTAACTGGTATGTCCCAAAAAGTTGACCCTCGTAAACATTCGTGTAAGTACCAAGCAGCCGAAGTCGCGTGAAATTTGTCATTACCCGGTACTATCAGACTCGGTATATTAAGATTAAGCATTTCTTCTGGCTCTGCCCCTGGTGCTGTATCGCGGTCAAATAATCCTCGGTACATAGCGGTCACTAACAATCGGTATGTTTCATTATCTTGTGAAGCATAAGCTCGGGCAAAAACATCGCTTTTTCGAATTGTTTGAACCCAAGGTCCACCTCTTGGATCGGATGAGAAATTCTTTTCATGCGATTTGGCTAGTTCTGTCACCGCTCTCAGGCCATGTTCTTCCACAAAAGCTAAATGTCTAGCGAAACGCTGATGGCTGGAAATACGATAGTTTGCTCCTCCCACGGGCCAGTAATGAACCATAGAAAGTGAACGTTCCGGGTGTGTTGCTCCAAAAGCTATTACTGGGCTGCATCCCATGCAACCTCCGATGAGATGAACTTTTTCAATTTTTAAAGCATCGATTATTGCAATACCTTGGCGAACAAAGTGGTCCCAAGTGATAAGCTCAATTCTGCCGCCGCTTCTTCCATTTTCTCTTCGGTCAAATAAAATGCATTTAAAATGTTTTGGCAGATGGTCAAGGAGCTTTATTTTTTTATAAACACCAAGATCTGTCCATTTTTCAATTCTTGCATCAAATCCGCCCGGAGAATACATAAGTACTGGGGGACCATCTCCCCTTACCTCATAGTAGGTATCGATACCGTCTGCAGAAATAATAGGCATTGGGGCCTCTACGTTTTCTATAATGTTAACCTTTTGTATAATCGCTCCCGTAGTTTATAACTGTCAATGTCTTCCTGAACGTAAGTTGTAATAGCACAAATGTTGCAATCGTTTCATTGACTGAAGGGCATGAATTTCCTACTTTTATTGTGTATAGTTAAAATTCTTTTAGATATTGGTCTATGCCGAGTCTGTATATGCTTACATTTTAGATAATTGATAGTGCAAGAGAAAATGGATCAAAGGTAAAATTATGCTACGCAAGGAAGTAAACGATCTTCTCACTCAGACTGGCAAAGGTACCCCGATGGGGGAACTTTTTCGGCAGTATTGGATGCCAGCACTTTTGGCCTGGGAACTACCTGAAAACGATTGTCCACCGGTGCGAGTGAAATTACTTGGTGAAGAAATGGTTGCCTTCCGGGACACCAATGGTAATTATGGTTTGGTCGAAGAATACTGTGCACATCGCCGGGTCTCCCTTTGGTTTGGCAGAAATGAAAGGGGGGGGCTGCGGTGCCCTTATCATGGTTGGAAGTATGATTATACCGGTCAGTGTGTTGAGGTGCCATCCGAGCCAGCTGAAAGCGGATATGCTGAGACGATTAAGCTTACTTCCTATCCACTCATAAAAATCGGTGATGTTTTATGGACATTTATGGGTGATGCCGAAAATAAACCTCCCGAACCTGAGTGGGAATTTTGCCGAGTTGCGCCCGAGCAAAATTTTACATCTAAAAGGCTCCAATATTCTAACTGGTTGCAGGGAATGGAAGGGGGTATTGACTCCAGTCATGTATCATTTTTGCATGGCAAAGGTCTAACGACGGATCCATTGTTTGCTGGTTCAAAAGGTAATGATTACAATCTAAACGACTTTAAACCTGTTTTTGAGGTCGAACGCTCTGGCGGAGGTCTCTATATTGGTGCAAGGCGCAATGCAGAAGATGGAAAATATTACTGGAGAATTACTCAATTCGTTATCCCCTCATTCACAATGATCCCGCCTCGCGGCGACCATCCTCAGCATGGCCATTTTTGGATTCCAATCGATGATGAAAATCATTGGGCTTGGAGTTATGATTACCATCCTACTCGCCCACTATCTGATAAAGAGCGCAAAGCATGTGAAGATGGTCATGGAATTCATAATGAGTATGTGCCGGGGACTTTTATACCGCTGCAAAATCGTGATAATGATTATTTAATGGATCGCGAAGCGCAAAAAAGTGGTGATTTGTATTCTGGTGTCAAGGGTATCGCGATGCAGGATGCTAGTTTACAAGAGTCCATGGGACCAGTGTGTGATCGAACCCGTGAAAATCTTGTATCTACAGATAATGGCATAATTATGGCGAGAAATTTATTAAGAAAAGCTGCGATAGCGCTGCGTGATAAGGGAAAGGAACCAATCGGACGCGATCCAGAACATCAGAAGGTGCGTTCTGTGGCAGTAGTATTATCTCCTGAAGAAAAATTTGTAGAAACTTGTGCTGATGCGCTTAGATCTTCCCCCGGTAAAGTTAGGACTTCTGTTTAGTACCAGACAATATCCTCTACGTTGAACAAATATTAAACAATAAAAAATTTCGTGTTTGGCGTCAGATACGTATTTGGGGAACAAAAATAATTCTATTCAAAAGACTTTATGCAAAGAATAACGAAAATATGGCACGCGACTCCCTGGTATGTATTTTACTACCCTACGCCCTCCACTTTTTTTGATTTAAGAGAAGTGTAACTTCGTTATTTGTATTTACGAAGACAAATACCGCCGAAAGCAGCTCCGGTTATTGCAATGTCTAATTTCCGCCTAATTGTATTAAAATTCTTATGCACATCACTGCAAGGGTGAAAAATTCGATGGGATAACTATTTTATTTGTCTGCACTTGCAATGTTTCACGTCTACCATGGGGTGGCCAGATGCCCGCTGCAGCGGCTTCAGCGCGTACTTCAGCGCGATGATTAAGGCTTTTGTAGCTCCATATGTGAACAAATTTATTTAATTCTCCTGAGTCGGTGTGCATTGCCATTACAAGCGGAGACAATTTTTCACGTTTCGGAAGTGCTTTTGCCCAATTTTTATACACTTCATTAATCATACCCGGAATAATCTGGTATTCCCTCCATTCAAATATGGGACCGAGCTTTCCTTTAGGAAATTCAGGAGTGAAGGGTGCTGGGTAAAAAATTTCAGATTTCATATTCTCCTGTAAATGCATCACTTTCGGAGGCCAACCATATTTTTTGTCGCTTATAGATCTATGACGTTTTTTCTGACGCTCATTTGCGTCTTTGTAAGGCCATATATGTATTACTTCATTTAGCATTCCGATTTCTGTATGAAAAAATGCTGAAAGTTTAGATAAATTTCGGCGTTTTTCATATGCTTTTCCAAACACTTTGATAAATTCTGGTACACCGCGTGGTTGCAGACGGTAGGTTCTAACTTCATATATCATTTAAGGCTTCCTTCCCTAATCGATTTTATACTGTGTCATAGAAACTTGATAAGTAGTAGAGCTTGTTGCAATTATGATTGATTTTTCTATATGTTATTAAATATCATTTTTACAGCAATAGTATTGTTGTGACAGACAATATAGGGTGAATATTTTATTAGGAGAACGTACAATGAATATTCTTAGGGCAACAGCTTTTATATTGGCCTGGTGTTTAATTATTCCAGCTGGCTCAGTAAAAGCTGAACGAAAGTTTGTTTTCACGGCGATTCCAGATCAGGATGAGAGTAAGTTGCGTCAACGATTTGGAAAAGTTGCTCTTTACCTATCCAAAGCATTAAACTTAAATGTAGAGTATGTTCCAGTTAAGTCTTACGCGGCGGCAGTTACTGCGTTTCGAAATAACCAGGTACAATTAGCATGGTTTGGAGGCTTGTCAGGAGTTCGCGCACGAAACTTAGTTGAAGACTCTAGAGCAATCGCTCAGGGGAAGAAAGACCCATTTTTTGAAACTTATTTTATTGCGCACAAAAGTTCCGGACTAGAATATTCTAAAAAGTTCCCCAAAAGTATGGCTGGCATGACCTTTACATTCGGTTCAAAGGGGTCCACTTCTGGTCGGTTAATGCCAGAATTCTACATAAGAAAGGCATTTAAAAAATCGCCGCAGGAAGTATTTAAGAGAGTGGGCTTTAGCGGCAATCACTCGAGAACTGTGGCCCTCGTTCAGTCTGGTGCATTTCAAGTCGGTGCAACAAATTTCAAGGTTTGGAAGCGTGGTGTAAAGGATGGCACGATCGAACTAAACAAAATTAGTGTTATCTGGAAAACCCCGGGCTACCCTGACTACAATTGGACAATCAGAGGTGACGTTGATCGCAGTTTTGGTTCGGGTTTTTCCAAGAAAGTTCAACAGGCTTTATTACAAATGGATGATCCGGAATTACTCAAATCGTTTCCGCGAAAAGGGTTTATTGCAGCAAAAAATTCTGATTACAAACCCATATTGGATACAGCCCGTATGCTTAATTTGATTGACTAGTGGCATTATTAGAAGTTAGGGGCGAGTCGGCAGGATATGCCGAAAATGTGGTTCTCTCAGATCTAAATTTTTCGATAGATCCGGGAGAACGTGTTGCTCTGGTTGGTGAGAGTGGGGCAGGCAAATCAACCTTGTTGCGAATGATTTATGATCGTTGCAGTGATTTTGCAGCTTTGGTGCCACAAAACCTCGGTTTAGTTCAAGCTCTTACAGTTTTTCATAATGTTTATATGGGAAGGCTTCACGATCGGTCATTAATCCGTAATTTTAGAAATCTTTTATGGCCTCGAGGGGAGGATGCTTCAGAAGTAGAAGATGTACTAAAAATGTTGCGTCTCGAAGAGAAACTTTTTAGCAATGTAGGAGAATTATCAGGAGGTCAACAGCAACGGACGGCAGTTGGCCGTGCTCTTTATAATCCTGGTAAGTTGTTTATAGCAGATGAACCTGTTTCATCAGTTGATGAACATCAGGCCAAACAAATTCTCGAAACTATAAGTCGCGAGAAAGAAACAGTAGTTGTAGCAATGCATGATCGAGCTCTTGCTATTGACTACTGTGATAGATTAATAGGTATTAAAGGGGGTAGGGTAACAATTGACGAACCTTCGGCTGGTATGAAACCAGGGGAATTAGACGAGTTATACCGGGTTTCGGACGAGTGACTGCAAAAAAGTTGTCATCGCCTTTGGCCCGAGTTACGGGTATTTTTTTTATAGTTACCATTGTTTGCCTTACTTTTGCTGATCTAACGGTAACCACAGTCGATCCGTGGAGCGAATTTGGCCGTTTGGCATCAGGGTTAATTTCGCCAGATTTTTTCTCAACAGATAGTTTGGTGCTTTCTTTGGCGTATACGCTTGCATTTGCCTTGCTCGGAGTACTTTTGGGTAATTTAATTGGGTTTGGCTTTGCTCTTTTGTTTTCTTTCCGATTGATTCGGATATTTTGCGCCGTAATCAGAGCGGTACATGAACTCTTTTGGGCCCTTATATTTTTGCAACTTTTTGGCCTTTCTCCTATTACAGGAATTTTAGCTATTGCTATTCCATATTCCGGTATAATTGCCAAGGTATATGCTGAAATACTGGAAGAATCAGACCAGAGTCCGCTTGAAGTTTTATCAGTGAATACAAGCCGCGCATCAACTTTTCTTTTTGTGCGTTTGCCTGATGCCTGGGTGCAGTTCAAGACATATTCGATGTATCGCTTAGAATGTGGCCTTCGTTCCAGTGCAGTTTTAGGTTTTATTGGCCTCCCAACACTTGGATTTCACTTGGAGTCTGCATTTAAAGAGGGCCACTATCAAGAGGTATCTGCGCTGCTCATTGTTTTTTACATATTAATTGCCACAATGAGATTTTGGATGAAACGTCAGTTTTTGCCAGTTTATTTAATTTTATCTGTCGTTATTTTGCCATGGGACACTAACTTTTCTGCATCTAATATATTACGTTTCCTTACGGAGGATATAATTCCGTATCCAATGCGTGACAACACTGCTTCCATGATGGATTGGGTGCATTTGTTAGTTGTGACGCAGGCTTTTCCGGGCATGTTAGGTACTTTACAACTAACTATGATAGCATTATTTGCTACGGGCATTTTGACCATGCTATTTTTTCCACTTATTTCTCCGTTGTTTTTTAAGATGAAGGGTCGTGGTATTGGTCATGTTTTTCTGGTGATTATTCGTTCGACTCCAGAGTACATTTTGGCGTTTATTTTATTGCAGTTATGGGGACCGTCTATGCTTCCTGCTATTGTTGCGTTAGCATTTCATAACAGCGCCATCATAGGGCACTTGATTGGCCGTTATACAGAGAATATTGCTTTGAGGCAGGACTCAGTCACTGGAATAAATAGATATTTTTATGAGGTTTCACCACGGATTTATCGTCCAATGTTGGCCCTATTATTTTACCGGTGGGAAGTTATATTGCGAGAAACAGCTATTCTCGGAATGTTGGGAGTCGCTACAATTGGGTTTTATATAGATAGTGCTTTTTCGGATCTGCGCTTTGATCGTGCTTTAGTACTTATTGCCATCACTGCCATGATGAATATTTGTGTAGATGCAATATCGCGTTTGATTCGTTCTCACCTACGTTTAAAAACTAGTTTGGAGTACAAGTAGCAAATGCAGTCATCGAACACGCCAATTGTGAAGGATTTAGTTCTTATAGGCGGTGGTCATTCTCACGTTATCGTTCTTAAACGTTTTGCAATGAAGCCGTTACCTGGAGTTAGAATTACATTAATCTGTCGCGATGCACACACACCATATTCAGGAATGTTACCAGGATATGTCGCCGGACATTATGATTATGACAATGTGCACATAGATCTCGGCGCACTTGCAAGATTTGCAAATGCACGATTTTACCATTCGACTGTCACGGGCTTAGATGCAGAAAGAGGCAGCATACAATGCGACAATCGACCTGAAGTTTCCTACGATGTATTATCAATTAATACTGGATCTACTCCGAATATCTCGAATGTTTCAGGTGCGGTAGGGAGTGTAATACCTGTCAAGCCGATCAATACTTTTCTTAGTCGTTGGCACACTTTAAAAGAGCGGGTTGTTAAGCATGATGGCCCAATTCGTATTGCAGTAGTAGGTGCCGGCGCCGGCGGCGTCGAAATACTGTTGGCAATCAACCATCAACTGACTCAGTTAAGACAGAAAATGGGTTCTTCTGCTGACAATATTGAATTTCATTTGTTTAGTAATACTCTTGAAATACTTCCAACACACAGTTCGCCTGTAAGGCAGTGTTTTACAAAAAAGTTAAGGGACCGTGGTGTGTTGCTACATCTGGGTGATCCAGTCACTGAAATCGAGGCAGGAGTTCTCCGAACTCGCAGTTCTGGTGAAGTACCTGTTGATGAAATTCTTTGGGTCACGGCAGCAGGAGCACCTGACTGGCCTCGTAAAGCAGGTCTTGATGTTGATGAGGGTGGTTTTATAAAAGTTTCGGATACTCTCCAGTGTGTAAATAAACCAAATATTTTCGCGGCAGGGGATGTGGCAACAATGATAAATCATCCCCGTCCAAAGTCTGGCGTATTTGCTGTGCGTCAAGGGAAACCTCTTCATACTAATTTGAGACGTGCTCTTTTGGGCCGGAAGACTTTTGGGTTTAAACCGCAAAAACGATTTCTCAGCCTTATTTCAACTGGTGATAAATACGCTGTTGCTTCTTATGGAAAATTTTTTGCGGCAGGCAACTTGGTTTGGAAATGGAAAAATTGGATTGATGTTCGTTTTATTAAGAAATTTACCGATCTTCCGGAAATGGAGCAGGTGTCCACAACTACGTTACCGAATGGAGTTGCTAGCGAAGAAGCGGTGAAGGAGATTTCTGCTATTGCAATGCGTTGCGGAGGATGTGGAGCAAAAGTTGGTGCTACAGTTTTATCTCGTGCTCTCTCTAGTCTAAAACCTAAGCCGCGTGGGGATGTTTTGATTGGATTGCATGAGCCTGATGATGCGGCGGTTGTTGAAGTTCCTGCAGGAAAGGCTATTGTCCATACTGTTGATTATTTCAGGGCAATGGTCGATGACCCTTACAGTTTTGGAAAAATTGCTGCTAATCATAGTTTGGGCGATATTTTTGCAATGGGAGCAGATCCTCAAACTGCGCTTGGAATAGCAACAGTTCCATTTGGAATTGAAGTAAAAGTTGAGGAAACTCTTACTCAGATGATGTATGGCGCATTGGAAATTCTAAATGACGCTAATTGTACCCTTGTCGGAGGGCATACTTCTGAGGGACCGGAACTGAGTCTTGGTTTTGCAGTCAATGGATTAATAGATAAAGAAAATATCATGCGTAAGGGCGGGCTTAAGCCCGGTGACAAGTTAATTGTTACAAAGCCAATTGGGACGGGCACCCTTTTTGCCGCTGATATGCGTCACAAAGCTAAGGGGCGCTGGATAGTTGGTGCGCTGGATCACATGATAATGTCCAATCGATTGGCTGCGGAATGCTTAATAAAGCATAACTCTCTTGCTGCAACAGATATCACGGGCTTTGGTCTGCTGGGACATTTGGTTGAGATGGTGCGGGCTTCTGATGTTGATGTATCAATTAACTTGGGGTCTATTCCACTAATGGATGGCGCTATTGAAACGGCCGAAGCAGGAATATTATCATCACTTCAACCACAGAATGTACGGTTACGCCGTGCAATTTCAAATCTCGCAGAGGTAGGTAGGGATCCTCGCTACCCATTAATCTTCGATCCGCAAACTTCCGGCGGACTACTTGCTGGTGTGCCTTCGCAATCTGCTGATGAGTGTGTTGCAGCTCTAATCCAGCTTGGTTACGATCGTGCTAAAATAATTGGGGAGGTAAACGAAAAGTCTGACCTGCTTGAACCGATTACAATAAGCGTTTAATTAACTTTTCCCACGCCTCTATTTCTGCCGTTGGTGAAAATAACATTTTTTTCTTCAGTATTTGCCGTTCCAACTTTTTAATGAAATTTGGACTATTTTCAGCGTACTCTAAAACATGCGCTAATTGATTTTCATCTTTTACCTCATAATAACCTGCGTAATTATCTCCTAGCAGTCCAATATTTCCATCAATGTTTGATGCTATTATTGGTAGACCACATACTACCGCCTCAGATACCACATTTGCTCCCCCTTCCATAATGGAGCTTATGATCATTGCGTGTGACCGACTAAACTGGCGGCGCACCTCAGAATTGGAAACTTCCCCTCTCCATTCGTAACGATGGTTGTTTGCGGTTTCATTTCGCGCAGCCTGTTCCCATTCCATATTGCTGGCTTTGCCTAGATGAACAACGTACAAATTAGAGTCCTTTTGGACTAAATGCGTCGCCAATGCTGCTCGAAGAGAGTCTTTTTCTTCTCTTAAATGTCCTACCACGCATACTTCGAATCTTTTTTTGGAAGGGATGCGGGGCCGTCGGAGGGGATGAGATGATTGATAAATCAAATTAAGTTTGTTTTTAAAGTGTTTTGGTATTGCATAGGATACTAGATCATGGAGGCAGACTAACGCTGTTGCCCTGTGCATGGAATCATAGGTTTCTTCTCGATGTGAATGTTGGAATTTGTAAATATCTGTGCCAGCCAGCAGGACTATTAAGGGTCGATCCGGATGTTCCATGTTGAATTTCCTAATCGAATGTCGAGAACGCCAAGCATGAACCGCAATCATCATGTCGGCATTTCGACCATTGTCTTGCTCAGAAACTTTTACTTTATGTCCTAATTCTCGTAAAATGCGAGCCCAACGAATGGCTGTTCTACGATTTCCAGCTTTTGACTGTTTCCCCGCAGGAGTAACAAGGCTAATCTTCATGTGTTTTTTTACCTCAGAATCTGATGCCCGTAAAACAAAATAAAAAATACCTATCCGCAATTATGCAAAGTGCGCACCAGCGCACTTTAGAATTGTTACAGGGACTTACTGATAGACAACTCATTGGACCTGAATCTCCAATATTAAATCCAATTTTATGGGAAATTGGCCATGTTGGTTGGTTTCATGAACATTTTATTCTTAGGAAGGAGCATGGACATGCTCCACTGCTTGACAGAGGTGATCAACTTTACGATTCAATCGCGGTAGCACATTCACGGCGTTGGAATTTATCATTATATTCCTTTAAAGAAATAACATATTATCTTGAGAAAGTACTAGAGAAATGCCTCTCTCGATTGGAGGTTGGTTTGGCATCTGAACGCGATTCCTATCTTTATCAATTTACAACTTTTCACGAAGATATGCATGATGAAGCTTTTACTTGGGCTCGCCAGACACTTTCGTATCCCTCCCCAATTTTTCACCATGATACTCATGAACGTAATTTTGTGCGGTGCATAAAAACGGCGCCACTAGATGATGGCGATGCATATATACCGGGTGGAAGATTTGAACTCGGTGCTAGGAGTGACTCAGCTTTTCTTTTCGATAATGAAAAATGGGCTCACCAAGTCACAGTTGCACCATTTCGGATGGCAAAATCACCAGTAACAAATGCTGAATTTGAAGAATTCGTCGAACAAGGGGGCTATAAAAACTTAGCGCTTTGGTCCGAAGACGGATTGAAGTGGTTGCAGGAAGTTGAAGCAGAACACCCGGTTTATTGGCGGCATGATAAGGTGAATGGCTGGCGATGTCGTCGTTTTGATCGGTGGATTAATTTGCCACCAAATGAACCAATTATGCATGTCTGTTGGTATGAGGCTCAAGCATTCTGCCGATGGGCTGGTAGGCGATTGCCGACTGAAGCGGAATGGGAATTTGCAGCTACTATGAAGCCAAGCCCTGATGGAAAAGAATTATTAAAATATCCATATCCTTGGGGTAACAAATTACCAACTCCGGATCATGCATGTCTCGATGGTTTTTCCCTAAGTTGTATTCCAGTGGATTGTTGTATTGCTGGCGAAAATGTCTGGGGGTGTCGTAATTTGATCGGTAACGTGTGGGAATGGACTTTTGATACCTTCAATCCTTTTCCAGGTTTCACACCCGATGATTACAAAGAATATTCAAAACCTCTCTTTGGTAGTACTAAGGTACTTCGTGGAGGTTCATGGGCTACGCGTTCAAGGTATGTGGACGGGAAATATCGTAATTATTTTCAGCCTCATCGTCGTGACATTTTTGGTGGCTTTAGAACGTGTGCATTATAAAAATTTTTCTTGAGAGCTTAATTTTAGCAAATTTGTTTCACAAACTTTTCATTTTTCGGTTGGTTGCCATGCAATCTTTAGCGGAGTTTTTCGTTTTGGTACGGGAAAAATTACAGGTTCCCTGCATTTTTCTGCAGCTTCGTCTACCGGCAATGTTTCGTCCCAACGCTCTGCAACATAGCGGCAACCTGTAATATTATCACTTTGGGAAGATGCTAGCCACACTGCTGGTTTCCTTATAATTTCAGGGTTTAATCCTTTTCCTTCTATTGCCCCGGTGCCGAATTTTGTATCAACAGCTCCGCCCGGACTAAGAGTATTCACAGTAATTCCAGATCCGTTAAGCCATTCAGCCCACGCGACAGTAGCTGCATCTAGTGCAGCTTTGGATGGCCCATAAGGAGTTATTGCTCTTCGATGCATTGAGTCAGTGCGTTTAGAAATATTTATTATTCTTCCCCATCCACCTGCAAAGAGATGTTTTCCCGCCGCATGGGCCATTAAGTATGGGCCCAAAAGATTTGTATCAATTACTTCTCTAAAACTTCCAGGATTAACATCCCAGATCTGAAGTGATCCATCCCCTTGGTGAACATACCGGCCGGCTTTCCCCGCGTTATTAACAAGAATATGAAGCGCACCATAATTTTTCATCGTCTCTGTTACTGCTTTTGCACAGTCTTCCTCTGATTTCACATCTGCCAACACACAGAGAGCTTTTGAGCCGATAGCTTCTACTTTTAGTTTGGTTTCATAGAGCTCTGCTCTTATGTCAGCGTATCGCTCGTCAGACGCAGGGGCGGCAGTGATTGTTAAACCCTCAATCCCAGCTTCGGCAAATCCAATAGCCATCTCTCTTCCCAAGCCGCGTGATGCGCCTGTTATTAGTGCAATTTTTCCATTTAGATGCATCTTATGATCCTATCGCAGTGATGCTTC
>MDTG01301787.1_pt1 | contig 18336 bp, 17 predicted proteins | sample 811421 | NCBI WGS metagenome assembly MDTG01 (sample SAMN05326645, study PRJNA326480) | marine metagenome | isolation source: seawater | place: Pacific Ocean: South East | collected 2011 | reverse complement strand
CTGTTTGTCTCTCTAACTCATTTTCACATATTTCAAATACTTCTGAATCTGCTTCTTTTAGGTTTGCGTTTGATATATAGTTCATTTGAATATTCCTTATTTTCTTAGTTATCTTCACTATCATCGTGAAGATTGATTTCATGCTTAATTGGTTTCATAGCTGGAAAAAGTAATACATCTCTAATAGAGTGTTCATTTGTAAGCATCATTACTAATCTATCCATTCCAATACCTTGACCTGCACATGGAGCCATACCATAAGATAAAGCATTTACAAAGTCTTCATCCATTTCGTGTGCTTCATCATCACCACCAGATTCTTTGGCTTCCATTTGACCTTCAAATCTTTTTAATTGATCAATTGGGTCATTAAGTTCTGAGAATGCATTTGCTATCTCTTTTCCAGCAATAAATAATTCAAATCTATCAGTTAAATGAGGTTTTTCATCATTTCTTCTAGCTAATGGAGAAATTTCTACTGGATATTCTGTAATAAAAGTAGGGTTAATAAGTTTGTCTTCTACATACTCATCAAATAATTCACCTTGAAGTTGTCCTAGGTTCATCTTTTCATTTACATCAATATGTGCAGCTTTTAAATATGCAATTATTTTTTCTTTATCTAAAGTTACATCAGCTGGAACTCCACCTATACTTGTTAGAGATTCAATTAATGGAATCTCGCTAAAGTCTGCAAAATCAATCTCTAAATCACCATAAGGTAATACTGTAGGTAAATCTAAATGTTCAAATAAAAATTCAAAATACTCTTTTGTTAAAATAATTAAATCTTTATATGTTTTATATGCCCAGTAAAATTCAATTGATGTAAATTCAGGATTATGAGTAGCATCCATACCTTCATTTCTAAAACATCTATTTATTTCAAATACAGCTTCAAATCCACCAACAATACATCTTTTTAAATATAACTCAGGTGCGATTCTTAAAAATCTATCAACTCCTAAAGCATTGTGATGTGTTGTAAAAGGTTTAGCATTTGCACCTCCTGCAATAGGGTGCATCATTGGAGTTTCTACTTCTAAGAAACCTTTGTTTTCAAAGAATCTTCTAGTTAAAGATATAACTCTTGATCTTACATGGAAAGTTTTTCGAACTTCACTATTCATAATTAAATCTAAATATCTTTGTCTATATCTAAGCTCTTTATCTTGAATTCCATGGTATTTTTCAGGAAGTGGAGAAATTGATTTTGTTAATATTTTTAATCCATCAACATGAAGTGATAATTCACCTTTTCCTGTTACAAATGGATATCCAGAAACTTCAATAATATCACCAACTTCTACAGTTTTTTTGAAAGTTTCATTATAAAAGCCAACAGGCAAATTATCTCTACTTACATAAATTTGTAATATTCCCGATTCGTCTTCAATCTTTAAAAAAGAAGCTTTACCCATAAGTCTAAAGAATTTTATTCTTCCTGCAACTGTATAGTTTCTTTTTTCATCTCTTTTCTCTTCTACTTGGAAAATATCACTATTAACATTTAAAAATTTTCCAATTGTTGTATTTCTTGAGCTTTCATTTGAATAAGGGTTGATTCCTGATTCTCTTAATTTTTCAGCTTTTTCTATTCTTTGTTGTATATATTTGTTTTCAAACAATATAAGATCCCTTTATTTATTTTCTTCAGTTTTATTTACTATGCTTTGTAATTTTTCTTTTACAGTATTAATTTGCTCTTCAGTAGCATTTGTAGTGTTTACTATAGTCTCTTCAACTTTTTTAACTACTTCTTCTTCAACAGATTTTTTTACATCATTGATTGTACTTTGAACACCATCTGTAATATCTTTTTTAGTCTCTTCAATTGTTTCTTTTATCTCTTTTACAGGAGTTGTATCTTCTGTTTCTTTAGGTGTTGTAGCTTCTTTTGCAGTATCTACAACTGTATCAACAGTTTTTTCAATATTTTGAGTAATTGAAGAAGTATCAAGTTTAATAATATAAGAACCAACGCTAATTAAATGTGGCATTACAACAGAACCTGCTGTTTTATTATCAATAGCTTTCTTGAAAGATTGAACTTGGTATAAAGCGTATGAAATAACAGAAAATATTAAAAATACTTTTGCTGCTCCAAATACGAATCCAAAAATTCTATCAAATAATCCTAACCCACTTGCAGAGAATATTTTACTAACTATTACTCCAAGTACATAGACAATAAGCCAAAAACCAATTAGTGCTATTATAAACCCAATTAATTTAATTGTAGTTTGATTCTCTAATGCTAAAAAAGGAGCGATTAAATTACCAATTTCTCCTGCTGCTCTAGATGCTACAAAAATTGCACCAATAATTCCAACAATTCCAAAAACTTCTTTTATTAAGCCTCTGAATAAGCCTTTTAGTCCTAAAACTAGAGTAATACCTAGTATTACCATATCAAAAATAGTAAACTCTTGCATAGATTTCCTTTACATAATATGCGCTATTGTATCTAATGTTTTCAAAATTAAAGTTTAAAAAAACTTTTGACTTTAATTTAAACTTTTTTAGATAAAATCTCTTCATGATAAAAAGATACCCAACAAAACAAATATTCGTAGGAAATGTACCAGTTGGTGGCGATGCCCCAATTCCTGTACAGTCAATGTGTTTTACAAAAACAACTGATGTTGAAGCTACTGTTGAACAAATCCGAGCATTACACTTTGCAGGTGCTGATATTGTAAGACTTGCAGTGCCTAATAAAGAGGCGGCATTAGCTTTAAAAGAGATAAAAAAACAAGTAGATTTACCAATTGTTGCAGATATTCATTTTCACTATAAACTTGCTTTAATAGCAGCAGAAGTTGTAGATTGTATTAGAATAAATCCAGGAAATATTGGAGATAAAAAAAGAGTACAAGAAGTGGTAAAAGCTTGTCAAGAAAGAAATCTTCCAATTAGAATTGGAGTAAATTCAGGATCACTAGAAAAACAATTTGAAGATAAATATGGACAAACACCAGAAGGAATGGTAGCAAGTGCAGACTATAATATAAAATATCTTGAAGATTTAGGTTTTACTGATATAAAAGTATCCCTAAAAGCTAGTGATGTTCAAAGAACAGTACAAGCTTATAGAACTTTAAGACCTATGAATAATTATGCTTTTCATCTTGGAGTTACAGAAGCTGGTACTCAGTTTCACTCTACAATTAAATCATCAATTGCTTTAGGTTCATTACTTCTTGATGGTATTGGTGATACTTTAAGAGTTTCAATGACAGGTGAGTTAGAAAAAGAGATTGAAGTAGGTAAGGCTATTTTAAAAGATGTAGGAATTACAAAAGAGGGCTTAAATATTATCTCTTGTCCAACTTGTGGAAGAATTGAAGCTGATTTAGTAAGCGCTGTTGCTGAAGTTGAAAAAAGAACAAAACATATAAAAGCATCACTTGATGTTTCAGTTATGGGATGTGTTGTAAATGCAATAGGAGAAGCAAAATCTGCTGATGTTGCAATTGCCTTTGGAAAAGGTTCAGGACTTGTTATGAAAAAAGGCGAGATTGTTGCAAAACTTTCTGGCGATGCTTTAATTAATAAATTCCTTGAAGAAGTAGAATTTGAAGCAGAAAAAAGAAAATAAAGAAGAGAAGATAAATTCTCTTTTTTATTTCTAACTTTTAAAGAAATACTTAAAAAACTTTATTACTATATCTTTCGCACTAATAGGTTTTGCTTTATTATCCCAATATAAAAGAGCTTTTTCTTGAAGTTTTTTATTTTTAAAAAAATCCAACATTTTATTTGACATAAAATCTGAGTATAAAAAGAATCGTTCAGCCCAATGGTAAGAAAGAAAACTCTTTTCAAATGTTTCTTTCCACTTTTTTTCATAAAATAAAGGTTCATTTTTAGAAATAGCATTTGCTAAGATTCTAGCACTTCTCATTGAATAATATATTCCTTCATATGTAAAAGGAAGTGTTTGTCCTGCTGCATCACCTAAGAAAAAAACTCTATTTTTATAAAAAACACTTTTCTTATCCCAATTTGGAATATAAAAACCTTTTTTCTTACAACTTTTTGCATCTTTTTCTTTTAATAAATCATCAAAGATTTTAGATGCATTTGAATTAGGTTCAAATATAGAACCAATTGAAATATCTTCTCCATGAGGAAAAATCCAAGCATATCTTTTGGGAGCATATTTTGAACCAAAATAAAATTCACAAGAATCAATGCTTTTATTTTTAATAATTACATAATTTGTCAAAAAGGATTTTGGATAAACATCTAAAATATCTTTTTTAACACTTGATTTTACACCATCAGCACCTACTAAATAATTTGCTTTAATTATCAATATCTTTTCATTTGTTTTAATTTTTGCAATAATATAATCTTTAAAACACTCAATGCTTTTATATTTACCTTCAATTAAGTTTGTACCTTCTTTTGTTGCTAATAATCTTAAAGAATGATCAAACTCTTTTCTTAAAACTATTGATAAAGGAGCTTTTTTTATATTAAAAACTGCACTGTTTAAATTGGAAAATAAATTCACATTTGTTATTTTCTTTGTTTCAAGAGCTTTTGGAAGATTAAACTCTTTAAAAACTGAAGATTTAATTCCACCACCACAAGGCTTGTCATAGTTGAAATTTTTTTCTATTAGTATATTATCTATATTATGTTTACTTAATTCTCTTGCAAGTGTTGAACCAGCAGGTCCTCCTCCAATTATCAAAGTGTTTGTTATAAAATCAAATTTATCATTCATTTTTTAGCCTAATATTTTCTTAGATATATTATACGCAAAATAATTTATATATTCTAAAAATGATTTTAGATATAATCTTTTATTAATAAAATGGAGTAATATGGATAGCGTTTATAGTATAAATATTGAAAGAGCAGTATTAAGTTCGATACTTTTTAATCCTGAAGAATTAGAAGATGTTTTAGGTGTTTTAAAACCTAAAGATTTTTATCTTCCTGCACATCAAAAAATATTTGATGTAATGATTAAACTTCATGATGATGATATGCCAATTGATGAAGAGTTTATAAGAAAAAGAATAAATGCAAAAGATGTTGATGATTCTATTTTAATTGAAATATTATCAGCAAATCCAATTACTAATACACTTGCGTATGTAAGAGAAATAAAAGATGGTTCCGTAAAAAGAGAACTTGCAACCTTAGCAACTACTATAAAAAAAGTAGCACTTGAAGAAGAAGTGAGTGGAAATGAAGCCCTTGATACAGTTCAAGGTGAACTATATAAAATCTCTACAGATTCAGCAACATCTGAATTAAAAGATATGCAAGAAATCACTGGTGACACACTTTCATATATAGAAAGAATGAAAAAACTTGGAAATAAACACCTAATTGGTGAAACAACAGGTTTTGATGCACTTGATAAAAAAACAACAGGTTTTAATGAAGGGGATTTAATTATCATTGCAGCACGTCCTGCTATGGGGAAATGTCTTGCTAAAGGAACAAAAGTTCTGATGTTTGATGGCTCTTTAAAAGCTGTTGAAGATGTAATAAGTGGTGATAAACTAATGGGTGATGATTCAACTTCTAGAAAAGTATTATCAATTGCAAGAGGAAAAGAACAGATGTACTGGGTACGTCAAAATAAAGCAATAGATTATAGGGTAAATGAATCTCATATTCTATCATTAAAAAGAAGTAGAACAGAAGGTTCACATAAAAATGGAGATATTTTAAATATAAATGTAAAAGAATATCTTGAAAAAAGTGATAAGTTCAAAAGTAATTATAAAGGCTATAAAGTAGCTGTAGAGTTTAAAAATGAAAATTTATCAGTTTTAAAAAGAGAAGAAGAGTTAAATTCATTTATTGATAAAAATTCAACTACAGAGAAAGACTATATACTTTTTGACCAAAATTTAGATGAGATAGAAAAAATTAAATTTCTAGCAGATTCTTTAGGCTTTATTACATATTTTGAGAATAAAAAATTATATATATCAAAACTAAAGCAAGAAATAAATTTAACAGAAATAAAAATCGAAAAAGATATAGAAGATGAATACTATGGCTTTGAAATTGATGGTAATAAACTATTTTTATTAGAAGATATGACAGTTACTCATAATACTGCACTTGTTTTAAATATGGCTTTAAAAAATGTTGAAGCACAAAAAGGTGTGATATTTTTCTCCCTTGAAATGCCAGCAGAACAACTAATGCTTAGAATGCTAGCTGCAAAGACTTCAATACCTCTACAAAATCTTAGAAAAGGTGATATGAGTGATAATGAATGGAGTCAACTAAGTGGAGCCTTTGAGGATTTGAACACAAAAAAATTATTTGTTGATGATGGTGGAAGTATTAATATTAATCAACTAAGAGCAAGAGTTCGAAAACTAGCTCAAAATGAAGACAATAATATTTCACTTGTAATTATCGATTATCTTCAACTTATGCAAGGAACAGGTGGAAAAGATAGACACCAAGAAGTATCAGATATTTCAAGAGGACTTAAAATGCTTGCAAGGGAAATGAAGATCCCAATTATTGCACTTTCACAATTAAACAGGGGTTTAGAGAATAGACCAGATAAAAGACCAATGCTTTCAGATTTAAGAGAGTCTGGAGCTATCGAGCAAGATGCTGATATTATTATGTTTGTATATAGAGATGATGTATATAAAGAAAGAGATGAAGCAAGAAAAGAGAAAGAAGCAAAAGATAAAGGTGAAGAGTATAAATCATCATTTGTAAATAAGCCAGTTGAAGAAGCAGAAGTGATAATTGGAAAGCAAAGAAATGGACCAATTGGTACTGTAAAACTTGATTTCCAAAAAGCACTTACACGATTTGTAGATAAAGAAAATGATATGAATTCTTCAACACCTGTAGAAATTATCTTTGAAAATGTAGCTGATGTAGAGAGAGAAACGAATATGGATATGCCGGATATCCTATAGTGAATAAGCTGTTATTAAATTATTTTTTAGTATAATATTTTCTATATTTACTAGAGTTCTTATAAAATAAAAAGAGAAATTTAATCATATGAAAATAGCAATAGCAGGAACAGGATACGTAGGACTATCAAATGGTATCTTACTTTCACAACATAACGAAGTAGTAGCATTAGATATCATCCCAGAAAAAGTAGAACTTCTAAATAAAAGAATATCTCCAATAGAAGATAAAGAAATATCAGAATATCTTCTAAAAGATGATTTAAACTTTAGAGCTACTTTAGATAAAGAAGAAGCATACACAAATGCTGATTTTGTAATCATCTCTACTCCAACTGATTATGATCCTGAAACAAACTATTTTAATACGAAATCAATAGAATATGTAATAAAAGATGTTCTAGATATAAATCCAAATACTACAATGGTAATAAAATCAACAGTACCAGTAGGATATACAAAATCTATAAATGAAAAGTTTAATACTACTAATATAATATTCTCTCCAGAATTTTTAAGAGAAGGAAAAGCACTACAAGATAATCTATATCCTTCAAGAATAATAGTAGGTGAACAATCTGAACGTGCTAAAACTTTTGCAAATCTTTTAGCACAAGGTGCAAAAAAAGAAAATATAGATATTCTTTTTACAAACTCAACTGAAGCTGAAGCTGTAAAACTGTTCTCAAATACATATCTTGCTATGAGAGTATCTTATTTTAATGAACTTGATTCATATGCACAATCTCATAATCTAGATGCTAAACAAATTATAGAAGGTGTAGGATTAGATCCAAGAATTGGAAGCCATTATAATAATCCTAGTTTTGGATATGGTGGATATTGTTTACCAAAAGATACAAAACAATTACTAGCTAACTATAAAGATGTACCTTCTAATATGATAGAAGCTATTGTAAACTCTAATACAACAAGAAAAGACTTTATAGCAAAATCAATAATAGAAAAACTTCTGGCACTAAATGCCGACACTCCCGTTGCTAAAGCAAAAGAGGGGTGCAACCTAACTATGACAAAAGCAGAAACTACAAAAAAAGTAGGAATCTATAGACTAGTAATGAAATCAGGTTCAGATAACTTTAGAAGCTCAGCAATTCAAGGAATAATGAAAAGAATTAAATCAAAAGGAATTGAAGTAATCATCTATGAACCAAACTTGGAAGATGATACTTTCTTTAACTCTAAAGTTATAAAAGATATGGATGAATTTAAATCAATGGCCGATGTAATAGTAGCAAATAGACTTAGTGAAAACTTACTTGATGTTCAAGAGAAAGTTTATACTAGAGATCTATTTAATAGTGATAGTTAAGAAAGAGTTAATTTGAAAATACGAGAAACAGTAACAACAGGATTTATTGGATTTTACTTAGAACAAAAACTTCTTGAAAGAGGTGATAAAGGAATAGGTTTAGATAATTTAAATAACTATAATGACAAAAAAATAAAATGTAAAGGTTTTAATTGAACTATCAAAAAATCTATTCATACTTAAAAAAAGCATTTGTTACAGGTTCTATTAAAACTATTGTTGTAGCACTTACAACTATTATATTTTTACCTTTAATAATTATAGAGCTTGGACTAGAAGCTTATGGAATTATATCTTTAGTAATGATATTTGGAAGCTTAGTTACATTTTCAGATTTTGGCATAGCAAAAAGTATTACGATGTTAGTAGGTCACGAAAAAAATAAAGAGAACATACTCTTTAGTAATGGTTTTTATCTAAATTTAATATTTTTATTTTTATTTTTTATCTGCACTTTATTTATTATAATATTTGATTTTCAAATATTTGGTTCAAATCTTCAACTGGATACTAATCTCAAAAATGGAATTATTATTAGTGGTTTTTTAATACTTTCTATCATGACATTAAATAATGTTTTAATTGCTATCTTAGAAGTTAATTATTTATCTCATTTTGTAAGTATTTCATTTATGATCTCTTCTGTTCTTTTTCATATTTTTTTATATTTATTTTCTATAAATACTGATATATTAGTATTTATAATATTCTCTCCTGTTATTAGTTCTTTACTTACTATGGTATATTTAATTTATATTATAATTAAATATACCAATATTAAACTAGTAAAGTTAGATTTTACTACTATGAAATATATGATGAAATCTTCAATTGGTTTCTTTAAATTGAGTCTTGTAAATAGTATTTCAATTCCTTCAAGTAAATACTTACTTATTTATTTGACAGGAAATACTTCATTCTTGGCAATACTTGATATTGCAATAAAAATAAGTCAAATTGCAACCAGCTTTTTAAATAGTATTTCACAACCACTATTTGGTGTATTTTCTAACTATAAAGATTCTAAAAATGAGATTTATGTCTTTACTAAGAAAGTATCAGTAATTATTTTTATATTGTTTATTTTTGGTAATGGATTATTCTATTTTACAGGTGAATATATAATTACATTTATAGATAAAGAAAACTATTTATCAATTTTCAATATCACTACAATAATATTATTCTTTATCACATTTAATGCAATTTCAGAACCGTCGTACAGAGCTTTAATCTCGCAGAATCATCTAAACATATCTTTTAAACTAAAATCATTAGTACCTGCAATAAACTTTATTTTAATATTTACTTTTTATTTATATAATGTTGATAGCTTAATAAATATTACGTGGTCTTTAGGAATATCTTATTTTATTGGCTCAATTGCAATAATGATTTACTTTTTTAAATCTAAAGAGAAATTTGTATTATGATAATTTTATTTATAGGTTTTATTCTTTTAGCAAGTTTACTCGCAATCTTTAAACCAACTTATTTTGTAATATTTTATATACTTTCGGCCACTAAATTTTTAGGTTTTTTTGATATTGGCGTATTTGTATTTGGAGGAACTGATTTAGGATTTCCAATATTAAACTTAATAGCACTAGTTTCAATCATTTTTAAGTCCCAATGGTATATTGTAGAAAAATATGATTTTAAACTAATAACACTTTTTTCAATATTCTTACTTTATGGAATTATATATCCTCTCTTTATGGAATTTGAAACTACTAAAGAAGCAATTGTAGCAAGTAAAGATTATTGGTCAATATTTTTCTTAATTTATCTACTAGTAAATAAAGAAATAATAAATACTACTGTGATATTAAATATATTGAAATACTTGGGATTATACCTATCTTTTATTTATATAATATATTTAATAGTAAATATTGGTCCCCCAACTTATGTTCAAGAAACACATATACGTACTTTTTTCCCTACATTTATAAGTCTATCAATTTTTTTATTTTATAAAGAACATATTGAAAAAGAAATATTGAAAAAAAAATTTATTGTCTATTTTAGTATTTTATTTATAGGATTAATTTTAGCAGGTCATTTTGCTTTAACGTTATCTACTCTTATAATGATTTCTTTCTTAAATTTATTTTATTTAGGTAAAAATATAAGTTTTAGTAAATTTATAATAAGAGGTAGTTCGCTATTTGCAATTATGTTTATAATATTAACATTTAATTCTAACCTTAGAACAAATATACAAAATTCAATTGAATTAGTTACCAGTGGAAAAGATGTAGCTCTTAGTTCTCGAGACATTTATAATGAATTTAGATGGAATGCAATAAATGATAATCCATATTTTGGTTATGGCTTTTTGCATAAAGATTCACAAACTACAAAGTCTTATCGTATTATTGAAAATAATCGTTTTACAGAAAAGTTCTCAGTGATTGACTCTGGTTATGTTGATTTGTTAATAAAGTTTGGGATAATAGGTACAATTATATATTTGATTTTGTGGCTAAGAATTATAATACCTATTTTATTTCGTCCAAGAGAGTATAATTTTTTACAACTAAGTTTGGCAGCATATATTGCACAATATTTTTTGGTAAGCTTAACATGGTCAGTTTTTACTTTTATTCATGGATTAATACCAGCATTTATAGCAATACTCTTAATTACAAAAAAAAATAATAAGGATTCAAATGAAAAATAAAATATTATACTTAATTAAAACAGATTTAATGCAAGCTAAAATTATAAAAGATAATAATGACTTAACTTATTTAAAACTATTATTTTATTTTATAAAATCAAGAACATGCAGAATTCATTTATTTGTTAGACTACGTTCATCTAATAAACTTTTATCATACATAGCAAAGAAATACCTTGATAAGTATTTCATTGAAATAGGAAAACATGTACATGTTGTACAATATGTAACAATAGGTGATAGCTTTAAAAAATTTAAAATGGAACAATTCAAAAACTACCTATTATAGGTAACAGAGTTATGATTCATCCAAGTGCAGTAATTGGAGGCCCAGTAACAATAGGAATTGATATAATTATTGGCGCAAATAGCGTTATTACTAAAGATATAGATTCAAACACTATTGCGTATTCACAAAATAAAGTTGCTAACAAAAAAATTATTGTTTCTCCAAAGGGTGGAGAAATAAAATATAAGGAAGAAAATTGAATATATTATACATAATGTCATCATTTAATATTTATGGTGGGACTCCCAAAAAAACATTAGACTTAATTAATAACCTAAAGAATCATAATTCGTTTCTATATGTTTATTATATTAATCATTTAGAATGTAAAAAAGAATTTGAAGAAAACACTGTAGAAATACTAGAAGGTTACCATTCTAATAATTTATATAAACATGTAAAAAGTTTATTGAAATTTATTGATGAAAACAACATTCAAATTGTACAAACACAATTTTTAATGGGAGAACTACTAGGAGGTTTAATAAAGTTATTCCGTCCAAAAGTAAAAATAATTGTCGCTTTTGTAGGCCCTTTTTCAAATAAAGGAATAAAAAAAATAATTACAGGTTTTATTTATAAATATGTTGATACTTTTGTTTATATTTCAGAATATGTTAAAAAAGAAAAATCAACAGCATATCCTATCTTAAAAAAGAAAAATTCTAAAATTATATATAATGGATCTAGTGAGAGAATTCCATTAAACAGTACTATTAATATTAAAAGTATATCACTAGTTGATGTAGCAGCATTAATAGATTGGAAAAATGCAACAGTATTAATTGAAGCAATGAATATCTTAATCAATGAGTATAAATATAAAGAAATATATTTATATTTTATTGGAGAAGGTAATCATAGAAAAAAAATAGAAGAGAAAATAGTACAATTAAAACTAGAAAATAATGTAATTTTAAAAGGAAAACAAAAGGATGTTGGTACTTGGTTAAAAAAATGTGATATTTTTGTTCATCCTGCTTATGCCGAAGGCTTTGGTGTTGCTACCGCAGAAGCAATGTTAGCAGAAAAACCAATTATTCTTTCCAATGCTGGAGCTCATCCAGAACTAATAAAAAATGAAGAGTCAGGTTTAATTGTTGATCCATTTGATGCAAAAGAATGGGCATTTGCAATTAATAGATTACTAAAAGAAAAAGAGTTTTCCAAAAAACTTTCTTATAATGCAAAAATAAGAGCACAAGAGTTATATTCAATAGATTCATACGTATCTTCGTATGATAATCTTTATAATAACATTATGAAAGATAGATAATGAATAAAATGAAATTGTTGAGAATCTTGATTTTTTTTAAATCCAATGCAAATAAAAGTGTATCAAATTTATCACTTGAGTCAAAAAATAAAGATTTAATTTCAATACTTGAGAAGTTGGGAGAATGAAATGTTTCAAAAAGTAGTGTACATTAATAATAATTCTATAATAAATTTAAATAAAAGAAGAAGATATAATGATAAATAAACTATTTGAATATTTGAAAGTTAAAAATATAAGTTATTGTATTTTAAATGGATATGAACATCTTACCAATACATTAAATACTGAAAATGATATAGATATTTTATTTAGAAAAGATGACTTTAAAAATATTGAATCAGTACTAAAAAATTTTTGCAATCTACACCAATACTCAATAGTTCAAAACTATCATCAAGAACGATATGCAAAAAATATATTTTTATATGATTTTGAAAACAATCAGTTTTTAAATCTTGATATCTATGGAGAGTTATCAAGAAAAGGTGTTGTATATTTTTCTGAAAAAGAAATTTTCAATACATTATCAAACTATAAAGACATACCTATATTATCTACTGAAAAAGAATTTATTCAATACCTTATTAAAAAATTAGATAAAAATGATTGTAGTTTAGCTACATTTAACAAGTTAAAAGAGCTGTTTGATATTTTAACGGATGAACAGTTACTTATTTTAAATAAGTTTTTTGATACAACTTATAATGAAATAAAAAACTCCTTTGTAAAAAATGAAATTAAAAAACTTAATAATAATTCGAATAAGATAATTCAATCTTTTCTTAAAAAAAAGAAATTTAGCATTTCAAGTTTTTCATACAATAGTATTAGAATACTAAAAAGAATAATTAAACCAACAGGATTAACTATAGCTTTCTTAGGTCCTGATGGGTCTGGCAAATCAACAATTATAGATAAAGTACAGACTTCAGTCTTACCTTTTAGAAGAATTGATTACTTTCACTTAAAACCAATTTTGCAAAAAAATGGTGATTCTAGCACGTCAGAGCCTCATGCACTAAAACCTTATAGTTTTAGTAAATCATATATTAAACTGCTATATTTTATTTATCAATATAGTTTAGGATGGTTAAAAAATATTTCAATACTTAAAATAAAATCATCTTTAGTAATATTTGATAGATATTATGATGATATTTTGGTTGATCATAAGAGATATAGATATGGTGCAAGTAAAAAAATAGCAAAGTTGTTCAGATACTTTATACCTAAGCCTGATTTATACTTTATTCTTACAACTGATGCTGATATCATTTATAAAAGAAAACAAGAAGTTCCTTTTGAAGAGCTTGAAAGACAAATAAATGAGTATAGGAAACTAGGTGATGAGAAAAAATATTTTAATATTGATGTAAATAGAACACCAGACGAAATTTCAAAAGAAATTATAGATATTTTAGCTAGGAAAATGAATGAACGATACTAATTTTCTTACAAACAATAATTATATTTATCTACCAACAAAAAACAACCCAAAAGTTATTTTAAATGTAACTAACAAAGTTTCATCTATAAATAGCTTTAAAATATATAACCCTTTTTCAAAAAAAGCACAATACTTTAAAAATATAGTTTCATTTTTATTTATACATTTTAATTTTATATTCAAAAATTTTGCCACTAAAAACGATACTAAAAGTGAATTCATTAACTTCTTGGAAGAAAAACTAAATAGTAGTCTAAACACTTCTATCTATATAGCAACTGCAAAAGATAAAGTTGTAATACAACTACAAGATAAAAGTACAAATCAAATAATTGGATATGTGAAGTATCCTATAAATAATCTAGGTCTATCACACATAGAAAATGAAATAAAAGCTGATAAAGTTTTTAATAATTCTATTTTAATAGATGTATTTCAAGATACACCTTTTATAGTATTAAAAGAGTTAAAAGGAACTATAGGAATACAAGATGATAGAGAAGTGTTAAACTTACTTGAAGAACTTAAAACAAATAAAAAACAAAAGCTAAATGAACATCCAAGAATAATAGAAATAAATAATTATTTGGAAAAAAATAAATTAAATGATTTATCAATAAATTTTAAAACTCTTATTGAAACTAATTTAATGTTAGAAGTTGTTTATGAACATGGAGATTTTGCGCCTTGGAATATAATCAAAAATGAAAATAATGAATTAAAACTATTTGATTTTGAATATTTTGTTGAAGATGGTTTAGAATATATGGATTTGATTAAATATCATTTTCAAATAGAAAGTCTACTCAATCAAAAAAAAGGTAATGAGCTTATAAATATTATTCTAAATAAATTAAATACAGAAAACAAAAATTTGATTTTTAAAATCTATTTATACAAAGAAATAATGATAAAACACACAGAAAAAGTAGAATATGAAAATGAAATAAATTTATTAGAACTTATGGAGAAAATATGAATATATTATTAGGTGTATATGCATGTGAACCAAACAATGGAAGTGAACCAGAAGTTGGCTGGCAAATGGTAAATAAAATAGCTAATCTATTACCAGATGACAGCATATATGCAATTACTAAAAAGAATAACAAAGAATCTATAGAAAAAGAAGGATATCCTTCTAATGTAACTTTTTTTTACTATGAACCTCCAAAGTGGTTAACTTTTTGGAAAAAAGGTGGACGTGGTATTAGGACTTATTATTATATTTGGTCTTATGGTGCTGCATTATTTTTGAAAAAGAAAAATATAAATTTTGCCATAATTCATCATATAACTTTTGTGAATGATTGGTTACCAAGTTTCTATTATAAATTAAAATCTAAAAATAGTAAGTTTATTTGGGGTCCAAATGGAAGTAATGATCCAATCAGTTTTAAATTTTTAAATACATATAAACTAAAAGCTCAAGAAATCATAACTAATAGTTTAAAATTTATTTTTAGAACATTTGATCCTTTTTTTCATATATGTAAAAGTAATGCTGACTGTATAATTGGTATTAACAAAAATGTAAAAAATAAATTGAAGTTAGATAAAAATAAATATTTTTTAGCTGAGCCAGCAATAGCAGTAGAAAATAAATTTATCGAGCAATGTAAAACTATTAAAAATAAAAGTGATATTTTTACAATAATATCAGTAGGTAGACTAGTTCATATAAAAAATTTTAAACTTATTCTTTTAACTTTTATTAAATTTCTTAAAAATAATCCTTCTCTTCAAAATGTTCAATTAGTATTAGTAGGAGATGGACCAGACAAAAATCTACTCCAAGAAATAGCTAAATCAAATAATATTGAATCCAATATTCAATTTGTAGGGAAAGTTCCACTAAATGATGTTCAAAACTATTTATCACAATCAAGTTTATTTTTCTTCCCAACACTTGAAAATGCTGGATTTGTAACTATTGAAGCTATGGCAAACTCTTTACCTGTACTTGCCATGAAATATGGTGGACCTGAACAGTTTGTTATAAATAGTAGAAATGAACAGTTAGTTGATGAAAGTTTACCATATGATGACCTTATAAATGAATTTGCAAAAAAAATCGAATACTTCTACAATAATCAAGAAGAAGCAAAAAGTATAGGTCAACAAAATAAACAAGATATCATAGAAAACTTTACCTGGGAAGCCAAAGCACAAAAAATTGTAGATATTTATAAAGAGTTACTAAATGAAGCCTAAACTATTATGTATTCTTCATCGTTCGCCTCCAGCTCATGGTGCTGCGAAAGTTGGTGATTTTATCGGTGAAAGTAAAAAGTTAAAAGAAAACTTTGATTGTAGGTTTATCACCATCAAGTCTTCAGATACTATTGGTGATATAGGAAAAGTAAATATAAAAAAACTGTATTTAGTAGTAGAATTATTTATAAAAGTTTTATTTACCTTGCTTGTATTTAGACCCCAGAAGTTGTATTTTACTTCATCTATAAGTGGTGTTGCATTTTATAGAGATTTACTAGTATCATTACTTTGGAAAAGTTACAAGTTTTTTAAACCTTTAGAAGTTTATCATCACTATCATACAAAAGGTATCGATAGCTTTGTTTCAAGATCGAATAAAAATCTAAAACTTACAAACTTTTTTATAAAAGATGTAAATATGATGTTATTAAGTCCATTACTTGAAACTGATTTACAAATGGTTGATTCTTATAAAAGAATTATATTTCTACCAAATGGTGTAGAAGATAGTTTTAAAAATGAAGATATAAATAGCTATTTAGAAAAAAAGTATTCTAAAGTAGATAAAATACAAGCCCTTTACTTAGCACATATGATGAAAGAAAAAGGTTATTGGGATGTTTTAGAATTGGCTTTAAAAACAAAAAATCAAAATATTCACTATCATTTTGCAGGTTCATGGAAAGACGAAGAAAATAAAAAAAATTTTTTTGATTTTATTAAAATACATAATCTTGAAAAAGATGTAACTTATCATGGTTTTGTCACAGGTGATCAAAAGAAAGAACTCTTTAAAAAAGCTCATATACTTTTATATCCATCTAAAAATGATGCTTTTCCTCTAACCTTGTTAGAATCATTATCATTTGGTGTACCAGTTATAGCTTCAAATGAAGGTTCGATTTCTTATATACTAGATGAAGAATGTGGAGTAATAATATCTAATTTCTTAAACAGTTTTGAAAGTACACTTCAATTATCAATTACAAAATTTATAAATAAAAAATCATCAGAATATTGTAGAAAAAAATTTATCCAGAATTTTAGTTTAGAACAATTTGAGAAAAACTTAATCAAGGCCTTAAAATGAAAATAATGAACTATGAAGTATTTACAAATAATTTAGAAGATTTAGATTTAACAAAAAAACAAATAATAAATACTATAAATCCACACTCTTATGTGACTGCAAAAGATGATAAAGTTTTCTATAAAGCTTTACAAACAAGCGATTTACTAATTCCTGATGGAAGTGGTATAGTTATTGCTGCTAAGCAAATAAATAAACAATCTATCAAAAAAATAGCTGGTGCTGATTTACATAAGTTTTTACTTGACCAGATGAATAAAAAATCTGGAAAAGTTTTCTATATGGGAGCAGCTCAAAAAACACTTGATAAAGTAGAAGAAAGAATAAAAAAAGAATATCCAAATATAACAGTTTCTAGTTATTCCCCACCTTTTAAACCTGAGTTTAGTGATGTTGAGAATCAAGAAATTATAAATAGAGTAAATGAATTTAAACCAGACGTACTTTTTATAGGTATGACAGCTCCAAAACAAGAAAAATGGCTAGATGTTCATAAAGATAATTTAAACTTTACTACTGCATCTTGTATAGGAGCAGTATTTGACTTTTATGCTGGAACAGTTGAACGACCTAGTGATATCTGGGTAAATCTTCATCTTGAGTGGTTAGGTAGACTTATAAAAGAACCAAAAAGAATGTGGAAGAGAAACTTTGTTTCTACTCCTTTATTTTTGATTGATATTTTTTTATTTAAATTTGGTTTTAAGAAATAAAAACATATTCAAAACTTTAATTAGTTTTGAAAAATGTTATCAATTAATAATATTGATGATATTTTTTAGCACTATTTAGCTATAATACACAAAAAAATTATTTAAATAAAAGGAAAACAAATGGCAGAAAACACAGAAAAAAAAGTAGCACTAATCACAGGAATCACAGGACAAGATGGGTCTTATCTTGCTGAATTCTTACTAAAAAAAGGTTATATAGTACATGGAGTAAAAAGAAGATCATCACTATTTAATACAGATAGAATTGATCACCTTTACCAAGATCCACATGTAGAAAATAGAAACCTTATTTTACATTTTGGTGATATGACTGATTCTATGAACTTAACTAGAAT